>Ga0364901_10039_pt2 | contig 54129 bp, 58 predicted proteins | sample ExccelJu500002D4_FD_206968 | JGI IMG/M metagenome (GOLD analysis project Ga0364901, IMG submission 206968) | Enriched cells from Trout Bog Lake Hypolimnion, Wisconsin, USA - BchlTB.July09.5000.02.D4 | ecosystem: Environmental > Aquatic > Freshwater > Lake > Hypolimnion/Profundal zone | place: USA...
TCGCGGTCTACGAATTATTCATATTCATTGGTTATACAAATTTGGACTCGTCTGGACTCCTAAGATGCGAGTTGACAAATTTATAGTTCAAATTTGGTTTAAATTTTGGATTAAGAGCCTTGAAATTTTAGGGATTAAAATCATCTGGACTGCTCATAATTTGATGCCTCATGAGATCATTTTCAAAGATGACCTAGCCATGCGTAAGTACTTGATAGAGCACTGTGCTGTGGTTATTGCACTATCAGAAGAGTCAAAAATTGAACTGACTTCCAACTTTGGAGCAGAGAACGCTGTTGTAATCCGTGAAGGTGCACTAACTCATCCAACAACTTACTCACGTGAAGAGTTCCGAAAGCTCTTGGGGGTTAAAAGTGAACAAATATTAATCGTCGCACTAGGTCAACTCGGGAAATATAAGGGAATAGAGGATTTACTTCTAGCCTCTTCTGACTTCAAGCCGCAAATAGCATTGAGAATTGCTGGTAGGTGTTCCTCAGAGTATTTGGCGAAGTTAGAAGGATTACAGCAAATTGCCGTCGAGATGGGGGCAGATGTTCAGATTGAGTTTGGAGTGTTATCTGAGAATGTTTACGGCGCGTACTTAAATGCAGCAGATTTTTACGTTGCACCCTTCATTCATATAACTAATTCTGGTTCTATTAATGCGGCGATAACATCAGGATTGCCTGTGATAATCCCTGATCTTAAATCGTTAAGTTGGGTTCCGGAACTATCTGCAATTAGATTCAATTCAGAAACCGAACGGATAAGCGCCTTAACTGAAGCGATCAATTCGACCATTGGCATAAGCCAAGATGATTTAGATGTCTTGAGGGAAGCCGCAGGTGTTTTCGTATCGCAACGCGACTGGTCGCTCGTCGCTAAGTCACATATTGATCTCTATAAATCTATGATTGATCCAATTAGTCATACGCTGGAACTAAGTGCTTATGAATAGCGAAAAGTCGGAAATTGGCAATTCATGCGATGTAACCTTCGTAGTTATTGCCTTCAATGAGGCTCAAGGAATAGTAGGTTGTTTGGAGTCGATCCTTGCTCAGAAATCAGAGTTGAATTTCCGCGTAGTGGTAGTCGATGATGGGTCAACGGACGGGACTAGTGATTTAGTTTCAGAAATCTTTGGAAAGCGGGTCTCCATAATTAAGCAGGATAATCTGGGGCGTGGAGCGGCTAGAATTAATGGAATTTCTTCCACTTCAACACCGTATGTAGCAATGGTTGATTCTGATATTCGGTTACCTCGAAACTGGCTTCAAACGTGTTGGGAGAATTTGAATGACAGTATGGCAATTGGCGGGATTGCAGTGCCTGACGGCGACTGCTCAGCAATCGCGAGGATATTTAAGTTAGATCCTAAAATTCGCTTAGGTTCAATACCCACCACGGGAAGCAATTCTTTCTTCAATCGTAGGGCTCTGTTAAATGTGGGTAATTCTTGGGTAACTCGATTGGGGGAGGACTTCAGACTTCATAAGCTCTTCGAGGCCCACAATTATCCAATGCGAAGTGTGAGCACTTTGGTGGTCCAGCACATAGAGAATAAGAGTTACCTGCAGTCCATTAAGTGGCTTTTCAGTAGCGGAAAAGATGCTACTTCTCTTTGGTTTGAATTTAAGAAGACCAGGCTGCCAGACGTTTTGAGTGCACTTTTTCTTGCCCTTGTAGTGGCCCTACCTGTTGAAATTCATTTTCATAAGTATCTGTGGATCTCGCTATTACCGTCCTTCATACTGCTCGTTGGCGCCGGACATCTCTATTCCAAGTTTCACCTGACTTCTAAGGTTTTTTGGGCGCTGGCAGCCTGGCTGCCCAATTCACTATTAATGCTCTCGTATTTATCAGGTCGTTTAGTAGGGTTTTTAACCTTTCTGGCCTCCAGATTCACGCCAGATAAATGAAGTTTTTTGCATTGAAAGGTGTTTAGAAGTTGGGGGCAGACCCACCTATTCTTGGTCTATTTCTGCTCTTTTAGGCTGGCTTCCCTAGAGTTAGAGGCTGTATGGGCCATCGCAACATGGAAATTTGGAGCAATAAATGAGTTGTGCAAACAACAAGACGTCGTCCTTTTTCGGATTTAATAAGCGATTTACTAGTTATTTCGCCTTGTTGCTCATAGCTCCATTGATTCAAGTCGTCGCCCCGTCAGCGGCTAGTGCAGTACCGGCTAACTCGGTGACGATCAGCACCGTTGGCGCATCTACTTGGACCGTACCCTCAAATGTAAGCACAGTCACTATTGCCTTTTACGGCGCTCAAGGTGGTAACGGCGGCAATGATGGGTATGCCGGTGGAACACCATCGTCAACAGTGGCGAAAATAACTGGAACGATCAATGTCACACCGGGAGCAACGCTTAAAGTTGGAATCGGCGGAGGTGGCTCTGGTGGCTCTGGTTGCGTAACGAACTCTGGTGGCGGCGCCGGAGGTAACGGAAATTATTCAAGTTTAAGTTTAGGGAACTATTCAGGAAGCAACGGCGGTAATGCAGGACCTTCTGGATGTTCCGGCGGTGGCGGCGGTGGCGGTGCGGGTAGCGTTCTCAATGGTGCATTCGGCACGATCGTGGTTGGCGGCGGCGGAGCGGGTGGCGGCGGCGATAATTGTCAGCGAGCAAGAAATGCTGGAGATAACATCACCAGCGGTGGCGCAGGAGGAACGTCTGGCGCTGCTGCTTGGAATGCAACTGGTGATGGCGGTGGAGGTGGAGGAAACGGTGGAGGTTTAGTTGGTGGTGCCGGCGGTGGATATTCCCCGTACAACTGCGGTGAAACTCTTGGTTACGGTGGAGCAGCTGGCACAAGCACATCTAATTTTTCTGGCCTCACTGGCGCATCACTGGCGCTCGGAAGTTATTCCCCAAGTGCTTCAGCAAATGCGTATTTGACTATTTCTTGGGTACTCGCACCTTTAGCCCCTACATCTGTTACTGCTACTCCAGGTAATACGAATGCATCAGTCTCGTGGGCAAACGCCGGTAACAATGGATACACAATTACCGGTTATACAGTCACCGCCTTTCCTGGTGGACAAACATGTTCAACTAATAATCAATCATTGACAAGTTGTACCGTCTCTGGATTGACTAACGGCACCTCCTATACATTCACCGTGGTTGCAACCAACTCACAGGGAAGTAGCGTGCCTTCAGGCGCTTCGCCTGCTGCTATACCAACCACAGCGTGTTCAGTCTCAAGCAGCACAGTTAGTGGATATACCACCCTGACAATTTCAGGCGGATATTGCTACTGGACCAACACAACTGGACTCACAACGCTTGATGTAAAGGCTATCGGAACAGGCGCCAATTACAGCGGGAGCGCTCTGTCTGTAGCAAATGCAAAAACGATAACTACCGGTGGCACTGTAAATATCTCGTCAACCGCAAGCATCGGATATGGAATTCCTTATACCCTTTCTTACGATGGCAATGGGTCCACCTCTGGCACCGTCCCTGCGTCATATACAACTACTGCAGGATTTGAAAACCATGCGGCAAGCGGCAACTCCGGCACCCTTACGAAGGCTAACTATGCTTTTGCTGGATGGAATACTTTGGCAAACGGCACTGGAACGGCTTACGCAGTAGCTGCGACCGTCAACGTGAACGCAAATATCACTCTGTACGCAAAGTGGTCGCAATACGCTTTGACATACAATTCGAACTTATCAAATAGTGGGCTGCCCCCAGTGACACTGACCAGCGGTGGCAACATCACCCTGGGTACCGGATCGCTCACTCGTTCTGGCTATTACTTTGCTGGCTGGTATACCAATGCAGCCGGTACAGGAGGCACGCTTTACCAAGCGGGTGGCTCTTACAACTTGTCAGCCAACACCACTCTTTACGCATACTGGTCTAAATATGCTCTGACTTTTAACAAGGGTACTTCGACGAGTGGCACAGTCCCCGCAACTATCTACGGAGTTGGAGGCATCACTTTGCCCACCAACCCTGGATCTTTGGCATTAAGCAATTACTACTTTGCCGGGTGGTATACAAATGCAGCTGGCACAGGCGGCACGCTCTACGCCCCAGGAGCGTCATACACAATTACGGCGGCAACGACTCTGTATGCATCGTTCGCTCAGTACACGCTGAGTTACGCGGCGGGCACGGCTATAGGAGGTACTGTTCCAACTTCTTCAAGCGGTGTAGGAATCGTTTCCACTGCCAGCACCACAACATTGGCTATCACTGGCTCAACTTTCTCGGGATGGAACACCAAGAGCGATGGCACTGGTAGTTTTTATGCCCCTGGCTCCAATATCAACCTGGTCGCCAATATCACTTTATATCCAATTTTCTCGCAATACACGATTACCTATGCCCTTGGAGCTGCCACATCAGGAACTGTTCCTTCATCGCAACTAGGTGTCGGAACAGTAACTCTTGCCACAAATTCTGGGGCGCTTGCTAGAAATAATTATTACTTCTCCTCATGGAGTAAATCACCTGATGGTTCGGGCACTCCGTATGGAGCGGGAACTTCCTTCACCCTTACAGGCAACACCACCCTCTATCCATCCTGGGGTCAATATACGATTACGTATCATTTTGGTTCTGCTACCGGCGGTTCAGCGCTTTCAACACTTGGAGTCGGTTCTGTAACTTTGGCTTCAAACGCAAACGGATATACCTTGGGCGGTCAATCCATTTCTGGATGGAACACTAAGAGTGATGGCACGGGTACTCCTTACGCGCTCGGTGCATCATTTAATTTGGTAGCTGCTGCCGATCTTTATGCCCAATGGCAAACAAAGTCTGCATCCGTGCTCTCAATCGCAAACACAATTCTTGATTTCACTTTGGGTACCATAAGCGGCTATACCCCTCAAATAGTGCCAATAACGGTAACTGAGACAACTGGCGCTCACAGCACGAGCTCCTTTGTTGTAACCGTCACCGGTAACAACAGTTGCTTGCTATCTGGCTCTGCCAATACAACCTTTGACAGTTCGACTGCCGGAGAAACGGCTGCAACCGGGTTTAGCATCACTTCATCTGCTATCGCGGATTGTTATGTGACGATTACTCGTCCGGCCGATTCCATTTATGGCGTATCAAGCTCTACGACGAAGGACTTTCAGTTCTACCCAATCAATCAAGTCACGCCGCTTGTGGTTGACAATATAACCACCCCGACTGCTTCGGTAGGCACGCCAATCACTCTCGACTTCCTAAAGCCAAATGTTGGAGATGGTTCAGGTGCCGTCAGTTATGCAGCGTATGGCAATAACTGTTATGTGACAGTGTCTAGTGGTAGTTACAGTCTTAACGCTACGACACCTACAACGTGTGGAGTGATCGTCACCCGCGCTGCGTATCAGCAATGGGCAATAGCAACCTCTCAAACCGTAGCCTCCTTTAGTTTCACAGCAGTCGGTCAGGCTGGATTCAATGTTGTAGGCACTTCGACTTCAGTTCCGTTCGGGACATCTATCACTCTTTCGACCACTGGTGGAAACGGTAATGGAGCAGTAAGTTACAAGGCCTATAACAACTCCTCAGCGGCGGGTTGCTCGATTAGTGGAGTTACTTTGACATCCACAAGTATCGGCACCTGTTCTGTTGCGGCCTATAAGTCTGCTAGTGGCTATTACACGGGCCAAAATTCCAACGTAGCCTCGTTCACCTTTACAGCAATCGCTCAAGCTCCTTTGATAATTACACCGAGTGGTTCCTCGCTCAACGACGTTTCGCCAGCAACCATTACTCTAAATACAACAGGTGGTAGTGGGTCTGGACAGGTGACTTACTCAGCAACCCCTTCAAGTAATTGTACGATCATCACCAACTCTGATGGTTCTGCCACTTTGAGTGCCGCGGTCACTGGCTCGTGCGTGGTTACTGCATGGAAATCTGCCAGCGGTGTCTATTTAGGCGTGCTTTCCAATACAGTCACGTATCTTTTTGGTTCAAATTCAGGCTCACTCTCGCTCGTCTATAGCTCAACAAAGGCAGTGGCAGACCCAGCAGGCGTAATTGGAATTAGCCTCAGTGTTTCAGGAGCATTCACCCCTGGTGGTGCAATTACTTTTAGCCGCTACAACAACGGAAACTGCCATTTCACAAACGTAAACACGATTAGTGGTACTGCAACACTTTTCTCCCTTGCGGGTGGTAGCTGCGATGTCCAGGCCACTCAGGCAGCATCTGGTCCTAATCTTTCTCAAAGCACTGGATTGGTGACATTTACCTTCACCGCTCCGTCACAATCAAGTCTCAAGATTTCATACTCCTCACCTAACACCTCCGCTTCCGTGGCATCTAGCTCAACCATGAACATAGTTACTACTGGTGGTTCGGGTGCTGGGCTTTACACCTACTCAGTGCAATCACTCTCAGGAGCAACTTGCAGTACGGTCACGCCTGTTGATGTCACTGTTACATCGAGCCCAAGTTATGCCTCTTTAACATCCTCAACCCCTGGCACTTGCGCGGTGACAGTGGTCAAGAGTGGAGATGTCAACTATTCGTATGCGACTGCGACCACCAGCTTCCTTTTCACTGGTCAAACTCAACCTACGTTAGGGCTTACCGCCACCCCTACAACAGGCCAAGCGCTATCTAATGTCCTGATAACGCTGACAGGTGGATCAGGAACTGGCGCAATCACCTTTGCCGTAAGTGGCGCCGGTTGTTCACTTGTAGGTTCAAATGGTGGTAGCAATACCACGATTAATGTGACTGCAAGCATTGCATCTTCTTGTTATGTCTCTGCTTCAAAGGCAGGAGATTCAACGTATACATCTGCAACTACTTACCCTGGCCTTGTGGTCAATTTCACGAAGGCAACTCAATCTGCGCTTACTTTGGTAGTTGATGGAAATGCACCTGCAACAACTGTTACTAAGACCGCAGACTTGTCTTACCTGCTGACCACTACAGGTGGTGCTGGAACTGGTGCAATTACTTTTACCACTTACGGCAATGGAAATTGCGCTATTACGCCTATCTCTGCAAGTCAAGCCAGCTTGACTTCAAGCTTTGCTACGGCAACCTGTTCCGTAATTGCTTACCAATCTGGAGATTCAACATATTCGGCGGCGTCATCTAGCGCTGTATCCCTATCGTTCACTGCAGCAGCGCAATTTGCTCTATCAATAACGGGGGATGCATCAACAGCTGCAGTTAACGCCAATATTAATTTGAACGTCACTGGCGGTAGCGGTACTGGTGCCTACTCTTACAAAGTCAACAATTCCTCCGATGGTGGCGCGTGTGTGGTAACTCCTTCTGGTGCCACTGCCACTGTCACAAGTAGCACGGTCGGTAGTTGTTCAGTAACGGTTGTCCACTCCGGTTCTGGGATCTACCAGTATCAGGTAGCTACTTCTACCTTATTTACTTTCGGTACTGCGCAATCATTATTCTTATCTGTTACGAATGTTGGTACACCACCGCTTCCACCTTCAGCAATAGCTGGAACTCCACTACTACTGTCACTCAGTGGTGTTAGCGGATCTGGAATACTTACTCACTACTCCGGCGCTTGCACCATCGTTGTTGATCCGATTACTGGTGCAATTACAGCGAATGCCACATTTCCTACGACTTGTAACATAACGTTTACAAAAGCAGGGGATGGAACCTACTTTGCAGCTACTTCAAATACGATAACCGTAGCCTTTGCAGCTGCAGTGCAGTCGACTTTAACAATAAATGCAACTTCAGTGTCATCCATAGCGGGTGGAACAATCGCCGTTACGACATCTGGAGGATCAGGGTCAGGCGCCGTGAAGTTCACTCTGAATCAAACAGGCACTGCGTGCACGATTACATCCCAGGATTCAGGTGCTGGAACAGCGAGTATTACACGAGCATCATCCGGTAACTGTTCTATCCAAGCAGTCAAATCTGGCAGTGGCGTATATGGTTATGCCGTATCGCAAACGTTGAATCTGGTCTGGGGTCTAATTACTCAAACCATCCCACTCACAATCAGCAACGATCCAACAACATCAGCAGCCGGCACCGCAATCACTCTCACAACCAAGGGTGGTCAAGGTGCAGGAGCAGTTACCTTTACCGAGATCGACTACAATCCAAGTTGCGTTATCGTAGGAAATCAGTTGTCAAGATCAACCTTCGGTAACTGCTTAGTGAGAGCGACCAAGGCATCTGATGGAACATATTCTGCGATTAACTCTCAGAATATTAACTTCACCTTCTATGGTTCGACTGCTCAGACTCCGATATCAGTAACTGCGGCCAATACTTCTGCAGCACTTGGGCAAGGCATCACTCTTTCGACGGTAGGTGGAAGTTCTACTGGAGCAGTCAGCTATGTGATCACTGGAGGAACGGGAGTGGGGACAATTACGGGCAACACTCTGACGGCGTCCTCGGCGGGAACTCTGACTGTGGTTGCCACCAAACAAGGTGACTCTCAATACGCGTCAGTGGTTTCCAGTGTTTACACGTTCACGTTTACGGGGTGATAGTGAGGGTCAGATCTATCGTTTTCTTAGCCTTGGTGCTTCTGAGTTTAACGCCAGTTAACTCAGAAGCTAAGGTGAAGAGTGGGTCTGCAAAGACTGTTTCGGTTCTTGTTCCCGCTTTTTCGGTTCCCGTTTCGGGGTCCACTTCTATTGTCCTCAACGCTCCACCATTAGCAGTGCCTGTAGGAACTGCAATTGATATGTTTAAGTACTCTAAGTACACAACGCCATCCGATGGAAGCGTATCTAATTTGCGTTATGCAGTGACAGGTAAGTATTGTTTTTTATCAAATAACTTATTGAGTGCTCAGCAGCCAACCGTCTGCACAGTTTATGGCAGCGTTTCAGGGGGACTTTTTACCCCTGGAGCAATATCCTCATCTGCACGTTTCTCTTTTGGGCTTCAACAAAGTCCGCTCATCGCGTCTTATTCAATGACTGACACTAACCTCCCCAAGGGATCCAGCGTTCTTCTGGCTACTGTGGGTGGTTCAGGGTCTGGCTTGGTTCATTATTCAGTTTTACCAGGATCTTCCTGTTCAGACAACGGAGTGGGCCCTAGTTCAACAAACACCCCTATATGTTCAATTTTCTCAGAACGAGTAGGTGCGGTTTGTAGTGTTGTAGGAAATGTTTTGACTGCAACTTCGCCCACGACTTGCACGGTTAACTCGTGGAAGGATGGCGATTCATCATACTTACCCGTTACCGCAATTCCACTGAATGTGGTTTTCGGTCCAGGAATAGGTGAACAACCCGTATTACTACCGCCGGTGCTCTACGTACCACCGACTCCAGTACCAGCGCCAGGGCCGACCCCGATTCCTCTTGTCATTAGCAACGATCCAACAACATCGTCAGTTGGGACTCCCATTACTCTGACGGCCAAAGGCGGTCGAGGTTCAGGTGTCGTCACCTTCACCGAAATTGATTACAATCCAAATTGTATTGTTGTTGGGGATCAGTTGAGCCGTTCCACCTTCGGCAACTGTCTGGTCCGAGCTACCAAGGCATCTGATGGAACTAATTCTGCGATTAACTCCCAGAGTATTAATTTCACTTTCTATGGTTCAACATTACAAACTCCTTTGTCGGTCACGGAAAGTAATACTTCAGCCAACGTTGGCCAAAGCATTGCGCTCTCTACCGTAGGTGGCAGCAGTACTGGTGCCCTCAGCTACGTCATCACAGGAGGGACGGGAGTGGGAACTATCACTGGAAGTACTTTGACAGCCTCGTCATCTGGAACTCTGACTGTGGTTGCCACAAGACAAGGTGACTCGCATTATGCCTCAGTGGTGTCAAGTGCTGCCACATTCACGTTTCTTAGGTAGAGGGAAGTAATTGAATGTGGAATAAGCAATCGCCGTCCTCCAACCCCACTCCCTTTCGTTATTTGTTTTCAACAGCGTCTTGGGTTCTCGGAAAACATCACCTCATAATTTTATTAATCGCTTCAATCGTTCAGGTGCTGATTGCTTCACTAGATATCGTATTCTTAGCACTAATTAGTCCTTTTGTGGCTTCGTTTTCAGAAAAGGTTTCATCCTCCAATCGCTTTAATATCTTAGGTTTTTTTTCGATCTCGGCTAAGAGTACTTTTATTTTGATTGTAGCAACTGTATTAATAAAGAATGTCTTCGGGCTTTCACTTCAGAAAGTGACTCTTAGAGCTTTTGCAGATCGCGAAGCCGAAGTAGGTACCGCTTTGGTTCAGGCATCTCTCTTTGAGCGCGTTGATTCGAGTAAGTCAGGACACTCTTCTGAACTTTTGCAAACATTCACTTCAGTCATCTCAAACTTATTCACCATTCTTTATAAGCCATTAATCGGGTTCATTGGTGATTTATCCACGTTGTTCGCAATAGTCTGCGGTTTGTTATTTCTCAACTTGCAAGTAGCTATCATGGCAATTACCTATTTTTCCTTGTGTGGCTTTCTAATGATCAGATATGTAGGAAGACGGCAGCAGCAAATTGGAAAAGATGCATTAATAGCTGGACAAGCGTCACTTCGAAATTTTACTGAAGTGAGACTTATGAGTCGAGAGTTGCGCTTAAGCCATAAGGATCAAAAGGCCCTAGAGATTATGAATCGGAATCGCTTAAGAATTACACGATTACAGGCATCTAGTACTTTTATTACTGTAATTCCAAGATACCTGCTTGAGCTCATCCTTATAAGCGGAATTGGCCTACTGGTTCCATTTCTACGACATTTTCAACACGACCGTCCGATATTGCCGACGATAGCTCTCCTTGTTGCTGCTGGTTACCGTATATTGCCATCACTTAATTCCGTAACTCTTGGAATTGGGAACTTCAGAAGTTCTATCGCATCGCTCCAGCGAATAGATTCACTAGGGAAACGATATAACATCAGGAATTCAGATTTTGAATTTGATCAAACTACAGGAGCTCGAGAGCAAAGACCTTTTAAGGGTGATTTATTTCTAGAGAATGTCCACTACAGGTACCCTAATTCCGATCGGGACGTTCTTGCTGACTTCAACCTCGTCGTTAAATCTGGAGAGACGGTGCTGATTAAAGGACCAAGCGGTTCAGGTAAAACCACCTTGATAGGACTCGCCACCGGTTCTTTGGCTCCCCGGATTGGGCAGGTGGTCGCCCGAAGCAGCGATCAAGATCTGGTCTTAGATGAGAAAGTGACTGGCATTAGCTTCTTGAGCCAGGATGTTCCGCTTCTTGATGAATCCTTTGTTTATAACATTTGTCTCGCTGAACCATCGGAGAATGATTTGACTCGCGTGCATCAAGTCGCCCAAGACGCTGGGCTTCTGCCACGCATCTTGAAAAGCCCGATGGGGTTTGACACCAAAATTGGCGAAAATGGTTCATTGCTTTCAGCAGGAGAGAGACAGCGACTTGGGATCGCACGGAGTTTATTTTCCAGCCCGACCCTGCTTATTCTTGACGAACCAACTGCAAATCTTGATGCTGAGTCTGAAAGGCAAATTTGGGAGACATTAACCGACCTCAAAGGCCAATTTACGATCTTGCTCGTAAGTCACAGGGTGGTACCCGACGAAGTTTATGACAAGGTTATTATGATGCCTCAAGGTAGTGGACAAAAATGACTAGAGAAAAGTTAATTTGCACCAGTATTGATGATGCCTATCTCTGGCCGTGGATGGTAATGGTCTACTCGGCAGTGGTAAATTGTGAGGAGAAAAATTTCCACATCATCTTAGCCAATATAAATGGAATGCTCTCTGAGAAATCGATACTTCTTGCTAAGGAATTTACAGCTACGCTTAAACTGGGAATTGAGATTGTGGAGATCGACACAACTCTGAATCCGAAATTTCAACATCAATTTAACCTAACAGTGTATGCCCGACTTTTTCTCATGGACGTATTAGAGAATGATTTTCTTTGGCTGGACGCCGACCTTTTGTTGCTACCAGGATGGGATCAAATCTTCTCAGAACTTGGGGATAACCCAGGAAATGACGTGATCCTGTGTGGAGTCAATGATAGCCAGTTATCTCTTCAAAAATTTGCCAGAGAAGGCAATCGAGCTTTTATCAAAAGTAAGGGTCGATATGTCAATGCAGGTGTAATAAAAATATTTGCCAAGAAGTGGCAGGAATTTGAAAAAGAAGAGGACTGGCAGGAGATGGCCCTAAATCTCGAAAAATATCAAATTAATTTGTCAGATCAAGACGTTTTAAATTACCTGTGCGCCGATCATGTTTCGATATTACCCGCCGGGTTCAATTTCATTGTGGGGGATGAGGTTTCCTTTCAAGAAAGGATATACATTAAACATTACGCAGGGTCTCCAAAACCATGGAAACTTGACCAGTCGGGGAAAGAATCTCTTCTTGGAATACAAGGAGTTAAATATTTTTCACCTAAGGATTGGATCACGCAGTCATCCGACGCTTTCACGCACTATCCTATGTATTGGCAGGTTGAGGACGAACTTATTGACTTCTTGCGAAAATCGAACCTGCAAGTAGCGGAGAAGTGTGTAAAACTGAAGTTTAATACAGTAATGCCTCTTGATTTAATGCTGCGTCTGAAAATTTCTATTATGCACTTAATTGCCAAGCGATATCGATGAATAAAGAAATGATCACTCAGATTTTATCTGTTCCCAAGACTGTATTTTCGGAGAAAACTGAACTATATAGTTCCAAAGTAGATAGTTTGGAATTGCTGAGATGACCCCTTCCCTTACTGTTGTAATCTGCTCATTGAACGGAGCCACAGGCTTGTCGGCAACTCTCAAAGCGTTGTGAAGCCAGATATCTCTAGAAACGAATGTATTGGTAGTTAATGATAGATCAACTGATTCGACAGGCGATGTTGCAAAATCACTTGGAGCACGAATTGTTCGACTTGAGAAGAATATGGGTTTTGGTCATGTTCGACAAACTGCTCTGGAAAATTGCAATTCTGATATTCCCGCGCTTGTCGATAACGAGTGTGTAATAGCAAACGATTGGTTCCAAACATTACTTCTAGATTGGTCTAGCCTGGGTCCAAACGTCGTATCGTTAACAGGAGGCCCAATTTATTACTAAATGGAGGCCTTGCATCAGCATTTTTAAAACGTAATAACCCTTTTACTCCGGTCAGGACTTTTAACGATGCTTTAAAGATTCTCTTTCAACGCATCACGCGCTATCTTAGGCTTAAAATTGATATGGGATCTGGCTTCATTGAATCCACAGGAGATGAAAATTTATTCTTTAGAACGGTTGACCTGGTGAAACCTGGAGGCTGCCAAGTTAATATGAATTTGGGGAATGAAGACGAGGATGTATGTAAGCGCCTACGAGAGAGGTTTGGAAGAGAGTGTATTTGGTTTGATTCTGAATTGAGAGTTGACCATGCATCAGTGAATACATGGCGCTCCTTAATTGCGAGAAGTTTTAAATATGGAAGAACCTAGCTATTGACTGGAGATTAAGCAGGGGAGTTCCAACGTATCTTCCAATTCTGATGATTTTTTTGATGGTTAGTGCCATTGCGCATGTTTTCTTGTCCTGGAAAACTTCTATGTTAGTAATGCTAGGTGCCTTTGCGTTCTTAAATATTCCGCATATAAAGAGATCTGGCTTCTCGGTCACCTCTATTGTTCTGGATCCTGTATTTAGTATTGCAATTGAGGTTTTCACAATATGGGTTTTTTCTGGACATTAGATCCACACTCTTGCCGTAGAGATGTAGGTTATGTGGAGCTAAGCAAACCAAATTAATTATATGACTAATCTAAAGAGAAGGAACAACATCGCCTATTTGCTATTTTAAACCTTCTCTTTTCCTGCTATGGCTTGCTCGTAAATGATCCTTTGAGGGGCTAACCCGACGCGCATAATCTTGGATGAAATAAGTTGTGGAAAGAATGATAAATTTTAAAAGTTAATAACTGTCGAGCATGCCAAATTAATAGGGAATTTTAATCATGAGTCTCCAAATTTCTTCCGAGTACCCCCTTATTCATCAAATTGCTTTTTCGTCTCAACCACATCTGTATTCCCCCAGCAGCTATAGCTTGGCCTTAAAGGCTCAATTTGGGGAGCAAAATTACCGACTATGGAACTTAGATATGGCTCATTCTTTCATCTCTGATCATTATTCTCACGATGTCGTCGAGGCCTTTGATACGCTCCAAGCGTTTGCACATAAAGCAAATATTTTAAGATACTGTCTTCTCAACACAATGGGTGGAATCTACGCGGATGTGAGTATTAGTCAGGTGAAGTCCTTTTCTTTGCAGGGCCGCGACATGGTCATATTTAGAGATCTCAACAGCGACCGTACGAGTTGGAAGGTGGCCAATAGCTTCTTCTTCTCGAAACCCAATAACCCTATATTACAAGAATCTATCGAGCAGATCGTTTCAAATGTCCGCAATCGCTATTACGGACATGATGCTCACTTCATTGGCGGTCCAAGTGTTTTTGGTCGAGCAGTTGCCAAATATGGACTAGAAGTTGATTTGTTGATAGGACAATATTGGTGGTTCAAATACCGTAAGAATAAATTCGTCTTACCGGGAGGACAGGTGGTAGCCCGTCATAAGCGCGGCGGTGCATTCCTTGGAGGCCAATCCGGTATTCAGGGTGGCAATAATTATCCTGCACTTTGGTCGGCCCGCAAGGTCTATGGAGAAGATCTGCAAAAGTGAAATCTTCTCCTTCCCATTAACTGCCATAGTAAAAGCACTATTTAAATACGCCGCGATCTTCCTTATAATCCAACGGCGCTGAATATTGTGCGTATTTGATATGACGATTGCACTCTGTTGAGAAATAATCGTTGTGAATCAATTTTTCTCACCGGAAAAACACTAATTCGTTAGCGCACCACCATGATGAACTATTTATTATTCCGCTAATATTACAAGTGGCTAGAGGCAAAGTTTATTTCTTAACGAATTTTTCTAGAGCAAGAAAAAGTTACTCATTTTTTCAAGAGTAGATTTCCCCATATTCAGCAAGTATTAGATTCGAAATTTGAATTTGATGATGGCTTAAATTCATTTGAGCATAGATGAAGGTCGCTTTCGAAACATAGTCGCATTAGTGGCTTCGCAAGAATTTGATCAGATCGTTGCACCCAAAATCGAAAATTCTCAAAAGGATGACGATGCGGTGTTGCACAATAGCCCAGGAGATATCTTTGCTGTTGCAAGTTCCTTCTGACTCAGGGATTGCTCGCAATGTAAGGACAATGGATCTAAAGAGCAACGTACTATTGATAGAGAAAGAAGGATTCTCGGTCGTCGCAGCGACCAGAGTCACACAGCGATTTTCGACTCCTGGTAGCAAGGCATCTTGATGCACTTTGGAGAAGCGGTGGACTTTATCAATAAATAGGACGGTCTCTCGTCCTTCGGCAATTAATCGTCGCTCAAGCAGCCTATTTGAGTTGGAAAAAGAGAATCAGGGGGTAAGACAATTAATTCCTAGTTCTTAAATTGGTGGGTTAACCCCTACATCATCTTGTTTTGCAAATTCATGTGAGACATTTGAATTAACGTTAGTTTGTAATGGTAAACGATATTGGACTGTTCGCGATTTCAGACACTGCCGATGACAATTACTGATTTAGTCATTTTATGGATCAACCTGGATGATCGCCCTGATCGAGCTAAGGAATGCGTTTCGCAAATACAACAATTAAAATTAGGTTCGTCTGCGGTTCGAATTTCTGCCGTCAATAGAGAACAGGTGGGAGTGTTGGCTGATACCGATAGCCAGCACTATTTTCAAGGAGTAGTAGCCTGTAAGAAGTCGCACTTCAAGGCCATGGAGTCATTTCTAGAAAGCGACAAGAGCTACGCTTTTATTCTTGAAGATGATTTTCTTTTTACTGATTTATTGACAAAGAATGAGATATTACGTCTTTTGCTTGAAATGAAAAGATCATACATTCAGCTACTGCAAGTTGGATTTCTTCCACGTGGAAACACTTTAACGGGTCCTTTCTTTAAGATGGCGAATAAGTTCGCCTTCTTAAAGGAATTGATTAATATCAAATTATACAAAATACGGGGTACGAACAAAATTAGGCGGTGGACTCTGAAACCAGGTTCACATGCTTACATTGTCGATAGGAAGATGGCCCTATATATTTTAGATAATTCAGATTTAGAATTAAAGATTCCTTACGATTTGTGGCTATCAAAATTGAGCAGCAATGCTAATCTGGAGAGAAATACGCCGAAAATTGCCAGATTGCGGTTTTCTATCGTTAGACAAAATGATGCCTTCAAATCTGATATATCCTGTTCCACGACTTATGTCTCTCATGTGTCGAGAGATATGTCCCTCTAGCGGGTTTAATAAGGGATGTCACAGAGTCCCCGTCCTAACTCCCTTTCCCAGGTAATCGTCCTGAGTGTTTTACATGATGGCCTGACGCCCTCGCAGGCAGCCCAGCGCTTTGGGATCAGTCGCCGGCATGTCCACCGGCTTCTGCTTGCCTACAAGGCGGGTGGGCTAGAGGCACTCGAGCCGCGATCTCGCAGGCCCCTGAGTAACCCTCGGGCTCTGACACCAGAGCTTCGTGGCGAGATCATCCGACTTCGCACTGATCTATTGGCCGGGGGTTTAGATGCTGGAGCTGCTTCCATCGCTTGGCACTTAGGTGAGGCGAAGTTTCATGTTCCGGCGCTTTCCACCATCTGGCGCGTCTTGCGCGCAGCTGGGTTAGTAACCCCAACCCCATCCAAACGTCCCAAGGCCTACATCACTCGCTTTGAAGCGGTGCAGCCGAACGAGACCTGGCAATCGGACTTCACTCATTGGCGCCTTAAAGATGGAAGTGATGTCGAGATCATCAATTGGCTGGACGATCATTCAAGGCTACTTCTGCACTGTTCTGTCTTTAAAGCCATCACCGGCAAAATCGTGACCGATACCTTCAATGAGTGTCGAAGCGCCTATGGAACACCGTTTTCGACGCTGACCGATAATGGCATCGTCTACACAGGACGGTTTGTTAAAGGCAAGAATGGTTTTGAATACCTGCTCTCAGAGTTAGATATCGTTCAGAAGAACGGCTCTCCCGGTCATCCAGAGACCCAAGGCAAGATCGAGCGCTTTCATCAGACTCTCAAGAAGTGGTTATCAGAGCAAGAGGCGGCAGCAGATCTCAAGGAGTTACAACGCCAGCTCGATGAGTTTCGCATCATCTATAACACCTGAATGAAAAAGATATTCAAGAAGTGGTAGCCCGGCTAGCTCGTGTTCGTCAGCTAACTCAAGATGATTTTTCAGCGAGCCTTAAAGATGGTCGCATGAGTGTTCGTATTCGCCAAGAAGACAAAAGTCGCCGAGGAGAATGGGTTTTAACCTGGTTTGATGATGGGTACCCAACAATCACTAAGGATATGGGAATGAGTCAATTACCTAACTTCACATTTCTTCCTTTTAGAGCGCACGTCGAGTTCAGAAAACGATTGAGTGCGTACGGATATCGGTATTTTCCATCTGAGAGTTTCTTGGAATATATAGAAAAGAATCCTGGCGATGGGGGAATCGAGTTTCTTGAAAATGCGGGACCAAGATTTATCGCGCCCTATGCGCGACCATATTTTTTGCGTTTCTATCCTGAATGGAAAGACGAAACGCCCCCAGCTGGTAGCTAGCCAACGGGAGGCGTTAGCTCGTCGCCTAAAAACCCATTGCCTCGATTGCTTCCGCGGTCCCTTTCATCTGACGTGAAGAATGATGAACGTATGTGCGAGATGTCAGAAGTACGGAAGCGTGACCTAGGAAGCGACGGATAGTTTCGATGTCTAAGCCTTGGTCGTAAAGCATCGTTGCGGCAGTATGTCGTGCATCATGTAGGCGCTTCTGTGGTAAACCGGCTGTAGCGAGCGCTTTTTGCCAATGTGCAAAGTCTGTATGACTGTTCTGAGGTTGACCTTTCAACCCAGGAAAGACCAAGTCAAAATCCTGCCACTCTTCGCCAATTGCAAGACGTAGAGCATTCTGAGCAACCTTGTGCGCACGCAATGCGACGATTGTGGCGGCGTCCAGTTCCAATGTGCGGACAGAGTATTTACTCTTCAGCTTTACGAATACGTATACGCCATTGACCTTCTGTACCTGTTGCCAAACGAAGATTTCACCTTTATCCAGGTCGACATCCTCCCATTTAAGCCCCAAGGCTTCTCCTTGACGCATTCCATAAAGTACGGCGATGCGAGTACGAGCTTGCATGTATGTATCTTTTGTAACCGTTAACAAGTGTTTCACTTCTTCACATGTCAGCGGGTGAATTTGGGGAGTATCCACTTTTACTGGTCGAGAGTGAGTTACTGGATTCACTGCAACTAGGTCATCCTGCACGGCACGTTTAAATGCGGCTGATAACAAGGCACGTGTTTGTTGGCACGAGCGAGCGCTTTGACCAGATTCATCCATTTTTTCGATAAATGCATTTATGTGGTTCTTGGTGATACCTCGCAACTTCATATGTCCAAGAGCGGGTAAAATATGGTGGCGGGTCAGAGATTCATAGCGGCGATAGGTTGTGTCAGTAATGTTTTTGACGTGTTTCTTGGTTAGCCAAGCAATCATGAATTCACCAAATAATAAGTTCTCACTATCTACTACTAGTGAATCGTCTGGAAGAGGGAGCTTTGCAAGCTTCTCTTTGGCATTACGGCGGGATTCCTGTTCTGAGCGCCCCATAGCTGTGACGGATTGACTTCCACGAGTGATTTTTGTACGCCAGCCATTCTTGTGACGATAAGTAGTTCCATCCCCATTACGACGACGAGTGGTCTTACGTGGCTTCTTAACTTGTTCCATGTTTTGTAGTCCCTTAGTTGCTAGATGACCGCCTGATTTAGGTGGTTCAGCAACAGGTTCTCATCACCTTCAAAAAAGAGACGGGGGACTTCCGAAATTCGGAATTCCACTGACCTCGTTTTTCAATTGACACACTTTTAACACACTCACTAAGTGAAGTACTTCTTCATCCTTAGATATATCCACGAAAATATGGGATTTACGCGTAAATAGCCTAAGATTTGCCTGGCGCCCCCGTAGTCCAATGGCAGAGACAGAGGACTTAAAATCCTCCAAGTGTGGGTTCGACCCCCACTCGGGGCACGTAATCTTGAGAAACTTTTCTTAAGTAGTTACCCCTCCTCACGGGAGTCATTATTCTTTTCCCGTGTCCACCAGAGTGCTCAACCCGCGAGTACTGCTCAATAGCGGAGTCTTGCTCCTCGGGGCTGTAATCGCTCACTCAGTTGGTTGTGGGACCTTCATCCCACTAGTCCCATTCTTGGGAATCTCGGTGGGTCTGATAGCCATCCTCTCCATCCTCAGCGTCAGAGAGCTTGAAGGTCCAGGCTTGGCCTTAGTAGTGATCGTTGCTCAAGCGGGAGCCCACTTCCTGTTGGGTAGCGGACAAATGAGAATGCTTGTCCCGGTTTGTGGTGGCACCTCGCGCATATTGTCCATGAACATGGGTTCCACGATGAGCCCGACCACGATGATCGCCTCACACACAATTGCTGGAATTGCTTCTTACCTCTTCATTCGAAAGAGCGAGCCCTTCTGGAATTTTGCAGGATACTTCCTAGCAACCATCTTTGTTCCATTCTTCATTCCAAGAACTGAATTGGTTTCCACCAAGTTCAATCAGCTCAAGATTGAACTCAATACCTTCATCACACAACTTCAAAGTTTTCTGACCGAGGCAACTTCTCGGTTGAGTGCTCCGCCGGTTCGTCTAGTAAATATTTAGTACTAGTTAAGAACCCGCAAACCTAACTTCTCGGCAACCTGCCGAATCAAGTGGGTTTGACCTATACAAGGAGCGCTAAATGAATCATTTCCTAAAGTCCGATATGGCTGGAATGAACATGAATCAGGGTTTCCTGCAAAGCAATCTTCCGATGTTGATATCTACTGGTATCGCGCTTATCGCGGTTTTCGTCTGGTGGCTTTATCGGAGATCGCACTAATGAATATTCATAATTTTTATTTTAGGAGTAAATGTGTCCATCAATGTGGAGTCCTCTCAGGATGACAAAAATACCACCGTGCAATTTTCTTCCAGAAAATCTGCGTGGCTGGTAACTATCACAGGAGTAGTGGCATTCCTGGCCCTCTATTTCTTTATTTATCATCTTCAATCTCAAGATAAGAGTGCTGCAGCGCTAGGGATGCCTAGTATGCATATGAACAAAACAAGAACCTTCTGGTCGTTCCCAATTTTGCAGGCTTCGGGTCTGGTTGGACTCGTCGCCTCATATTTGGCGGTTCTATTGGGGCTACAGCAATCCCGAAGAGCTGTTGGTTGGTTAAGGCTGGGATATAGATCAATTGATCAATTGCACCGTCACATCGCTTTACTGACTCTCGGTCTTGTGATCGTTCATGCGGTGGCCACAGTCTTTGATGCCATGGGTGATTCTTGGCGCACCGTTTTTTGGTTTAACGGTTGGGCAAACGCGAAGACCGGTTGGCCAGCTGCGGTCTGGGGGTACGACGTAGGAATTATCGCCTTCTACACCTTGTTATTGCTTGGTCCTACTTTCTACTTCCGCCGTAAAATCGGAGTTTCCACGTGGAAGTACCTCCACCGATTCATTCTCGTTTTCTATATCGGATCGGTTTGGCACTCTCTCATCCTTGGTTTGGATATGAGTTATTACAAGTGGATCAGACCTACAACATGGTTACTGCAGATTCCACTTTTGTGGCTCTTTGCCAAGCGCTTTAACGAACTGGCGAAAAAGAATTCAGAGAATAAGACTGGTGGAAAGTACCTGACTTCGCAGGCCTTGGTCGGAGTGGCCTATGCAGGAATCCTGGCAGCCCTTCTGATTGTCTTCACCGGCAATTCTGATTTCATAGCAAACATCTAATTAATCCAGAGAACCTTGAATCGCTCTCCTGATCATTGTGAGAGCGATTCAGGGTCACAGAAGGAACGCGGAAGAAAAATTGAGAGCAGGAGAATTGGAGTAAAAGTGGCAACGAAACAAGCTATCGATGAATCTTTTCCCTCCTTAGCTAGAGAGGCCTTTGGCTGGGATCCAACCAAGGTCACATCTGGCTCCGGAGTGGATAGACCTTGGAGATGCGTGCAAGGGCATGTCTTCATCACGAGCCCGAACGCGCGTACTTCACGCGGAAGGGTCATACATTGTCCAGAGTGCTCAGGGAAGGTATTAGTCGTGGGCAAAAATGATTTGGGAACTACCCACCCCGAGATCGCGGCACAAGCTCAGGGCTGGGATCCAACCACCATCACTGCGGGGGCAGGTGAAGTTCGAGAGTGGTCCTGCTCATTGGGTCACACATATTTCGCTAAGGTTTCTCACAGGAGTGCGGGTTCTGGATGCCCCTATTGTTCAAATAGGAAAGTCTTGCCTGGGTTTAATGATTTACAGACAACCCACCCTCATCTCGCGCAGCAAGCCTTTGAGTGGGATCCTCGAACCGTGACCTACGGAAGCGGCAAGCGACTAAAGTGGCGATGCTCCAAGGGTCATATCTTCATCATGACGCCAAATATGCGCACCAATAAGTACCCAAAGATGAATTGCCCATTTTCTAGTCGTAGCGATAAGCACATTTAACAAATGAAAACTAGACTTATGCACTATTCGAGTTCAGGAGATCACGTGAAAAAGACAGCGCTCGCACTCTCAATATTTCTGGTGATGACCGGATTTTCGGCTTCCTACGCCGCAACTCCTTCTGCCAAACCGAAGCCAATGGCTGGAATGGATATGTCAGCGCCGACTCCGCCACCAATTAGTGGGACGGCAGCCATGATGGGCGGAACGATTTTTGATGCTGCGATGCCTGATGCAATCGCCAATATCTCATTGAAGGATCAGAACGGAAAGAGTTTTACGCTGGCATCTCTCCGTGGCAAAGAAATTGTTTTGACAGACTTTTTCACTAGTTGCGACATGATCTGTCCAATGACAACTGTCAATATGCGCGACATTGCTTTGGCGGTTAATAAAGCCGGAGATAGCTCTAAAGTGAAAGTACTTGAAGTTACTGTGGATCCAGGACGGGACACCGTATCCCGGCTGAAGGCATATCAAGCTCTCTACGGAAATTCTGATTGGACCCTTGCAACTGGAAGCGCTGCTGATATCACCAAGTTCTGGGGTTGGTTCGGGGTTTACACCAAGAAGATTCCAAATGAAGATGGAGAGGGAGTCGATTGGCAGACCGGGAAGAAAATTACCTACGACATTCAACATGATGATGTAGTTATCTTGCTCGGAGCTAATTCTCATTATCGCTGGATTGACCTTGGAAATCCTGCGGTTGCCAATCCAACAGAATTGCCAGCCACTCTCAAGAGATTCCTCAGCGATCAAGGTCGTTTGAATCTTCTCAAACCGCAGCAACCTGATTGGACGGTCGGAGCAGTGTATGGCGCACTCCAGGAGGTCTTTGGGCTTCAAATTGGTCCAAAGATGAAGATGTAGATGAGAGGTCGAATCTCTCTTTGCTTAGCACTTTTAGTGGGTTTGATTGTGGCTCCTGCTGCATCGGCCCACACAGTGCTTATTGGCTCTAATCCATCTGCCGGAGCCACCGTCTCACAATTGCCCGAGTCGATCATCCTGAAATTTGCGAACCCGTTATTGACCCTGGGAAGTTCCTCGGTAAATCAGGTGCAGGTTGTAGATCCGATGGGTATGACAATCACTTCGCCTGACAATATTGTGAAAGGGTCGATCCTTTCGAATGTTCTGCAGCCCTCCATGGTGATGTCCGGAATTTATAAGGTCATCTTCCGGGTAGCAGCTCAAGATGGACATGTACTGAATGGAAGTTTTAGTTTCAATGTGGGTGACATAAAGAAGGTTACTTCTTCCATCAAAGTTCCAACGTCAGGAAGCGTTACCTTTCACGCTCTAGCAAATGGCAAGGGTGTCCTCGATGGTGTTGGCTCGCCAACCGATACCGCTTCGGGAACCTTCACCATAAATTATGGCAACGATACTTTTTGTTATCAGATCACTACAAATGTTAAAGATCTAACAGCTGCTCACGTTCACGCTGCCAGTCAGAAGAACATGACGATCTCGGATGAAATATTCTTCCCGCTCCAACTTGCCGCTGTGAACGCCAAATCTCCGGTCTGTCAGAAGGAAGATGGAGTATCACTTGCCACGCTTGCTGCGAATGCAAATAACTATGTATTTATGCTGCATTCCAAGAAATATCCTGACGGAGATGTTGCGGGAGCGCTAAAGAAGTAAGTAAACAGAAGTAAAAAATTAGTAGAGCAATTGGGGCACTAAGAAGGAGATAACTTCGTGCCCCAATTGACTATCTTTGCGGACGATTAACTCCTTTCTCTGCAATTTTGAGATCTGAAAAAGCCAGTGGACTTGCGGCAACGCCAGCCTCTTGTAGTGCTTGTCGATAGGCATCGATGGCATCCTCAAGAAATCCAAGTCCTGAGTAGATATCGCCGAGTTCGCGCCATGCGAGTGCATTTTGGCGAGATGTTTCCATCCCGAGCAGGCTGCTTTTAGCGGCTAGCAAATTCATCTCGGACTCTGCTTGACGACCCAAACTAATTTCAGCGCGCGCAGCTAAGAGGTAGGCATCAGCCCTTTGCAAGAGATCTTTGCTTGGATCTGTGTTGGCGATAGCTGACTTGATAGTTTCGAGAGATTTCTCGTAATCACCGCTAAGCCACTCAACTCGAGCCACGATTTTATCTGGACCTGGAGTTGTCATGCAGATGATCAACTTTGCTTACAACATGGCGGTGAGCGACCCTCAGAAATTTAGTAGTGGCGACAAAACGCGTCATAACGTTTTAGGTGAGGCTGGAGTATTACTTGGAAGTGATGGACCGCTCTATAGAGGTCTGCCATGGCAATCCATTAGTACATCCGCTCTTGCTGAATCCCGCGGTACCAAGGGACATCTTCCAATCAGACTTCAATTTTATATTGCCGCTCCGCAGCAATTTATAGATGAGGTCGTTGATAACTCATCCTTAGCGGAGTTGGCGAGAGGGGGATGGATTGCAATTCATTCCATCGGTACCAACTCCTAGATTTTTTCGAGATGCAAGATGAACCACCTTGATATTTATCGCGGTCACCTGGCGGTCTTGACCTCCCAGCATGAGAAGCAGAGGCTCGTGGCGCCAAGTTTTAAAGAGGTTCTAGGAGTTGAGTTGATAGAGAGAGCTCTCGATACCGATCAATTTGGAACTTTCTCCGGCGATATTGAGCGAAGCGCTTCACCACTGGATACTGCGATAGCAAAGGCTCGGCTTGGAATGAAAGAGTCAGGTCTGCCGCGCGGAGTGGCATCAGAGGGCTTCATTGGCCCCGACCCCTTCATTCCATTTGTCATCTCTGACATCGAACATCTGGTCTGGGTGGATGCGGAGCGCGACATCGTCGTTAGCGAGAGCTATCGCTCCCTCGACATAAGGACGGCATCAACGAGAACCTTTGTTGGAGCCGATTTAAGTGACTTTCTTCAGAGAGCGGATTTTCCTCGCCACAGATTGATTGTTAAGGCAGAGAACTCCTCACCTTTGTACTGCACTAAAGGAATCGGGAGCGCTCAAGAATTGGAAGCCGCAATTACTGAATGCTCGAACTACTCGGCGACCGGCGCGGTTATCGTGGAATCGGATCTGCGCGCACATTGCTCTCCTTCTAGGCAAGAAAATATTGCTGCCGCAGCTCGCCTCTTGGCTCTTCGAATTTCCACTCACTGTCCCGAATGCCATACCCCTGGTTGGGGAAAGGTAGGGGTCGAGCGTGGTCTCTTATGCAGAGAGTGCAGATCCTTTGTAGAGAAAGCCGTTCGCGGAGATGTATTGGGTTGTGTGAAATGCGACTTTAAAAAGCTAGAACTACGTGCAGAGAATCGGGCAGATCCCGCCATATGCGATTGGTGTAATCCGTAAGTGCATGCGGAGCGCGCCGAACTTCCCGCCACTAACCTTTACTTGCGAGAGGCTTTTTAGATCGAGATCTTTTGGGTCGACGCACGATAGATATTCTCTATTGAGCGCTCAAGGGTCGCATTGAACTTCTCATCACTTTGATCGTGATGCAAATTTTCGGTGAGGGCTCTGGAGAAGCTAGCGATAAGGCCTTCGTTACGTGCCAATAATTCAATCGCGTGTTCTTGGCTATAACCCCCCGAGAGAGCGACAACGCGTAGCACTCTGGGATGTCGCACGATGTCGGCGTAGAAATTCGCCTCCTCTGGGAGGGTTAATTTGAGCATGACATTTTGGTTGCTCTCTAGCGAGTCAAGTCCCGCCATCAGTGCGCTCTTGAGAATCTCCTCTATGTAGCGCTTCTCGTTGCTCTTGATATCGACCTCAGGCTCAATGATCGGCACTAAATCTGAGTCCAAAACTTCATCAGCGATCTCAAACTGCTGGTCGACGCAGGAACTTATGCCAGCAAAATCTGGCTCATAAATAACCGATCGCTCCTTGGTTCCAAATATTCCAAACCGCCTAGCTTTCTCTAGCCTTGAAGCTAACTCGGGAATCGGTTTCATCAGTGCGACGCCATGTGCTGTCGGCAGGAGCCCGTTATCAATCTTGAGGAATGGCACGATGTGCTTGCGATTCCACAAATACTCCGCAGTGGGAATCCCTTCAATGAGGCGCTCCATAGTCATTTCAAAGAGGATTGCGCCCAAGATTTGCTCACTCGAAAATGAAGGACTGGTGATGATTCGTGCCCGCATTTGATGCATAAGTGAGAACATCTCTTCCTGAGATGAATACATCGACTCATCGATCCCATATAGCGCCAGTGCTTTCGGAGTACTACCGCCGCTTTGATCCAGGGCCGCAATAAACCCGGCCCCGTTCTTCATGCGATCGTATTGTTCAACGTTCATGGTGCACTACCTCTCAGAGGAATCTAGAGTGCGAATCTCTTCAAATAATTGGCTTACGCGCTCAGGGTCTACATCTCCAGAACGCCCCTTCTCGCATGCAGCGGCCGCCGTCGCCGATCCGAATTGGAGCGAGTGTCGCCAGTCAATCTGGTTGAGATCGCGTTCCAGACCTTGCTCTTCTGTCTTCAAAATAAATCCTGCGGCAAGTGAATCGCCTGCACCGACGGAGCTCGCCACGACAACATCTACCGTCGGAACCCAGATGGTTTGGTCTTTGTAAGCGAGAGCGCACCCAAGGGATCCGGCGTGCACGATTGCAACCTTCGCTCCTAATTCGCAGATGGTTCGCGCCGCACGCTCCGCACGCGCTCGACCATTGGTGTTATCACCAAGAAATGCACTCTCTGATCCACCACTTATAAGTGCTTCGGCTTCGTCAAGATTTGGAGAGACGATATCTGCTCCATGACGTAGCGCCCATGCCAGAAAGTGAGGTGCGGTGTCGAAGAAGATCAAACTTTCTTTCTCATGAACCACGTCGATGAGCTGTGCAATATTTTCTTCAGTTACACCATGCGGGAAGCTTCCCATGCTTGCCACAATTTCATGAGGTCGAACTTCTTGTTGAAGTTCAGTTAAGTAGGCGTCCCACTCTTCCTGCGCAATGGTTGGTCCTTCTTCATTGACAATCGTGATGGTGGGTGAATTGACCTCTTGGTACATGGTGGCGACCCGGATATTTCCGTGGTAACTCGACGTTCTAAATTCGATCCCTTCATCACTCAGGAATCGGCAGAACTGATCTCCATCAAGATCTCCAATGAGAACGAGCAATGGCGATCTGCGTTTGAGTGAGTGACCAACTCTGGCAGCATCAATCCCTTTTCCACCAGCGCGAACTTCTGCCGACGGTGCTCGCATGACTGCGCCCCGTTCAAAGTGAGGCATTTGTAAAGTTCGCGAAAAACACGGATTTGGATTGCAGATCAACATAAATCCAATGTATACCCACCACCTGAGAGGCGGTATGACTCAGGGAATAGAGAACAGAGTGTAAGCACTCAACTTGGATCTAGCACGGGGGCGGTGTGCGGAGAATAATGAAATTGCACAAGAAGTTGCGCAGTCTCTAAGGAGTTAAAAATGCGTGCACTGCGATTGATGAATTGGAAATCCGAACCCGAGCTAGTTGAAGTTCCAAAACCAACTCCAGGTCCGGGAGAAGTTGTTATAAGAATCGGTGGAGCGGGCGCTTGTCACTCTGATCTCCATCTAATGCATGATTTTGTTGCTGGGGCTTTGCCTTGGAATCCACCCTTCACATTGGGACATGAAAATGCTGGTTGGGTTGAGGCGATTGGCGCTGGCGTCACAAGCGTTCACGAAGGTCAGGCGGTCGCGGTCTACGGACCATGGGGCTGCGGGAAGTGTTCTCGTTGCCAACTCGGAATTGAAACACTCTGTGAGAACCCCACCTCTGCACCAATTCCTGGGGGCGGAGGAGGTCTAGGACTCGATGGTGGTGTTGCCGAATATATGTTGATCCCATCGGAGCGGTTCTTGGTTCCTCTTCCTGAAGGCCTTGATCCCTTTATTGCAGCACCTCTCACAGATGCCGGACTTACCCCGTTTCACGCTGTTCGGCGCTCCTGGAGCAAGATGACTCCGGAGGCAACGGTGGTCGTTATCGGAGTGGGTGGACTGGGACATATGGCGGTCCAGATCGTGAAGGCAACCACCGCGGCACGAGTCATTGCTGTAGATCCAAAACCAGCAGCACTCGCACTTGCTACCGAGGTCGGAGCAGATGAAGTTCTAGAACCTGGAGAGAAGACCGCGCAGACTATCCGCGAACATACACATGGCCACGGTGCAGATGTTGTCTTAGATTTTGTCGGATCTGAATCGACTCTCAAATTAGCTCTGGCATCAGCTCGCACCTTGGGCGATGTCACTCTTGTCGGTATCGCTGGAGGATCTGTTCCATTTTCGTTCTTCTCACAAGGTTATGAGGTCAGTTTGCAGACCACCTACTGGGGAAGCAAGCCAGAATTGATCGAAGTTCTTAACCTGGCTAGTCGTGGCTTAATCCACGCCGAACACACTCGCTACTCATTGGCAGACTCTGCTGAGGCGTATGTAGATCTTGCCGCAGGAACTGTTCGCGGTAGAGCGGTGATCGTTCCGTAAGAATTACGCAACTGCGCTTCAATTATTGAGGTTTAAATGCCTTAATAATTGAAGCCGCGGCTCCAGATAATTCTGCAGGGATAATCCAGAGTTTGCTAGCGGTGCCATTGGCAATCACCGGCAATTGCTCTAGGTACTTATATGCCAGGACCTTCTCATCTGGATTGGCAGAGTGAATCGCTTCAAATACCTTTGCGATTGCAGTGGCTTCACCCTCGGCGTTAATCACGCGAGCTTGTGCTTCACCTTCGGCGCGTAGAATGTCGGCTTGGCGATTTCCCTCGGCGCGCAAAATCTGACTCTGCTTCTCGCCTTCTGCGGTCAAGATTGCGGCACGCTTATCGCGATCAGCGCGCATCTGCTTCTCCATAGACTCTTGCACGCTTGGAGGTGGCTCGATCGCCTTGATCTCAACTCGGTTAACGCGTACGCCCCACTTGCTAGTTGCCTCATCGAGTACGCCACGCAATATTGCGTTGATGTGATCTCGAGAGGTGAGAGCTTTCTCAAGATCCAATCCGCCTACTGAGTTACGTAGAGTAGTTACTACAAGTTGTTCAATACCTTGAATGTAATTTTCGATTTCGTATGTTGCAGATTTTGGATTGGTCACCTGGAAGTAGATGACGGTGTCGATGCTAACAACGAGATTATCTTCGGTAATAACTGGTTGCGGGGGAAAGGAGACAACCTTTTCACGAAGATCGACAAGTGGGCGCAGACGATCGATGCCGGGCACGATGAGGTTGAGTCCTGGCTCTAGGGTCTTGTGGTACTTGCCCAGACGCTCGACGATTCCGGCATTTGCCTGCGGAATGATTCTGATGGAACCGACCGTAATAAGAATGGCGAGAAGAACTATTACGCCAAGTCCGATAAGTAGTGCCATTCATTACTCCTTAGTCGTATTGCTCAAGTCGATCTGAAAAGTAGCTCTTGAAAATTCCCTAGAAGTCGGCGCGGGGAACGACGATCGCTACCGCTCCATCTATTCGCACAACCGTCACGTTCTCTCCAGATGGAATCTCTCCGCTCTCACTTCGCGCTGTCCACGTCTCGTTCTTGAGCTTAATTGTCCCCGAAGAGTCGGTTATTGGCGAGGTCGATGTCGCCTTATGTCCGATGAGAGCAGCAATTCCAGTATCCGATGGAGGTGTCTTTCGGAAGATGTAGCGAACCACTATCGGCTTGAGTCGGAGACTTAAAACCGTAGCCAGGGCGAAAACGATCCATGGCAGAGTGGTATTTGTAGTGAATATTTGGGAAATTGCGGCGAAAAAGGCTCCAATTGCGAAAGAAGCGAAGACCAGACTGAGATTTAGGATCTCCAGGACAGCGCAAACACCAGCGATCGCGAACCAGGTCCAGGTGTGCATTGGTAGTTCCTCTCAGTCATAATAAGGTAGCACCAATCAGAATAGATCGGGAGGTACGCTCTTGGGCATGAGAGAGAAAGACCTGCTCCAAATTTGGAACGGGCAACGCTCCCAAAGAATCAACTCCCAATTAGGGCCCACGATTCTCTTGGCGGTTATTCTCATTCTGGTTGCGACGGGAAAGTTGAATTACAAGTCGCCGCTCGATATCAAGGCATTTGCAATTGGTCTGGTAACGGCCGGGGGAGTCTTCTCCGTAACAGCGATGCTGGCATCGATTCGCGATAGTCGAGCCCTTACTCGCGCAATGCGTGAGGCTAGCGACATCTCTCAGTTGGGATTGAGCGTTGTTAAGAATTCAGGCAATCTCTTCTTTACGGGCTTTCTCTACATTGCTCTGAGCCTCTTCAATTTAACTGTTCTCGCTATCTACCTCTTTAAGAAATAAGAAACTTAAAATAAGAAACCCCCAGGCAAAATCACCTGGGGGTTTCTTATTACTTATGGTTAGCCGAGAGCTTCGCCTGCAGCTTCCTGCATTGCTGCAGCATGCTCTGCACCAGACTTAAGTGGCTTCTCTTGTAGCGCAAGTGCAACTAAGAAACCAATTGCGGTTACCGGTGCTGCCGAGATGAAGACAATATGGAAAGCCTCCACGTAGCTGTGCAAGATTGTTGCCTGCAGCTGCGGCGTGAACTTCGCCATTACTGCAGGGTTATTCTTGAGAGCGGATAGAGCTTGAGGAGTAGCACCTGACATAGCAGTCGGGTTCTTTCCAGCCAGCGCTTTGATTCCAGATGATAGATACCCGGTCAACTTGCTTGCGTAGATCGATCCGAAGATCGCCACGCCAAGAGTTCCACCGATAGAACGCCAGAAGGTATTAAGGCTGGTTCCTACACCCATATCTTTAACATCGAGTGAGTTCTGAAGCGCGATCACGATGTTCTGCATCGATGCACCAAGTCCGGCGCCGAGCAAGAACTCAAAGATCGCAATGATCCAGAAATGAGTGGTTTCGGTGAGCGAGACGAGACCCAAGAGGGAACCGGTCATTAAGACCATTCCGATTACAGGGAATCGCTTGTACTTACCGTGCTTAGCAATCCACTTACCTGTTGTAATCGAAGTCGAGATGATTCCAAACATAAGTGGAAGGAGCTTGAGGCCTGAAAGGGTAGCCGAGTTGTGCTTTACCAACTGGAAGTAGAGCGGCAACATAACGATTGCACCAAACATGGCAGCACCCACGAGGAAGGCCAAGAGTGATGTGATGTTGAAGGTGTGGTTACGGAATAGGCGCAGCGGCAAAATTGGTTCTGCGGCTTTGGCTTGGTTGAAGAGGAAGATGCCAAAGAGAACCAGACCTGCAGCAATCCAGAGCAGCGTCTTGGCGGTCAGCCATCCATTTTCTGGAGCGTAGACAGAGATACCCAAGAGCAGTGCTGATACTGCGACGATCAATATGAAGGCGCCGAAGTAATCGATCTTGTGTTCGCGATGAACTTTAGGAATGTGAAGGACTGCGGAGGTGATGATCAACGCAATGATTCCGAGTGGAAGGTTGATGTAGAAAATCCAACGCCAGCCTGTAACTCCGAGAACCTTTGCATGGTCGGAGAAGAATCCACCCAAGAGCGGACCTGCAACTGTCGCAAGACCCCAAACCGCTCCGAAGTAACCTTGGTAGCGACCGCGTTCGCGAGGAGATACAACGTCACCGATGATGACGAAGGTGAGTGACATCAATCCACCAGCACCTAAACCTTGAAGAGCACGGAAGGCGATGAGTTGAGTCATGTTGTGCGCGATACCTGATGCGAAAGAACCGATCAAGAAGGTCACGATGGCAAATTGGAAGACTTGACGGCGACCGTATAGATCGGAGATCTTTCCGTAGAGAGGTGTCGATGCTGTTGAGGTCAGCAGGTATGCAGTGACAACCCATGTGTAGTGGTTAAGACCACCGAGGTCGACAGTGATTGTCTTGAGCGCTGTGGAGACGATTGATTGATCAAGCGCCGCAAGTAGCAAACCAGTCATCAAACCGAACATCACAGTCAAGATCTGCTTGTGAGTCATTTGTGTTGCTTCAGTAGTTTTTTGAGACATGTAATCCCTTATCAAGTATGTGTGCGTCAGTTGAATTATTGAACTTTCAAGCAAATTCTAGCCTTGCGAAACGACATTCGCTCGTTACGCTTGGCAGATGAAGAGCGTCACCGCGGAAAATCTGGTTAAAACGTACCGTAAGGGCGCAGTTCGCGCTCTCGATAACCTCAGTCTGGATGTAGAAGAGGGGACCGTTTTGGGCGTATTAGGCCCAAATGGAGCAGGTAAAACGACGACTGTGCGCGTGCTCTCAACGCTCCTGGAGCCTGATTCAGGCCACGCCACCGTTGCTGGAGTCGATGTCATCAAGAACCCTAAAGCGGTTCGTCAGATCATCGGTCTATCTGGCCAGTATGCGGCGGTCGATGAGACGCTCACCGGTTGGGACAACTTGGTCATGTTCGGTCAGCTCTACCACTTAAGCGCAGCTCAAGCTCGTGTACGTGCCACCGAATTGTTAACCCAATTTTCACTTTCAGATGCCGCCCATCGCCCCATCAAGACCTTCTCTGGCGGAATGCGGCGGCGGCTTGATCTCGCGGCTTCCCTGATTATTCGCCCCAAAGTTCTCTTCTTAGATGAACCAACAACCGGACTAGATCCTCGCGGTCGCATGGAGATGTGGGGAGTCATCGAGGGATTGGTTCGCGAAGGTGTAACGCTCCTTCTTACAACTCAATACCTTGAAGAGGCCGATCAATTAGCCGATGACATCGTGGTGATTGATCGCGGAAAAGTAATTGCTCGTGGAACATCCGACCACCTCAAAGATCAGGTCGGTGGCGAGCGCATTGAGATTGTCGTTGCAGATAACAACCTTGATAGTGCAAAAGAAATTATCGAACGCGTAACACACGGTCAGGCGACAATTGATCATGGCCTTCGCAAAATTTCGGTTCCTGTTCTCGATGGAACCCAATCACTCATCTCGGTAATTCGTGATTTTGATACTGCAGGAATTCACGCCCTGGATCTAGCTCTTAAACGACCATCACTCGATGATGTATTCCTTTCACTTACTGGTCACGTTGCAGAGGCGGAAGAAGAAATTGAAACCGGAAAGAAGAAGAGAGGAGCGCGCAAATGAACGGTATTAAAGATGCACTTGTTATCACTAAGCGCCAACTACTTCAGTTGACTCGAGTTCCCGAAGTCCTCATTTTTAACACCATCCAACCAGTCATGTTTGTACTTCTCTTTAGATATGTTTTCGGTGGTCTCGGCGCAGGTATTAAGGGCGGCTACGTTCAACTCTTGATGCCAGGAATCTTTGTGCAGACCGTGACCTTTACCCTCGCGGCTACAGCTCAAGGCCTAGCTCAGGATATGGAGAAGGGTCTGATTGATCGCTTCAGATCCCTGCCCATCGCACGATCCGCGCTAGTCGTGGGTAGGACGTTGGGTGATGGCCTGCTCAATATCGTGGTCTTGGTCGTTATGGGAGTTGCGGGATATATCGTCGGCTGGCGCCCCACCTCTGGGATCTTCCATATCTTCTTGGGCTTTTTGATGCTGCTCTTCTTTGGTTATGCCCTCTCGTGGGCTGGAATCTTTGCTGGGCTCATGTCTAAAGATGCCCGAGTCGTCGCAAACGTCTCATTCCTCTTTACCTTCCCGCTCACCTTCCTCTCTAACGCATTCGCATCCACAACCTCGATGCCTAAGGCGCTGCAGTACTTTGCTGAGTGGAATCCAGTCTCAACGATGGTTGCGGCGGCTCGCCAACTCTTTGGATTTCACAACGTATTTGGTGTAACCGCCCATTCATTCCCGAGTGAGCATCCGATCGTGGCATCGCTCTTTTATATGGTCTTGATCATGGCGATCTTTATCCCATTGAGCGTGCGTCGCTATAAGAACGCCAATAGTCGGTAGGTAATTTGGAAAGGTGGAAGTTATGCGGCTGCGTAGTTTTAACACCCTACCCTTTCTAATATTCAGCTGTGCAACCATCATCTTTACAGGGTCCGCTACATCGACTGCGGCAACCCCATCAGCCGACTCGAATTCAACTTTTGCAGCATTGAATAAACTCAACATAACCGACGAGCAAGCCACAAAGCTTCTTGGGGTAGGGATAAGAATTGATAAAACAGATTCGGGTTTGGTACCTCCACAAACGACGCAAGAACCGATCGATAGTGAACTCTTTCGGGAATGCGTCGGGAAGCCAACTCCCATATGGGCTTCCTGGGGAGTTGCAACTGTTGCAAACAGTCCGCGCTATCTCGTAACCGACTTAGGAAAAGTTGGCTTTAATGTGGAGTTAGAGTCTCGGGGCTTTCCGACCGATGGAGATGCGGTAGCAGAAGCCGCTCGATTAATTCCCAGTCGTTCTTGTTTTGTAAATCCAAACGTCACCGTATTTGAGAATTCATTGAAATCTTTAAACGAAGGTACAGCGAATGTAGTTGGTTCTGCCCTGATTCCAAAGAACCTCTCTCTGCCTAAGGGAGCCTACGCTGCTGAGATTGATCTGCAAGGAAAGCCATCAGAAGGCGTGCCAGTCGCCGAGCGAGTTCTCTACATCTATGCTGGAAAGGGCAAATCCTTCTGTCGCTACCGATTAATTTTTATAGGAGGGCAAGATAAGTTGTCAGAAAGTGCTTATAGAAAATTGGCATTTGGCCTCGTGCAGATAGTTGCCAGCAACTTAGCCAGTGTCGAAAACTAATTTTCTAAAAGATTTTGCCACTTAAATGAAAGTGCGGCGTCCGACGAGAGGCCAACTTTAGGCGTAAGGCTTAGCCTCAAGAATCGTTACCACGAAGATCTTCTTGCTGGGGGTCTCGTAATTGACCTGGTCGCCGACCTTGGCGCCAAGGATTGCCGATCCAAGTGGGGACTTTTCGGAGTAGACATCCATATCTCCGCTAGCAATTTCGCGAGAGCCTAAAAGGAATGTCATCTCATCCCCGGCCATATCAATCTTGACGACCATGCCTAGGCCAACCACTCCGGACTCACTCTCAGGGGGAGTACCGATATGGGCGTTCTCGAGCATGTGCTTGAGTTGGCGGATTCGACCAACGATCTTGCCTTGCTCTTCGCGGGCGGCGTGATAACCGCCATTCTCCTTGAGATCACCCTCTGCGCGGGCAGCCTCTATCTTCTTGACGATATCGGCGAAGCGTGGGCCTTCGAGTTCTTCGAGCTCGGCACGTAGGCGAGCAGCAGCCTCTTCGGTGAGCCAAGTCTGGTTTGTCATAAGAGGGCGAGTTTATCTCTGGCTATGAGCAATGTTCAATTGAAGCCGAAACCGCTGGAGTTCGAGTAGGGATAGAAACCAGGCGGGTGTAGTTGTTGGCTCCTGCAGGAATTGTGTCGGTAATTTGGCCGACGATATTTGCCTGGTAGTCGGTCGCGGTGAGGATGCATTGATGCGACTTATCCGCGGTGCGCACATTGACGGCATATCTCAGCGATACCGATTTAGGGCTTGTGATACTAAAGGAGATGAGGTCGGATCTGATCTCGGGTTTGGAATAGTGATCTGCCGACCAGATGAGCCAACCTCCACCGACTACTAAAAAAATGGCGGCAGGTATTAGCCAACGCCGCGATGCTTTCTGAGAGTTGCCATAACGCGCTTGGAGATAGTCATCACTCTCGCGCTCGCTCATGTAGGTAAGCATAGGTCAGAAATTCATAGGATAATCGGGGCATGAACGACTCCCCAGACATCAATACCGGGCTAGCTGGATCACTCATCATGATCGCTCTGACGATCGCATTTGTCGTTCTTCTTACTAGTTTTTATCGCAGATATAAGCGCGCCTCAAAGCCAACTGATGAACAAGAGTAATTCGCTCAAAGTTATCTCGACGGTTCTTGCAGTAATTCTTGGTGCTGGCGTCTTCTTTGAACTCGGACTCTGGCAGTGGCATCGCGCTCAAGCAACCTCGCGCCAAGGGAGGGTAATTCCTAGTTCCATTCCAGTTCCACTTACCTCCATCGATGCTGCTGGAAAGAATATTTACACTGCGGCCGTTAATCGCATCGTGACCCTAGAGGGTCACTACGTTAAAAATTATGTGGCACCGACTCAACTGGTTACGGGTCTTGGTTATAAGGACCTAGCGGCGGGACTCTTTCTTATCTCGGATAACCGAGCCATCTTGGTTGTTCGTGGACTCAACGATGGTTCGCTCAAGCCGACCTCCCAAACTTTAAAAATTCAGGGCCGCCTCTATCCGCGGCAACAAGAAGATCATGGTCTTAACTCCGATACCTCACTCGGCCGCTTGGATCCCGCCCTTGTTGCTGGCTTGGGATACAACCTCTTTGACGGTTATGTGATCGCCACCCAAGAGGTGACTTCATCGGGCCAGGTTGTGACCGGTTCGAGGGTGCCAGCTCCAGTCCTCCAACAATCAATATCTGGTTTTTATTGGCAGCACATCTCTTATGTAGTGATCTGGTGGTTCATGGCGCTCCTCGTCATTGCTGCTCCATTTATCTCAAGGCGCAATGCCAAACTCCATGAAATCGCGGATAAGGTGGGAGTATGAAAAAGGGTTTAGAGGGTGCGCTACAAAGGTATCGGATCATGGCCTTCTGGTCGGGTTGTATGTCTCTCTTGCTCTGGTTCGTTGAAGTGCCCGAAAATCACATACTTCATCACTACTCGGGGGCACAGGTGCGCTGGGCCTGGATAGCAATTGTCCACGGATTTACCTATCCGATATACGTCATCACCGCATTTAATTACTCGCTCAAAGCTCGTAAGAGTTTCCCAACCACCATCGCATTTATCCTCGCTGGCACCCTGCCCGTCGCCTCGTTCATCGCAGAGCGCAAAGCAATGAGTGATTTCAAGAAAAAATGAGTAACCCTTTAAAGCGCGCTATCAAAGCGATGCTTTATCCGCTCTATGAGCGTCGCCTTTTACGTCAGCTTGATTTCACCCAGACTCCGCACCATGTCGGTGTCATCTTGGATGGAAATCGGCGTTGGGCTAAATCGAATTTTGGAGCCAATCCAGAAGAAGGTCATCGTGCCGGCGCCTCAAAGATCATCGAACTTCTTAATTGGTGCGAAGAGGCCGATGTCTCCATCATCACCTTGTGGTTGCTCTCTACCGATAATTTAAATCGCGATCCAGGTGAACTTGATGCGCTCTTAAAAATTATCGCCACAGCCGTAGATCACCTCGATCAACTCGGAAAGTGGGAGATCAAACCGCTAGGGGCGTTGGAGTTATTGCCAGAGTGGCTGCAGACAAAGTTGCGCGATGTAGAAATTCGCAGCAAGGGTCGGACCGATGTTGTGGTCAATGTAGCGATCGGTTATGGGGGGCGTCACGAGATCGTTGATGCAGTTCGAAATTTCATTAAGGATGGAATTGTTCAAGGCAAGAGTGCCGATGAGATTGCTGAGTCCATATCTATAGATCAGGTGAGCAAGCATCTTTACACCGCTGGAATGCCCGACCCCGAACTCGTCATCAGAACCTCGGGTGAACAGCGTTTATCAGGCTTTCTGCTCTGGCAATCAGCCCACTCTGAGTTCTATTTCTGTGAGGCCTATTGGCCCGACTTTCGCCGCGTTGACTTCTTGCGTGCCCTACGTGCCTACGCCCAGCGCAACCGCCGTTTTGGGAGATAGCCCGAGCGCTCTGGGCTTTTGCGTAAATTAACCTTCCAGTACCGCGTGTCGCTCACCCCCGAGGGCTCGCGAGTTTTACTTTATGAGGCATAAGTTCTATTTGTACCCCTGCAAATAGAAGCCACTTGGGTACATCTCAATATGGAAAACGCGAGGACCTCTTGGCAAAGAGCCAAAATAAAGGGCGCAAGACCTACGTAATTGACACCAGTGTCTTGCTAGCAGATCCAGCCGCGCTTGCTCGCTTCGCCGAGCATGAAGTCATTATCCCGATCGTCGTAATCGGGGAGCTCGAGAGTAAACGGGATCATCCTGAGCTGGGCTACTTTGCCCGGGCCGCGCTTCGAACCCTCGATGACCTCCGCATCAGCCATGGTCGCTTGGACCAATCCATCGCCATCAATGATTTAGGTGGCACCCTCAAAGTTGAGCTCAATCACTCAGATCCCACATCCCTGCCGGCAGGCTTTCTGCGCGATGGCTCCAATGACTCTCGAATCTTGGCGATCGCCCGCAACCTGATGGCCGAGAGCCGGGAGGTAGTCCTGGTCACCAAGGACCTGCCGCTTCGGGTAAAGGCCTCCTCGGTAGGTGTTGAGTCAGAGGAGTATCGCCACGAGTTGGCTTCTAGTTCCGGCTGGACCGGAATGATTGAGGCGAATGTCGGGGGATCGGTGATCGACTCTCTCTACGAGAACGATCGAACACCTCATGAATTAGCTCGCGAGAATCCTTGTCATACTGGAGTGGTTCTCCACTCCGAAAAGGGAAGCGCTCTTGCTCGAGTTACTGCCGATAAGCAATTGCAATTAGTGAGAGGTGATCGCTCTGCCTTTGGATTGCATGGCAGATCCGCCGAGCAGCGAGTCGCTCTGGATCTCCTTCTTGATAATGAGATCGGAATCGTCTCACTCGGCGGCAGAGCTGGAACCGGAAAATCTGCGCTCGCACTCTGTGCCGGACTTGAAGCGGTACTCGAACGCCGTCATCACAAGAAGGTTGTAATTTTCAGACCTCTCTATGCAGTGGGCGGACAAGAACTCGGATACCTACCAGGTAGCGAAGGCGAAAAGATGTCGCCATGGGCTCAGGCGGTCTTCGATACTCTCGGAGCGTTGGTCAGTCAGACAGTCATTGACGAGATAATCGACCGCGGCTTGATCGAAGTTCTCCCTCTTACCCACATCCGGGGTCGCTCTCTCCACGATTCCTTCGTCATAGTTGATGAGGCTCAATCACTTGAGCGCGGAGTTTTGCTCACCGTCCTCTCCAGAATCGGCCAGGGCTCTCGAGTCATCCTCACCCACGACATCGCACAACGCGACAACCTTCGGGTTGGTCGTCACGATGGCGTTGTGGCAGTGGTCGAGTCCCTCAAGGGCCATCCACTCTTCGCTCATGTCACCTTGACCAGGTCAGAGCGCTCTCCGATCGCCGCTCTGGTCACCGAGATGCTGGAAGAGCCAATTAATTTCCTTGCCTAATTTGGCTCTGAAGGGCTAAAAAAGAGCCCCTGCGGACATTTCGGACATAAAGGGTTTCATACGGGCTGACCTGCACCTTTAGAAATGACCATTTCTGAGAATAAAAAATTTTTTTCGGGGTATGCGGGTTAAAATTTGCCTCTGCCGAACACCTCTGTAACTCTAAAACCTGTCAGGCGCTCTGGATGGCTTCGAATCGCGAAGCTGCTGGGCGCAACGAAGGGCAAGATCGACTAGAGCTAAGGAGGCAGAGCCGTGGTTCACTCATTCCGTAAACCTTTCATCGTCATGACGACGGCGCTGGCCATCACAATTCTCGCCTCGGTTAACACCACTTTCGCTGAGGTCGACTTCGGCCAGACCATAACCCTTCCAGATACCCCAACGGCTCCGGCGGTAATGATTGATCCGACCGTTGCCCTTACCCAAAATTTCGGACTGATCGACCTGGGCACTGCCACTTCGGTAGATGCCGGTGAGATGGCCTTGGTCTCTCAGGCCGCTCGTCAGATCCAACTCGCAAAAACTCCCGAAGGCGCCAAGGTTGTGGCCCAAGAGATCGTGGCTTCTACATATAAATGGAACGCCCGTCAGATGTCTTGCCTCAATGCGCTCTGGAACGGTGAGAGTCATTGGAACTTCAAAGCACACAATTACTCCAGCGGCGCGGTTGGCATCGCTCAAGCTCTGCCCGGAGACAAGATGGATGTCGTGGCCACCGATTGGCGCACCAATCCAGTTACACAAATTAAGTGGGGAATTCGTTACATCAAGATTCGCTATGGCACCCCATGTAAGGCGCTCGCCACCACCCACTGGCGCGGTTACTACTAGACCAGACTAGGTGTAACTCGAGGCCCAATTTCCTAGTCCGCCTCTAACCTTGTAACCTTATCCCTGCTGGTTCACGGGATTTCCGACCCAGTAAGCCCATCAGTACCTAAAGAGGTTCTTCCATGAAGCCAGAGATCCATCCAGATTACATTGAGACAACCGTTACCTGCGGTTGCGGCCAGGTCTTCACGACTCGCTCAACAAAAGCATCAGGTTCAATTTATGTTGAAGTCTGTTCTGCTTGCCATCCTTTCTACACTGGAAAGCAACGTATCCTCGATACCGGCGGACGCGTAGCTGCCTTCGAGAAGCGTTTCGGCAAGGCAACAGAGACTAAGTAGCTTTCTTCTAGAGACCGCGGCTCACCCTGTCATGGGTGGGCGCGGTCTCTTTTATTTGTAGCCGTAGATAGATAAGTCAGAGTAGATAGAGGAAGGGAGATCGCATGAGCCAAGCACACGACAAGTTCGGAAATGTCCACGAACTTCTCGATGAGTATGTCGAGCTTGAGAAAGAACTCGCCGACCCCTCTATTCACAGTGACCAGGGCAAGGCCCGTCGCCTCGGAAAGCGCTATGCCGAACTCGGACCAGTGATCGCGGGGTACCGCGCCTGGAAGAGTGCGACCGATGATCTTGCTGCCGGGCGCGAGATGGCCGCTGAGGATCCCGACTTTGCTGCAGAGATTCCTGCCCTCGAAAGTGCGCTCGCCGAGAGCGAAGCCAAATTAGAAGAGTTGCTTCTTCCACGCGACCCCAACGATGACCGCGATGTCATTATGGAGATCAAGGCCGGAGTGGGTGGCGATGAGTCGGCTCTCTTTGCTGGGGATCTGCTTCGTATGTACCAACGTTATGCCGAACGCCAGGGTTGGAAGACCGAGATTATTGATGCCACCGACTCTGAGATGGGTGGCTATAAAGATGTATCGATGGCGATCAAATCTAAGGGCGTAGGCGAGCCTGGCAAGACCCCTTATGCGAAATTGAAATTTGAAGGTGGAGTCCACCGCGTGCAGCGTGTGCCCGAGACCGAATCCCAAGGTCGAATTCATACCTCGGCGGCTGGAGTTCTCATCTTGGCGGAGGCCGATGAGGTCGATGTCGAGATTCGCCAGCAAGATCTTCGAATCGATGTCTACCGCTCATCTGGCCCTGGCGGTCAATCGGTGAACACCACCGACTCCGCTGTTCGCATTACACATATTCCAACGGGGATTGTGGTCTCTTGCCAAAACGAGAAGTCGCAACTCCAAAACAAGGAGTCGGCTCTCCGAATCTTGCGGGCCCGCATGTTGGCGGCGGCGCAGGAGGAGGCAGATCGGATTGCCTCGCTGGAGCGCAACGCTCAAGTCCGCTCTGTAGATCGCTCCGAGCGAATCCGTACCTATAACTTTCCAGAAAATCGCTTGAGCGATCATCGGGTTAATTTCAAAGCAAATAACTTGGATGCTGTTCTTAACGGTGAGCTCGACGATGTTATTGCTGCGCTCTTAGAGGCAGATAAGGCAACGAAGTTGGCATCAGGGGACCATTAATTCCTATGGCCAAAGATCTACTGCGTCAGACCCGAGATTATTTCAAGGCGCAAGGCATACCAGAAGTTGATGCAACAATCTTGTTGGAACATCTTTTGCAGTGCAGCCGCACCGAGGTTCAACTGAAGTTGCTTCGGATGAACGATGAAGAGATTAACTCTTTAGATCGCGAATTAAGGCGGTTGGTCTTGCGCCGACAAAATGGTGAACCAGTTCAATATATAACTGGCTCCGCCCCATTTAGATACTTGGAGTTTCAGGTAGGTCCCGGTGTTCTGATTCCGCGTCCAGAGACCGAGTCACTGGTCGCACTGGTGCTTGAGGAGATTGATCGCAGAAGCCCTGCCAAATCCAAGGTAGTTGATTTGGGATCAGGCTCTGGATGCATCGCTATCTCGATCGCTTCTGAGCGGGCTGGTACTGATGTAACCGCAGTTGAGCTCTCGCCCGAGGCAAGTCAGTGGCTGGCAAAGAATGTTGCTTCACTTGCACCCAAGGTTCGGATTGTTACAGCGAGCGTTGTCGATGCCTGCCCAGGTGAAAAATTTGAGATCGTGGTTGCCAATCCTCCCTACATTCCTACGGGAGAAAACCTGCCGGTTGAGGTTCGCAAGGAACCAGCTAGCGCGCTCTTTGGTGGAGATTCTGCTGGGATGGCCATCCCGCTCCAATTTATTGCGGCAGCAGAACGGCTTTTAACACCTGGTGGATTCTTGGCGCTCGAACATCATGAGACTCAGGCTCCCGCATTCGCAAAGGCGCTCGCCGAGAATTTCGTTGAGATCAATGGAGTAAAGGATCTAACCAGTCGTCCCCGTTTTACATCGGCTCGCAAGCGCTAGCGGGCAGTGATGTACGTTGGTCGTTGACCGACTCTCTGAAAGACGCATTGCAGAAGTTGTAAGTGACCGGCGCGGAATCCCGCCGCCGACGAGAGCAAGTAGTAGTTCCACATCCGCCTAAATCGTTCGTCGTATTGTGGAATCTCGCCCCACTTTGCCGAGATATTGCGATGCCATTCCAACAGAGTTCGGTCATAGTAAGGACCAAAGTCATGGACATCTTCGATGACAAAGACATTTTCAACAGCGCCAGCAATCTGTGCCAGTGAAGGAAGTACTCCACCAGGGAAGATATAGCGATCAAAGAATGGGTCAGTGACTTGCTTGGAGAGATTTGATGAAATGGTGTGATGCAACATCCGACCATCCCGGGTCAATAACTCATCGCATTTGCCGAAGAAGGTCTTGTAATTTTTAGGGCCAACGTGTTCCATCATTCCGATCGAGACGATGCGATCGTATTGTCCACTCAAGTCTCGATAATCTTGCTGGATAAATTTGATTCCCAGGCCTTCTGATTTCTCCCGCGCTAGATTGATTTGATTATCTGCGGGCGAGATACCGGTTGCCTCAACGCCATAATTCCTTACGGCATAGCGCAAGAAGCCGCCCCAACCACTACCGATGTCGAGGAGGCGCATTCCTGGCTGGAGCTCCAGCTTGCGGCAGATAAGATCGAATTTGGCTAATTGGGCTTCCCCCAAGGTGTGGGCTTTGGCCCAGTAGGCGCATGAGTAGACCATCTCCTCATCCAGCATCCTGGAGTAGAGGTCATTTCCAATGTTGTAGTGGTGCTTAGCATTTTCAGCTGCACGCCTCTTGGTTTGATTGTTCATGATGTATGACTTGGCAACGTGCATCGCTAAGGCGGGACTTGGCTTGAGCAGGGCAAGTACATTTATTGAGAGCAACTTGGTGAGCATGACGTCGAGGGCGTCGCAGTCCCACCAGCCATCCATGTAGCTTTCCGCGAAACCTAGCTGTTTCTGGGAGATAACTCGATCCCAGACCTTCTCATTGTGAACCTGGATACTCCAAGGTTCCGATCCATTAATCGGGATTCCTGCCTCTGAGAGGATTTTGGTGGCCACATCCTTGCTCGACATGCGAATAGTTTGCTACAAAGTAGTTGCACCTTCAAGGATTGAATCAACCAGGTAGCGTTTGTCCATGCTCGGGGGAATCGACAACGGACTCTTTTTCAAAAGCTTTGCGGGATTTGCCGTAGTAGCTTTTCTGGCGTTAATCCTGCGCTGGGCTTTTAGTAATGGAAAATCTCTCGTTGAAAGACCTGGGCGTCGCGGGAAGGCCGATGAGTATGGTCTCTTCGTTTCGGTGGCGGCCCCCAAGAATTTTATTGAGGGGGAGATGCTCCGCCAGAAACTCCTTGAAGCGGGAATCAAGGCCAACTTAACTCAAACACTTGAAGGTCCACGCGTTATGGTCTTCGCTAAAGATGCAAATATCGCTCGAGCCGTTCTGGCTTCATGATTGAATGGCGCAATGTCAAAGGCGCCGAGTACTAAGTGGTTGCCTGGATTTATCGCCCTTGGAATAACGTGGGGCGCCTCATTCCTCTTTATTAAGTGGGGGCTGTTAACCCTTAACTCAATCGGTGTGGCATTTTTGCGCGGAGCAATCGGCGGAGCCACACTTCTTATTTACTGTCTTGCCACTAAAACTCGCTTGCCACATAAAGTGCGCGAAGTCGGGCACATTGCGGTCGTGGCCTTACTCCTCAACGCCATTCCGGGCTATCTCTTTGCATTAGGTGAGACAAACGTATCCAGCGTCATGGCGGGATTGCTTAATGCGACCACTCCACTTATGACGGTCTTGGTAATCACCGTTGGATTTCGAGAGCAGAAGATTGATGCCAATCAAGCCATCGGAGTAGTTGTTGGTTTTATTGGAATCATTCTGGTCACCGGTGCCTTCTCGGGTTTGAGTTCCAATTCGTGGCGAGGGGTTATCGAACTGCTCTGCGCCACACTCTGTTACGGCATCTCTTTTCCGTATTCACGTCGCTACGTGAATGTGTTGGAATATTCACCGCGTGCACTTGCGGCAACTCAGGTGACAACAAGTGCGATCATTCTTGCCCCATTTGCTCTCCTTCATGGGATCACCCACGCAGCCTGGAGCGCCAAATCGATCTGGGGGATATTGATTTTGGGCGCATTTGGTACAGGCTTTGCTTACATCTGGAATTTCCGCAACGTGCGTTTGGCGGGAAGTTTGATCGCCAGCACCGTTACATACATAACTCCAGTCGTCGCAACCTTGCTCGGAATCTGGCTCCTCAAAGAGAGTTTCAAGGTGACTCAAGTTGTCGGTGGTCTGCTGGTGCTCTTATCGGGAGCGCTGGTACAGAAGCGGATTACGCTGATACGGAGTTCTTAAAACTCTCCATACAACTTGGTGCGCAGAAGTAGTAAGTCGTTCCCTCGTGAACAAAAGTGGCCGCAGCAGTAGATTTTTCAACCTGCATGCCGCAGATAGGATCTTTGGCGTAGGGGCTCTCCTCGGACTTAGATCTCGTGAGATAGAGCCAGGCGATTATCGTTCCAAGAATCAGTGCAAACAAGTTGAGCCAGCTAGTGAGGTTATCTCCGATACGTGAGGCATGTGGAACAAGCGTCCGTTTAGTTGGGACAATTTTTAGCACGCTGAAGAGCTTCTCCGTTAAGAAACCCGAAAAGCTCATGGTGAACCAGAAAATTGCGACTAACTTAACCGTCAATTGTTTTCCATAAAATTTCCGATAGATCATGACTAGCGGAAGTGCAACCAGGTCGGCGAATATGAAGGAGATGGTGCCACCGAAGGAGATCCCAGAGTTCCAGAGCGCCGCACCAAGTGGAACATTTCCAACAGAACAGACGAAACTGATGAAGGCGATAAATGGTCCCAGAACCACATTCTCAATTGCAGAGAGGGTGCCACGGCCCGATAGGAAGAGGTGATGCCACCATGAAATGGGTATCAAGGTATCTGCTAAGCCGGCAACTATAAATCCGATAAGAAGTTCGAAGCGAACCATGGTCAGATCGCCAATAGTGAATCCAGCTGCGTCACGCCAGGTTGATTTCATCTGCGCAGTTGAGTCATCAGCCATCTGTAGCATCCGGGGTCGACGGGCAATGTTGAGGTGCGGGAGGATTGCGGTAAGTAGCGCAATCATGATGAACCCACCGATAAATTCGGCGAGAGCAAATTGCCAACCCAATAACGTCCACATCACTAAACCGAGTTCAAAGACCAAATTTGTACTTGAGAACATAAAGACGATGGCGGTGGTGAAATCCGCACCTTTATCGATCAGACTCTTGGCAATCGCACTTGCTGCGTACGAACAACTAGAACTTATTGCGCCGAGAAGTGAGGCCCTGGCAATGGTCTCCGGCTTGTGATTACCAAGCGTTGCTAGCGCCTTCTCTCGTGAGGTGAAGGCCTGAATTGCACCCGAAATAGTGAAACCGAGAACTAGCGCCCAGAAGGTGTCGAAGAACATCCACCAACTATCTTGCAGGCCCGCGCTTATCTTCCCCACAGTTTAAGTATTCCACCAATGAATATAAGTGCTAGCCACCGGAATCTGGAGCTCTTTCACAGTACCGAGTCGTATGATGCGAAATGTGTCTTCCGCGATTCAGTGTCGCCGCCTCAATGTGAAGCGAGGCGGCAATCACATCTTGCATGATCTAGATCTAGATATTCCTCAGGGAGTGATCATGGGTCTACTCGGTCCCAGCGGAAGCGGTAAGACGACGCTTATGCGATCGATTGTTGGGCTACAGAAAATAGAGAGCGGCGAGATTTCGGTTCTCGGTCGCCCCGCCGCCAGTAAGGCGCTGCGGCACGAGATCGGATATTCGACGCAGAGTGCCAGCGTTTATTCAGATCTAACCTGCATTCAGAATATTGAATTCTTTGCGGCGCTCTATCAAAAAAATGAGAAGAGCCCTGCGCAGATTTTGGAAGAGGTTGATCTCACTCGGAATGCGCACCAAATGGCGAGCTCGCTATCAGGTGGTGAACGCGCGCGATTGGCACTGGCGACGACGCTCGTGGGAAGTCCGCAACTCTTGATTCTTGATGAGCCAACTGTGGGATTAGACCCAGTATTACGCGTTCAGCTCTGGCGGTTATTTAATTCGCTGGCCCAACAGGGCAAGACCCTTCTAGTGAGTAGCCATGTGATGGATGAAGCCGATAGTTGCCATCAACTCATCCTCCTGCGAAATGGTGAGGTACTGGCGCAAGGGACACCTGCTGAGTTGCGCACTCGAACCGGAGAGAGTCGTATGGATGATGTATTTATCTCCCTGATTGGAGAGCGATGAAACTTTCCCGACTTATAGCTATGACCAAGAGGGTTTTACTTCAACTTCTTCATGACCCAAGAACTCTCGCGCTACTCTTCTTATCTCCAGCGTTGCTCATGACAATTCTCAAATATGTCTACTGGTCCAATCCAGATCTATTCCAACGAGTTGCCGGATCAATGCTCGGTGTCTTTCCCATGTTGGTCATGTTCTTGATCACCTCCGTAGCAACGTTACGTGAGAGATCAAGTGGGACTTTAGAGAGGCTAATGATCTCACCGCTAGCAAAGGTGGAATTTATCGGGGGATATGCCATCGCCTTCGGTTTGGCTAGCTTGTTCCAAGCAACTGCAGTCTCTTCGTACGCCATCTGGGTTCTTGGGCTAAAGATCGCAGGCCTACAAATCACCTTGATTTACGCCGCGATTCTCGATGCCTTGATCGGCCTAGCTATTGGTCTTGCTGTCAGCACCTTTGCCAAGACTGAGTTTCAAGCGATCCAATTCATGCCTGCGATATTGCTGCCGCAATTGCTGTTGAGCGGACTACTCGTTCCACGCCCAATGATGCCTCGCCTTCTTAACGATCTCTCAAACTACTTGCCGCTCTCCTATGCGATCGATGCGACCAAGAAGGTCATCTCCAATCAAGGGTCGATCATGAACGACTCACTCTTGATCTTTCTGTTCTTGGTCGGAATCTTGGCAGCAGGATCTCTTACTCTTAAGAGACAGACGAAGTAGGAGAGATGAGTTATATAACCGAACTTTTGCCGAGTAAGTCCGACTATGTGGGCGCTAAAAAATATTGGCGCCATGATGTAATCGCTGGAATCACTGTAGGGATTGTGGCTCTTCCGCTGGCGCTAGCCTTTGGCATCACAGCAGGTGCCGGAGCACGAGCAGGGCTGATTACCGCGATTTATGCCGGTTTGATTGCTGCAATTTTTGGGGGATCTAATTTCCAGGTGAGCGGACCGACCGGAGCCATGACCGTAGTTCTGATTCCAATTGTGTTGAAATGCGGTACCGCTTCGCTCGCACCGCTTGGATTGGCGGCTGGAGTACTGGTAGTCGTTATGGGTCTTACTCACTGCGGGGCGCTTATCAGACGAGTTCCCTGGCCAGTCATGGAGGGATTCACGCTGGGCATTGCCTTGGTAATCGCTCTGCAACAACTTCCATCCGTACTTGCCTTTCACTCAATCAGTGGTGCAAATACATTGGTTACCGCGTGGCGGACTTTTCGTGGAGCACTATCTGCTGGACTTCACTGGAGTTCATTAGCGCTGATGGTCATCACGCTGCTTGTGAAATTTAATTACCCCAGAATTTCTAGATTACTCAAGATCAAGGTACATATTCCAGCCAGTTTTGTAGCAATCATCGTCGCTACCTTTCTGGTTCCCATCTTTTCGCTACACACACCTCTCATTGGTAACTTGCCGCGCTCCCTCTACCAACACGTTTCTCTCTCCAAGAGCCACATAGGTCTCTCTGCTCTGGTAGTTGGCGCGGTTGAGATAGCGCTACTTGCTGCAATTGAATCTCTCTTATCTGCTCGAGTCGCAGATCAGATGGCACACATTCATGAGTCGGCGGTTAGTTATAAGCCAAATCGAGAGCTCATCGGTCAGGGTCTGGCAACGATGATCTCTTCTATGGTTGGAGGAATGCCTGCCACCGGCGCGATCGCACGGACTAGCGTTAACGTTAGATCGAAAGCCCAGAGTCGAATCTCCTCCATTACCCATGCGGGATTTTTGCTGCTGGTGGTTCTCGTGCTCAATCCAGTCATCGCTCACATACCTACAGCTGCGCTTGGCGCCGTCTTGATCGGAACTTCTTATCGGATCGCCAGCCCAGCAAATCTTAAGGAGATGCTCAAGACAACTCGTCTAGATGCAGCGACTCTTCTGATCACCGCAGCACTAGTCGTAGTAATAGGACTCATTTGGGCGATAGCACTCAGCACCGCCGGATATTTTCTTGCAACAATTATTCTCAAGAGCGTTAATCTTAAGAAAGTTAGAAAGTAGGAGGATGAAGGTCAATGGCCAGAGCCACAATTGTTGGTAGTGAAGTGGTACTTGCTCTCAGTGCGGGTGAAAAATTTTGGGGATTCCACAAGAACCCTCGCGCCAAAATAGATGACATCGTGAAAATTGAGCCAATAGATAATTTTTGGAAGTTCTCTGGATGGCGAGGGGTTCGCGCACCTGGAACTGGCATTCCCGGAACGGTTGGGTTAGGTACCTGGCGCAAGATGGGTTCGAAATCATTTGCCGCGGTTTACAAGAAGGAACCCGGATACAAAATCACCTTCAAGAGTGGCGAATTTGAATCGTGGCTCTTCAGCTCACCTGAATTGCCTTCAGATTTGGAACGGTTCGTTAAGTAATTTAACTGGTTTATCTAGGATTCTGTACGTAATCGACGAGTGCGCTTCTCTCTGAATCAATCTCGTTGACGTACGACTTAACGACATCTCCGATCGAAACAATCGATACCAGGTCACCTGCTTCATTGACGACTGGCACATGGCGAATGCGACGTTCAGTCATAATTGCCATTAACTCTGCCACCGTTGTATTAGGAGTACAGGTTGTGACGTTCACCGTCATGATGTCTCGCACATGCAATCTTCCGAGTTCGTGAAAATGAATCGGAAGCGCGGCGACAATATCTCGTTCTGAGACTATTCCGGCGATTCGAATTCCATCGGGGGATACAACAAGTGCACCGACTTTAAGCGATGCTAATTTTTCGACAAGCGTTGCAATTGAGGTTTCTGCGGTAACGCTGTAAACCGCTTTGCCAGTAATAAGTGATGAGACTTTCATGCGAACTCCTTTGTTCACCTGAGTTGTAATCGTGCTCTCAAGTGGAGGCAAAGGCAAGAGCTTTAAGAGAAAAGTTCCTTAAATCTTGTTAAAGGCTAAATGAAGGGTATTCGTCGGTGACGAGCAGCAACGAGTATCCATAAACGCGGTTCCAGAAGTCAATCGTCCCAAGCGCGACCTTTGCGGCCCACTCTGGGTAGTTTCCTGTGATCGAGGTAGTTATCCAGGCGAAGAATGTAAGCACTAGGGTCAAGATGGCATAGAGAATTCCTACGATATAGAGCGGAATAGCGAGGAACCATTTAACGAGTGGTAACCAGCGATTAAGTTTCTTGCCGCCTTCGACATCGGGGAATATGACAGCGATATTCGGATTACGTTCAATCGAGGGATAGTCATCGGTCAGAAGAAGCACATATGAACTGATTCGGGTTGAGAGCTCAGTTACTGCGTGATTGAAAGTTAATACATAGCTGGGATAGACCGCGCGAAAGACGAGCGCTAAGAAAGCTGGAGCTACAAGTATTGGAGTTGAGTCCCAGTTTGCTCGCGCGATGTGTTCGAAGGATGCAGCGAAGAGCGCTACCGGAACAACCAGGATGCCGCGCCAGAAGACGGTTGCGCGATTGCGGTTGGTGAGTTGCACATCTACTAAGGTTTCAACTTGATTGCTCATGGAAAGAGGTTAGCCACTGGTTTGGGGCAGTTCAAGGATAAAATGCCTATTTCGCTCACCGTTCATTGGGTTGTAATTTTTAGGAGCATGGAGGGGTAGAGATGGCGATCGAACTCAATACTCCTCGAACCTTGCTCCGGGCATGGCAGGAGAGTGATCTTGAGCCTTGGATCGCGCTCAATTCCGATGCAGAGAACTTGCGCTATTTTCCGCGCACCTACACGGCAGAAGAATCCCTGACTAGTTTTAACCGACTACGAGATCGACTCAACGAAAATCCTTTTGGCTTATGGGCGGCTGAAGAGAAATCGAGTGGTGAATTTATGGGATTCATCGGGCTTGCACATCAAGATCTCCCCGGAGTCTCTTTTATGCCCTGCCACGAGATTGGATGGCGCTTAGATAAGAAGTATTGGGGCAAGGGCTATGCAACAGAGGCGGCTAAGACCGTTCTTGAATTTGGACTCAAAGATTTAGCTCTTCCCATTATTTATTCGTACACCGCTCTAAAGAATCAGCCATCGATAAATGTCATGCGAAAGATTGGTTTACGCGAACGTCCCGAACTCACTTTTGAGCATCCAAATATTCCTGAGGGCAATCCTGTTAAAACGCACCTTGTGTACTCCACATGAAAGTTCGCCTCACTGTTGCAGTTGTTTTGCTCTCGTTGCTGAGCACTCAAATTGTCCACGCAGCAACAGTTCCCTTTACTGGTTCTCGCCCATTCAATGTTTTTATTCCATCCACATATGAGAAATCAGATCCCGTTCCTTTGGTGATCGCCCTCTCTGGTTACGGACAGACTGGTGCTCAACTCGAAAATTATCTGCACCTTACTTCGGAGGCGCAGTCAGCGGGATTCATATATGTGCATCCGGATGGCACGATCGATCAATTCGGAGCCCGATTTTGGAACGCCACTCCAGAATGTTGTGATTTCCAAAAGCCTCCGGTCAATGACGCCGCATACATCATGAACATTATTAAGAAAATCTCGGCGCGATATTCCGTGGACCCTAAACGGATATATGTCATCGGGCATTCCAATGGAGGATTCATGGCAAATGCGCTGGCCTGCAAATATTCAAGCCGTATCGCCGCCATCATCAATATTGCAGGAGGAAGTTTTACAACTGCGGCCGCATGTAAACCGAGCTCTCCAATAAATATTTTACAAATATGGGGAACAAAGGATGTTACCTACGCCTACAACCATATTCGCGGGAAACCTATACCGGGTGCGGAAGCGACTTTTAGTAATTGGGGCTCAATCGAGAAATGTTCTACGCCTGCGACTGCACTTCCAGACAAGTTGGATTTAGATCCAACGATTCCTGGTGATGAGACGACCATCTTTCAATTCGGAGGATGCAGCGCCGACGTATCTGTAGATTTTTGGCGAATTGATGGCGCTGGACATTCACCCGTCATATCCCCATTTTTTGCCAGTGAAATGGTGGCATGGCTGATGACTCATCCTAAGCAGTAGTTCTTTGATAGTGCCCTAGCATTGTTCAACTAACCTACATGGCAGGGACGAGGAGTCTTTGATGTTCGGTATTTCAAGAGAGATTCGCGGAAAGAACATCACCTATCGTCCAGAGCTCGATGGGATTAGAGCCTTATCCATCATCGTGGTCTTGCTCCACCACCTTGGATATTTGGGCGGCAGAGGCTTTTTGGGAGTCGACATTTTCTTCACTCTCTCGGGATATCTGATTACTCAGGTCTTATTGGCGACGGTGGTGCAAGGTCGACCTCTTACTAGTTTCTACAGGCGCCGTGTAGCTCGTCTCTATCCGATTATGGCTATCAGTATTCTGGTTGCGAGCCTTGTGGTTGGATTTAAGAGAGCTCAAGACACCAAGCCAGTTCTGGCCTCACTCTTTTATGTTAAGAACTTCTTGCACTGGGGCGATCTCTTTGGTCCATTTTGGAGCCTGAGTGCGGAGGAGCAGTTCTATCTACTCTTCCCTATCACGCTCCTATTTTTTCTTCGCTTCTTTAACAAGAGAGTTTTTACCGGATTCCTTCTCGTTGTGATCGCTGCGATCTGGATCCACGTCCTCTGGATTAACTATCCTGACTACTCCTGGAATAAAGATGGCATCTTCAATCTCGTTGTTTTTCGCCCAACGATGATCTTGGTCGGGTGTCTCATCTCTCTCAACTACGAAAAGTGTTTATCGCTGGTTAAGAAATCTCCACTATTTTTCACGCTCGTGTTGGTAGGACTTATCGCTGCCTGCATTGGATATCAATTCCCCGGATTCGCTGGGTTAGGTACGGCGATTCTCATCTTGCTTCTTGATCGTCAGATCGCGGAAAAGTCATTTATTTGGCGTATGAAGCGGCGTGTTCTCTCGTTCGCACCGCTGCGCACTTTAGGAGTGCTTTCATACTCTATTTATATCTGGCATATGCCGGTGATCTTCCTCTATTACAAGCATGCGCTTAATCCTCATGGATACGTCCTCGAAATAATGGCAATTGTGCTTGGCCTTGCTCTCATCAGCTTCTATTTAATAGAGGTACCGCTACAAAAATTCTTGAGCGGTGCCAAGAAAGGTGCTTCACTTAGAAGCGTTGAGTAGGCCCTGAGCGCCAAGGTATGGGGAGGGTAGCAAGTGCAAGAGTTTGTTGATTTTCTCGCCAAGCAACCTCCATTTAATGCACTCTCAAACCAAGATTTAGAGCAGATTTCGGCTCAGATTGATGTGGAATATTTTGTAGCCGGCACCGTGATCGTTGAGGCAGGCGAAGATCCTTTAAACCACCTCTACGTGGTTCGGACGGGTTCAGTTGAGGTCTTGGATAAGGGCAATGTGGTTGATGAGCTCCATCCAGGAGATGCCTTTGGTCATATCTCGGTGCTCACTGGTTTGCCTCCGCAGTATTCGGTTCGCACTTCAGAGGACACCCTTTGCTATCGAATGCCAGACCCCCGCGAATTTATATCGGATCCCAGCTCACTTAAGTTTGGCCATTTTGGAACTCTGATCACCAGGCACCGCCTGACATCTAGTTCGCTCCTCTCAGATGCGCAATCAAATGTCACTCGTTACATGCGCCCAATACTTTGGGTAAAGGGAGATGATTCAATTCGTGATGTTGCCGCGAAAATGACGGCGGGCGACCAATCTTTTGCTCTCATCGAGACTCGTGAAGGTATTGGCTTAGTAACCGATCGTGATTTTAGAAGCAAGGTTGGTCGAGGACTACTTCCCATTGATTCACCTGTCGCTTCGATGATGAGTTTTCCATTAATCACCGTCTCTAACAAGGTCACCCTCGCTAGCGCCTTTTTGCAAATGGTGGAACGTGGAGTTCATCATCTAGTTGTTGTAGATGAATTCGATAAACCACTGGGTGTAGTGCGGGCGATGGATCTATCCTCAGTGCAACTGCGCAATCCATTACTCATTCGCGCCGCGATCGAATCAGCAAGTAGCATCGAGGAGTTATCTGCGGCATCTTTATTACTTAAACCATCGCTCGTTGAATTACATGACAATGGAATTCCTTCGCTGCATATTGCAGGCCTCATGTCTGCAATCGTGAGCGCGATACTTACACGCGTTCTGACCTTATCCGGCTCGGTCGATCAGCCGGTTCCACACTCCTGGTTAATCTTGGGATCGATTGCGCGCGGTGAGCCTCTTCCAGCATCGGATGTCGACACCGCGATCGTCTGGGCTGATCAGCCAGGTGATGTTGATGCCTCGGATCAAATTACTAACAACGCTAAACAGATTCTTGAACTGATGGAGAAATGTGGGCTGGAGCGCTGTCCTAATGGAGCCAATGCCGACAACACACTCTTTACGCGCTCCCGCTCAGCCTGGATTGAAGTCTCTAGCGCCTGGCTGAGTGACCCACATAGAGCTGGGGCCTTGCTGCTCTCATCCATCGCTGCTGACAACCAGCCGCTTACAAATACCTCACTGGGTCGCACCATTATGGAGAATATTCGCGAGACAACTCGCTCCAAGGAGTATTTATCTGATGCACTCCGTTTCGCCTTAGCGAAGAAACCTCCTATCGGGTTCGTGAAAGATTTCATCGTGGACCACGGCGGCGAGAACCGAGGGGGACTTAACCTCAAAGAGGGAGGCCTCTCTCCAATCGCCTCGTTGGCGAGGTGGATGGCGATTGTTCAGGGCGATGTCCGCGGTGGAACGCTTGAGCGTCTACAGCGAGCAAGTGAAGCGGGTTTACTTCAAGGTGAAGAAGGCGAAATTCTGACCACTGCATTCACCAATATCCATCAGATCGTATTTGATGAGGAGATCGCTGCAATTAGAGCAGGGCGTGCCCCCACTACTTGGGTCTCGCCTGATTCCCTCGATTCACTTACTCGTCGCCATTTGCGGGAGAACTTTCGGGCGATCTCTCATATTCAAGGCGTGGTTGAAAGCGAATGGGTTCGGCGCCTTCCGTGATCTTAGGAAA
>Ga0364901_10035_pt2 | contig 53410 bp, 47 predicted proteins | sample ExccelJu500002D4_FD_206968 | JGI IMG/M metagenome (GOLD analysis project Ga0364901, IMG submission 206968) | Enriched cells from Trout Bog Lake Hypolimnion, Wisconsin, USA - BchlTB.July09.5000.02.D4 | ecosystem: Environmental > Aquatic > Freshwater > Lake > Hypolimnion/Profundal zone | place: USA...
CCGCCGAGTCCAACTAATAAGTATCTCGAATATTCAAGAATCCCGCTCATGGGGTTAAGAAAATGGGGTTCTGTTACGTTCTTGGCATCAGCCTGGCCGTTTTTCTCCTAGGTATCCTCGTGTTTAAGTGGAAAGAAAGCGAGATGGTTGAGGATCTTTAAAAAATCTAAAAGCTGAAATTGATAAGTTAAAACCCAAGAAGTCTTATTCAAACTCGTCCTGCCACTTCCGACTCAGTACCGATGTCTTCACCTGCAATAACTGTTCGCAATCTCTCCAAGACCTTTCGACTGCCTGAGGAGCGCCGAGGGACCCTTAGAGAGCGACTCATGAAGTTCCATCTCAGAAATGAGAAAAAACCTCGCCGCACCCTCGACAATCTGAGTTTTGAGGTACAACGGGGCGAGTTCTTCGGAATCATCGGCCGCAATGGGTCTGGGAAATCAACCCTCTTGAAGATTCTAGCGGGAATTTATAAGCCAGATAAGGGTGGTGAAGTCTCAATCCACGGGCGCATTGCCCCAATGCTTGAGCTCGGGGTCGGATTCAATCCAGAGCTTACAGGCCGAGAGAATGTATTCCTCAACGCCACGATTCTTGGCCTGCCACGCAGGCAGATCGAGGAGAGGTACAATGAAATCGTAAGTTTTGCGGAATTGCAGGATTTCATGCAGCTTCAAGTAAAGCATTATTCAAGCGGGATGTCCGTGAAACTCGCTTTTGCTGTCGCGATGCAGGTGGACGCCCCGATTATGCTGCTGGATGAGGTTCTGGCTGTCGGAGATTTCGTGTTTGCAGAAAAATGTTTTGCTCTCTTTGAGCGCTACAAAAGAGAAGGCAAGACGATCATTCTTGTGACGCATTCCGCATCTTCAATGGAACGCTTTGCAGATAGGGTCATGCTCATTCACGAGTCGCGCCTGACGGCCATCGGCAATCCCCATGAAGTGCTGGAGACCTACCATAAACTTGGGTAACACTTCTCCCTAGGCCAATAACCTTATGACGAAAACAAAGACATCATTGCAGAACAGAAGCTTTCTGATCACGGGAGGGACGGGTTCATTTGGAAAACTGTTCGTTCAAACCATTCTTGAGAATCTCAATCCTTCGCGGGTGGTGGTGTTTTCCCGTGATGAACTCAAGCAGTTCGAAATGGCCCAGATGTTTTCCGATGCTAACTATCCATCAATCAGATATTTTATAGGAGACGTGAGGGATGAAGCGCGTCTGCGAAGAGCAATGGAAGGCATTGATATTGTTATCCATGCAGCTGCCTTGAAACAGGTTCCAACAGCAGAATATAACCCATTTGAATGTATTAAGACGAATGTATTGGGCGCACAAAATGTTATTGAGGCCTGCCTTGAATCAAACGTTACGAACGTTGTAGCTTTGTCGACTGATAAGGCGGCGGCTCCAATCAACTTGTACGGTGCTACGAAACTCTGCTCCGATAAGCTCTTCACGGCAGCTAATAATATTCGTGGTCATAGAGACATTCGATTTAGCGTGGTCCGATACGGGAATGTGATGGGCAGTCGTGGGTCCGTTATCCCTTTCTTTTTAGAAAAAAAGAGGACGGGGATACTACCGATCACTGATCCAACTATGACCAGATTCAATATTAGCCTTCAGGAAGGTGTGGCGATGGTTCTCTGGGTGCTGGAGCATGCACGGGGAGGAGAAATCTTTGTGCCGAAAATTCCAAGTTATCGTATTACTGATCTTGCAAAAGCAATTGGCCCTGAGTGTCAGCATCCGATAGTTGGCATTCGTCCTGGGGAAAAGATCCACGAGGAGATGATCACAGCAAGTGACAGTTTCAATACCGTTGATCTAGGAAAATACTTTGCAATTCTGCCTTCTGCTGGAGCTCATACAGTAGAAAGCTACTGCACGGATTTCGGAGCGAAGCCAGTGGTCCAAGGCTATGCCTACAACAGTGGATCGAATCCGGATTTCCTGACCGTAGAGCAACTTCAAGAATTAATTTCCGAACAGACTAACCAACTGAGTCTTCACCCCTGATGATTCCTTACGGAAGGCAGGAGATTACAGTAGCAGACATTGACGCCGTGGTAGCGGTGTTGAAGTCCGACTATCTGACTCAAGGGCCGGCTATTCCTGCATTTGAGAAAGCCGTTTCTGATTACTGCGGGAGCCGGTATGCAGTGGCAGTCAACAGCGCAACCTCTGCACTTCATCTTGCCTGCTTGGCCTTGGGGCTTGGTTCAGATGACTGGCTTTGGACAAGCCCAATCACTTTCGTTGCATCGGCTAATTGCGCCTTATACTGCGGTGCAAAAGTGGATTTCGTCGACATTGATCCCAAGACCCATAATCTCTGTGTCAAGTCGCTACAAGAAAGGCTAATTATAGCCGAGAAAGAAGGCCGACTTCCCAAGGTTGTCATACCCGTGCATTTGACGGGTCAATCATGTGACATGATGGCTATCCATGCGTTGTCGCTGAAGTATGGTTTCCGAATTATTGAGGACGCCTCTCATGCAATCGGAGGAAAATATAAGGAGGAGAAGATTGGCAATTGCTGCTTCAGCGACATCACGGTTTTCAGCTTTCACCCCGTTAAGATCATTACTACTGGAGAGGGGGGGATGGCTCTGACTAACGATGCAGTATTAGCTGAGAAGATGACGCTCTTGAGAAGTCATGGCATCACAAGGGATCCATCTATGATGACACACGTGCCAGACGGTCCATGGTACTACCAACAAATTGACCTTGGGTTCAACTACCGCATGACTGACATTCAGGCTGCTCTTGGGTTCAGCCAAATGACAAGACTTGATGAATATGTTGCTGGGAGGCACGAAATAGCCCGTCGATACAATGAACTGCTTGCCGATCTAGCGGTGACAATTCCATGGCAGCACCCGGACAGCCACTCAGCGTATCATCTTTATGTAATTCGATTGAAATTGGGTGAAATAAAGCACAGTCATCTGCAGGTGATAGAGGCGATGAGAGAGGTTGGAGTAGGTGTGAATCTCCATTACATTCCCGTCCATACGCAGCCATACTATGAGCGAATGGGTTTTAGAAGGGGAGACTATCCCAAGGCCGAACAATATTACTCAGACGCGATCAGCTTGCCAATTTATCCAAATCTTCAAGAAAAAGAACAGTATCAGGTAGTCTCTGTCCTCAAACAAGCACTGCAGGCATGAGAATTGCAGTAATTCCAGCACGTGGTGGAAGCAAGCGCATCCCGCGAAAAAACATCAGAGATTTTTGTGGCAAGCCAATGATCGCATGGTCGATTGAGGCTGCCCTAAAAAGCGAGTGTTTCGATCATGTCATTGTTTCTACGGATGACGCTGAAATCACTGAAATAGCAAAGAAATATGGAGCAAATGCACCATTTCTGAGACCATCCAGACTTTCAGATGATCATACGGGTACGTCACCTGTTGTTGCCCATGCAGTTGAGTGGTATCGAAATCAAGGGGTTATGCCCGATCCCGTCTGCTGCATATATGCAACAGCCCCTTTTGTTACTCCTGAAGACCTGCTCCGAGGATTAGATATCCTCACTGAAACTTGTGCAGACTTCGCCTTTTCCGTTACCAGTTTTCCCTTCCCTATCCAGCGTGCTATCCGGCTTACACAGATGGGGCGTATGGAAATGTTTCAACCTGAATATTTTGAATCTCGCTCTCAGGACTTAGAAGCAGCTTTCCACGATGCAGGTCAGTTTTATTGGGGCAGGGCAACCGCATGGTGTTCTGAGAGGCCCATCTTCTCTTCAAACTCAGCCCCGGTGATATTACCGCGCTACCGAGTGCAAGATATAGATACGGAAGAGGATTGGCGGCGTGCCGAGGTGATGTTTGATTGCATTTCACCTAGGAGGCTTTCTTGAACTGAAGACCTAAGGCGTTTGAATTTTGCTGAACTGAATATATGAGATCCGATAAAATAGAGCTTGGCGGCTTGATCACTGGCATGAGGCAGGCATACGCCCGTGGTGAAAATGCGATGGCTTGGGCAAAGGCTAATTCCAAGAAGCATAAAAATACGGTGTTCAGCACATTGGTGGCCTATGATCTTCAGGCTGGAACCTATGTTGAATATGCAAAGAAAAACTCTGAATTTACTAACAAATGGTGTGGCGAAATTGCTTCGCTTTTAAAACCCTATATTGAACCCGATGACCATTTGTTGGAGATTGGTGTTGGTGAAGCAACTACGCTTGTCGGTACTATCAAGTCACTTGGCGAACCATCTATTGTTGCATTCGGATTGGATATAAGCTGGTCCAGAATTAAGGTCGCCCAGCGTTGGGCGGCGGAAAACTCAGCAAAAGCCAACTTCTTTGTCGGAAATCTCTTTCAGATTCCTCTGGCCGACAACTCAGTGGACATTATCTACACATCGCACTCTCTGGAGCCAAATGGAGGAAACGAGCTGAGTGCTATCACCGAATTGCTCCGCGTGGCGCGCAAGGCAGTTGTGCTGGTCGAACCAATTTATGAATTAGCTGATAAGGAGTCTCAGGAGCGCATGACTGAACATGGATATGTACGGGGCCTCAAATCCACCGCCGAGATGTTTGATGTGCGTATTGAAAAGTATGAATTGCTTAATATTACTGCCAATCCAAAGAATCCTAGCGGTGTGGTGGCAATAAAAAAAAATCATCAACTTCCGAAAAAGCACATAAAAAGCGGAGAAGCATCATGGCAATGCCCAGTTACGGGTTCTCCTTTGTTGGATAAAGGCAACTACTTCTATTCTGGGCAAGTAGGACTAGCCTACCCGGTGCTTTGTGAAGTCCCATTATTGAGTAGCGAACATGTTGTTGTTGCATCTAGACTTGGCAGCTAGAAGGGTGGACCGAGTTTTTATAAGAACTGATGAATGACGACTGACTCTGTAGGCAAGTTGCAGGGTAGAACTCTACTGCTTCGAGTCAATGCGTCGCAGGAGATTGGCACGGGTCATTTTATGCGTTGCCTTGCCTTAGCCCAGGCATGGCAGGATTGTGCAGGAGTAGCATTTTTTGCAACTAGTGAGATGCCTCTCATTTTGAACTCACGACTGCAGAATGAAAAAATATCTATCCATAAAATAGATGCGGTTATAGGAAGTGAAGCTGATGCCAAACAGACCGCAGACGAAGCGCGAAAAATCAAAGCTGATTGGGTTGTCGTAGATGGTTACATGTTTTCTGGTGAATACTATGCAGCCCTGAGATGCCTAGGTTTGCGTGTCTTGGCAATTGATGATATTGCGCATCAAGCACGATATCCAGTAAACGCTATTCTCAATCAAAACTTAAGTGCTAATAAATTTGCTTACAAAGACAAGATCGACTTTTCAACGGACTTACTTCTTGGTCCAAAATTCAGCCTCCAGCGCCGGGAGTTTCGTAATGTGCCTAGAAGGGATTACCGCCAACCCGATGAAACTATGCGGGTGTTGTTAACCTTCGGAGGTGCCGATTCAGAAAATCTAACAGGGCTAATTCTTGCTAACCTAATCCATACAGCTAAGAGTCCGTTGCGAGTCACTATTGCTGCAGGGAGCCTCAATCCAAATATTTCTCAGATAAAAGAAACCGCAAGAACTGCGCCCTTTCCATGCGAAGTTCATGTGGATGTTGACAATATGGCTGAAATCATGTCATGGGCGGATGTTGCTATAACTGCCGCGGGGTCAACAATCTGGGAACTGGCAAGCATGGGGGTTCCTTCACTGATTGCTGCAACCGAGCAAAACCAAATCGCTGGACTCACCGCGTTGGCAAGGGTATCCTACTTTCGCGCCATGCTTGCCCATGAGCTTGTTTCAGCAGATATAGGACAAGAGATCATGCGCCTTTTGTCATCGACAATGGTGAAACCTAACATTGAGTTTGATGCATGCGGGGCAATTCGTGTGGCAGAATATTTGCAGTCGTATAATTAGGTTAGGATGTAAAAGTGATCCTGTTAAATGCACCGAGTAATGAAAAATAATAGCGCTTTATTGATCGCTGAAATAGGAATCAATCACAATGGTGATATGGATTTGGCTCGACTAATGATCGAGAAAGCTGCTGAGGCTGGCGCTGATGCTGTTAAGTTCCAAAACTATCTTACAGACGATTTTCTTAGCGATCATTCCTTGACATACACTTACAGAAGTCAGGGAGATCAGGTTACAGAGTCACAATACACCATGTTCAAGCGTTGTGAGCTTTCGGAGAATAATCTCGTATTTCTGAAAGAAAGCTGCGACCAAGCGGGAGTGCTTTTTTTTAGTACGCCTAGCAATACAGAAGGCGTAGATGAACTTAGCAAGCTTGGGGTGCCCTATCTGAAAAACGGCTCCGATTACCTCGGACATCTTCCTCTTATCAGGCACATGGCAAGATCCGGAATACCGACCATCTTATCCACGGGGATGGCTCTCGAATCAGAAATCGCTGAAGCTGTAAAGGCATTCAAAGACTCCGAAGGTAAAGAACTCACCCTGATGGTGTGCACATCATTATATCCAACTCCTAAGGAGCATGTAAATCTACGACGTATCCCATCATTAGCGAAGAAGTTTCGTTGCAATGTTGGATTCAGTGATCATACCAATGGATGGGAAGCTGCTGTTGCCGCGGTTTGTTTGGGAGCCACAATGATTGAGAAGCATTTTACATCCGATAGGAATCTACCTGGACCCGACCAGTGGTTTTCGTCAGATCCTAGTGAATTCTCAGAACTGGTTAGAAGAGTAAGAGATGTCGAGTTAATAATGGGCAGTCCCGAACTGGGGCTCACAGCTGCGGAGAGCTCAGCCAGAGTAGAATACCGTTTGTCCTGCGTAGCAATTCGTGATCTTCAGAATAATCACGTGGTTACCGAACGAGATGTTGCATTTCGCCGACCTGCCGCGGGAATTCCCCCATCCCAAGCAGAACGGTTGATAGGTCGGAAACTGCGTAGGGATATATGTAAAGGCGAGCCGTTCAAGATGGACGATGTCTTATAAAATATTTTTACCTCAAACAGAATGCTACCTGTTAATGCATTAGTATTTTGGACTAATACCGCAGCAACATTGAATCGGTGAAACGAGGGAGAAAAAATCGATGCTAAAGCTCAAGCCGGTCGAGGCGATTGACGAACAGCGCCTGTTCGAATGGAGAAATCTGCCAGAGATAATCGAACGGGGGTTCCGCAGCCGGACTGTCTCCAAGGAAGAGCACGCCAATTGGTTTGCTGAAGCACTCAAAGGAGAATTGAGGAGGCTTTGGATTATCATATGGAATGGTGAACCAATTGGTCAGTTGAGATTCGATTTGGTTGATTCGGATGATGCGGAAATTTCCATATATCTTGTCCCGACATACATGGGACGTGGGATTGGCGTCCAAGCGATCAGGGAGGGATGCAAAATGATTAGGCATCAGATGCCAGACATTCGAATTGTTGCAAGGGTGGCGATGGAGAACAAGGAAAGCCTCTCCGCCTTTCGGAAGGCGGGATTTTCAGAGGAAGTAGAATCCAAATCTAATTCCCCAGGCCTTCACATTATGATATGGAAGTCCTTTCAAACTGTTCCACATAACCGCCTCACATTTGGTGAAGAGGAGGAAAGTGCAGTTGTAAAAGTCATCAGATCAGGGCAGTGGACGGCAGGTGCCGTAGTTAATCGACTCGAAGCATCCTTTGGGATAAGAGCAGGTGATTCTCATGCAGTTGGTGTTGGATCAGGGCTCGCGGCACTCAGACTATCCCTATTAGCGCTTGGAATTGCGCCGGGTGACAAAGTCATCGTGCCTGCTTACTCCTGTGTTGCTTTGGCAAACTCAGTTTTGGCATGTGGAGGAGAACCTGTTGCAGTTGATGTAGAGGAGGGCTCATGGAATATCTCTGTAGACGCCTGTGCCTCAGCAATCAGGAGTGTTTCTGGGATCAAGGCGGCAATAGCCGTCCATACCTTTGGGTATCCTGCGCCGATTCGTGAGATCCAGAAGTTGGGAATCCCGGTTATCGAGGACTGTTCACATGGTTTTGGAATTTCACCTTTGGGCAGTCTGGGAGAATTGGCAGTTGTTTCCCTTCATGCAACAAAGCTAATCGGTTGCGGAGAAGGCGGGATGATTCTGACTCAAGATTCGCACCTCGCCAAAAGAGTAAAGGCCGCAAGAGATTATTCGGACAAGCCCGCGGTAGCTTGGCGTCTTAATGATAGGATGACGGATTTGTCGGCCGCGATAGCCGAGTGCCAGCTTGCTAGGCTCCCCTCAATAATCTTTCGGCGTAACGAATTGGCTGCTCGTTACAATAAACTGATGGAGACGAATGCGCAGAAGCACGGCTTTTTGCTGCCCAATTCCGTTGAGGGGCGGCTCTGGTACCGGTATTCAATCCATACTGATGTGTCGCAACCATTAATTGATCGCCTGCATGGCAAGGGCATTCATGCGGCTATACCCGTGGAAAACTGGATTAAAGAAATCGCTAGTTTTCCTGTTGCTATGAGAGCCTTCAATGGGAATGTTTCAATTCCCCTTTACCCATCGCTAACATTTGTAGAGCAAGACGCTGTCATTTCTTCACTGAGCAGCAAATTGATTTAAGGTAACTCTCATGAATGAAAAAAACCAGTTTCAACAGATAGCCGATTTTTACAACCGCCGTGTAGTGAAATATGGCTATGATCCACGATCCTGTGACTACGGAAGAAGAGAATCGCAGGAAAAAAAATTCCGTGTTTTGTCTGAGGCTTTCGACTTCTCCGGCAAAAGCATACTGGACGTGGGTTGCGGCCTTGCTGATTATTCGGAATATCTTTCTACAAAATTCTCAGATGTAAAATACTCCGGCGTGGATCTTTCGCATGAAATGATTGCAAAAGCCAGGACTGCATTTCCAAAACTAGATCTTAAAGTTGCCAACATTCTCGAGGAGCCTGAAACAGAAAGCCATGACATTGTGAGTGCTAATGGGATCTTCTATTTGCTTGGCCTGAAAGCTCCCAACCTTATGAAGGAGCTCATTCGGGTGATGTTCCTACGCTGTCGGGAATGCTTAGCATTTAATTCACTTAGCACATGGGCCACCGTTAAAGAAGGTGATGAGTATTACGCTGATCCCCTTTTAGTAGTCGATTGGTGTCGCCAGTTTACCCCTTGGGTAACTCTGCGCCACGACTACCTTGTGCACGATTTCACAGTCTATCTCTACAAAAACAACCCTCCGCAATGATTGTCAGCATCAACCAACCGGCATATCTGCCATGGCTGGGATACTTTGACCGAATAGCAAGTTCAGATTTGCACATCGTCCTTGATCACGTGCAGTTTGAAAAAAACAGTTTTATAAACCGCAACAGACTGCGAACTAAAGATGGGGACACATGGCTTACAATTCCTTTGGCAACCAAGGGACGTTTTGGTTCATTGCCTATCAACAAGCTCGAATTTGCTCAGAATGTGCCGTGGTCGCGGAAACATTGGTCTACTATTGATATGTTGTATAGAAACGCGCCATATTTCAATAGTTATGCATCTGTTTACAAAGACCTTTACGCATGTGAATGGACCGACTTTATTTCGGCGATTAAGAGTTTTCTTAAACAATATCTTTCAGACCTCGGCATTAATACTCCAATTGTTTTTAGTTCTGAATTGAACATTACCGGTTGTAAGAGTGAGCTGGTTCTGAATCTTTGCCGTTCAGTAGGTGCGAAGAAATATATCTCGGGTCCTCAAGGCAGGAATTATATCGATGAGAGCTCTTTTTCAGAACTTAACATAAATATTGAATATCAAGATTATAATCATCCACGCTATGTCCAGTGCTATCCTGGGTTTCAGCCATTCATGGGGATTCTCGATTTGTTATTCAACCATGGCTGCCAAAGTCTTTCCATTCTCAAAAACACATATACCCTACCATCATGAAAATTCTCGTTATTGCGGCACATCCGGATGATGAGGTTCTTGGCTGCGGCGGAACCATCACACGTTTTGCATCTGAAGGAGCGGAAGTATCGATACTTATTCTTGCGAATGGATTGACATCACGAACTGATTTCGATGCCACGCAAGAGAAGAAATTACTTTCTATCCACCATGAACGAGCCCGCCGTGCTGCTAATATTCTCAGAGCAAAAGAAGTTAACTTTGCGGGATTTCCTGACCAGAGACTTGATACATTGCCATTACTTGAGGTTACACAGAGAATCGAGAGGGAGATTAATCACATCAAACCCGAGCTTGTTTTCACTCACCACGGTGGAGACTTGAATATGGATCATTCAATAACCTTTAGAGCGACCCTGACCGCGACTCGTCCGGTTACTGGTCACTCGGTTAGGACGCTCTATTCCTATGAAACCCCTTCATCAACGGAATGGTCATTTGCTCAATTCGACCCTCAATATAAACCCAATGTTTTTTTTGATATCAACTCGACACTTGAGCTAAAAATAGAGGCGATGCAGGTCTATGAAAGTGAAAGCAGGCTCTTTCCACATCCACGATCTCCTGAAGTATTACGAGCAATAGCACATCGTTGGGGTAGTTATGTGGGGTTGCCAGCAGCGGAAGCATTCCAGTGCATCCGCACTATTAAGTAACGATCTAACATTATTATGCCAGATTCAAATGTCATAAATATTGCGGTTGTTGGCTGTGGGTATTGGGGGCCAAATATTCTACGGAACTTAGCAGCGCAAAAATCCACTAATATTAATTGGATTTGCGACCTTCAAATAGCTCGGGCAGAATTGATCGCTTCCAACTATTCATCTGCTAAAGTTACTAATAATATTGGTGATCTTCTTGCTGATTCAAGCCTGGATGCAGTTGTGATTGCGACTCCGGTCAGTAGCCACTATTCAATAGCAAGGAAGTTTTTGTTGGCCGGGAAACATGTGCTAGTAGAGAAACCAATGTGCACTTCGGTAGAGGAATGTGATGAGCTAATTGAAATAGCCTTTCACAAGAATGTGGTGTTAATGGTTGATCACACTTTTATATATACTGGTGGGGTCAGAAAAATGAAGGATATGGTTGCTGCCGGAGAGCTTGGGGATATCTATTATTTTGACTCTGTTCGCGTTAACCTTGGACTGTTTCAGCACGATGTGAATGTCCTCTGGGATTTGGCACCTCACGATTTAAGTATTATGGACTATGTGTTACAAAGAAAACCTACCGGTGTTTCGGCCCATGGTGCATGCCATCTAGCTGGCAGCAAAATTGAAAACATTGCGTATCTTACTCTCCAGTTTGAGGATGACACGATTGCCCACTTTCATGTGAACTGGCTCGCCCCCGCAAAGATTCGAAGGATACTTATTGGTGGAAGCAAAAAAATGCTTCTTTTCGACGATCTCAGTCCTGATGAAAAAATTAAAGTCTACGATAAAGGTCTGGTTCTAGATAACAAGACCGATAGTTATCAGGTTTTGTCTGGGTACAGGATCGGTGATATACATGTGCCTAAACTGGATACACGGGAGGCATTATCATTAGAAATGGAGCACTTTGTGGATTGCATTCGAACGAATAAACATCCTGAATCAGACGGTGATTCAGGTCGCAGGGTTGTTGCCACATTGGAGGCGGCGCAAAAGAGTCTAGCGAGGAATGGAGAACTTATCCCTTTATGAAACATCAGAATATTGCAGACGACGTCGTACTTGGTGAGGGCGTCAAGATATTCGACTTTGTAAACCTTTACGGATGTGTGATTGGTGATCGTACAAAGGTGGGGGCTTTTGTTGAGATTCAAAAGGGCGTTAAAATAGGCATTGATTGCAAAGTCTCTAGCCACACATTTATTTGCGAGGGAGTTGAAATCGGCAACGGCGTATTCATCGGTCACAATGTTTCCTTCATTAATGATAAATATCCACAAGCAGTAAACTCAGATGGAAGAATGCAAACCGACTCGGATTGGAATGTTGTTCCAATCAAAGTTGGGGATAGGGTATCTATCGGGACCAGTGCAACAATTATGTGCGGGGTGGATATAGGCGAAGGCGCAATCGTTGGAGCCGGAAGTGTTGTCACAAGAGATGTCCCAAAGTGCGCAATTGTTGCCGGCAATCCAGCAAAGGTTCTTCGCATGCAACCACTCCAATAAATGACATTTGCTTAAAGTAATGAAAGTAAGATATCTAGACCTCCCTTCACAAATCGCTTCAATACGAGGGGAACTGGAAGAAGCGATCAAACGAACGATTGACAACTGTAGCTTTTGTCTAGGGCCTGATGTTTCTGACTTCGAGGCGAAATTTGCGGAGTTCTGCGGAGTCAAATACTGTGTATCTGTAAACAGTGGCACATCTGCGCTCCACTTAGCCATGCTTGTAATGGGAGTGGGACCAGGTGATGAAGTTATTACTACTCCTCACACTTTTGTTGCGACAAGTTGGGCGATTTCCTATGTCGGAGCGCGTCCTGTTTACGTGGATATCGATGACAGCACATGTAATATCAATCCCGTTCAGGTAGAAGCCGCGATCACCAGTAAAACAAAGGCGATTCTTCCAGTACACCTCTATGGCTTGCCATGTAACATGGATCCGTTACTGAAAATTGCCGATAAATATGAAGTGCCCTTGATTGAAGATGCCGCGCAAGCACATGGGTCATCTTACAAGGGACGAGTAGCAGGTTCTATAGGCAGGGCTGCGACATTCAGTTTCTATCCTGGTAAAAATCTAGGAGCTTTAGGTGAGGGAGGGGCGTTTGTTACGAATGACAGGCAATTAGCTGAGCATGCACGATCGCTGAGAGAGCATGGATCGACTAAAAGATACTATCATGATGAAGTAGGTTATAACTATCGAATGGAGGGGATTCAAGGGGCGGTACTGGCGGTCAAGTTGAAGTATTTGTCAGATTGGAATGCCTCACGTAGGAGGGTATCCCAAGTTTACTCAACACTTCTTAAAGACACTCCTCTTAAATTGCCAAGTGAGCCAATTGGCTATTCTAGTGCATGGCATCTTTATGTTGTTCGTCATCCGAGAAGAGATGAATTAAAAGATTTTCTATTAGAGCAAGGAATTGAAACCGCCCTTCACTATCCAGTGCCGCTTCATTTACAGAAATGTTACGCTAATCTTGATTACAAGAAGGGTGATTTTCCTGTTGCAGAGCAGGCAGCATCAGAATGCCTTAGTCTTCCGATCTATCCTGAATTAGCGGATGATCAAATCGAATATATCAGCCAGAAAATCAAATCATTTTTCAACGTATAATATGAGAGCATTAGTGACAGGAGGCGCTGGCTTTATTGGATCACATCTTGTTGAGTACTTGGTATCCCAAGGTGATCAAGTCACGGTGCTAGATAACTTCAGAAATGGAAGAGAGAGCAATCTGGCTGGTGTCGATGTCAGGATAATGCGGGGTGATATTACCGATCCCCTCACCTGCCTTCGCGCATGTGAGGGCATTGATATCGTTTATCATCTAGCTTGTCTTGGAGTGCGTCATTCACTGCATAACCCAGTTGAGAATCATCAGGTCAATGCTCTGGGTACACTCCACATTCTGGAAGGAGCTCGGAAATCGGCCGTCTCGAGATTCATTTATGTCTCTACGTCGGAGGTATACGGCAGAGCACGTGAATTTCCGATCCGGGAAGGAACTGCCACATGGCCACTTACAGTTTACGGTGGTAGCAAATTAGCTGGTGAACATTATGCACGTGCGTATTTTGAGTGTTTTAAGCTTCCTGTTGTTTGTGTCAGGCCATTCAATAATTATGGTCCGAGGTCGCATTTCGAGGGAGATGCAGGAGAAGTAATTCCACGATTCATGCTTCGTGCTCTATCTGGCCTTCCTCCAGTAATCTTCGGAAATGGGTCGATCACGCGTGATTTTTTATATGTCGGTGACTGCGCATCTGCTCTACACCGTATAGCCGGGTGTGATGCCCTGATAGGTAGTGTTGCAAATTTAGGATTTGGACAGGAAATCACCATTAATGATCTTGCCAAAACAGTTCTTGCGGTCACGGGACATACAGAGCTTAGTCCTGTGTTCAAAGCAGACAGGCCGGCCGATGTGCCGCGGCTGCTTGTAGATACATCCCTTTTGCATCGGACAATTGGTTTCAAGCCGGACGTTACGCTTGAACAGGGAATCTCAAAGACACTTGTTTATTTTAAAAAACTGTTAAGACATGATCCAGCCTGCCTGAACCAAATTGTAGATATAAATTGGAATCTGGATAATCAGGAATGAAAATCCCTTTTGCGAAGCCATCAGTAGGAGAGGATGAAATTCGTTCTGTAACGGAAACTATTCGTAGCGGATGGATTACGCAGGGGCCGCGCGTCGAGGAATTTGAGCGAGAATTTGCTAGGTATGTAGGGGCAAGATATGCGGTTGCAACATCGTCATGCACGACTGCACTGCATTTAGTTCTTAATACAGCCGGTGTCGGCGTTGGAGTTGAAGTGATTTGTCCGACGCATAGTTTTATAGCAACTGCAAATGCTGTGCGCTATTGCGGTGCCAAGCCTGTATTCGTCGATATAGACCAAGAATCGCTCAATATTGATACAGAGCTTGTTAAGGAAGCTATCACACCTCGAACCAAGGTAATACTAGCCGTACACCAAGCGGGTCGACCCGCCAACCTACAAGCACTAAGTGAGCTCGCAGAAGCACATGGAATTACACTCATAGAGGATGCAGCATGTGCTGCAGGAAGTACATATAGGGATATGAGAATCGGCGGCAACAATTACTCATCTGGGGTCTGTTTCAGTTTTCATCCTCGAAAGATTTTAAGCACAGGTGATGGAGGAATGATAACCACCGATCGGGAGGATTTGGCAATTGCCTGGCGACTCTTGCGGCAGCATGGGATGTCCACAAACGACTATCAGCGTCATAAATCGCAACAGGTGGTATCAGAGAACTATATTGTACTCGGCTACAACTATAGGATGACTGATATACAAGCCTCTATAGGACTTCCTCAGTTACGTCGCTTGGATGAGCTTATTAAGGAAAGGAGATATCTGGCACATGTCTATAATGAAGCGCTTAGAGATGTTAACGGAATCCATGTTTTTAAGGAGCCTGAAGATGTGCTATGGAACTATCAGACCTATTTAATTCGTTTGGAACATGAAGCCGATGATCTGAGAAATAGACTAATGCAGAAGCTGTTCGATGAAGGGATACCAACAAGGCGCGGAATTATGTCGATTCACCGGGAACCTTGCTATCAAGAGGAATACGGCCTCCAGTCATTTGCCAAGAGCGAAAGATCTAGTGACCAGTGTATCTGCCTTCCGCTATATCCTGGTATGCATGCAGACGAGGTAAGATGGGTTGTGGAAAGGATTAAAGACGCAATCTGCAAACTAAAAACAACGTGCTAATCACCTAGACGATGTCTGCCATAAAACAAGATAATCCATACAATCCATATACTTGGATTGTTGGAAATCCCGAGATAGGAGAAGGGTGCTGGATTGGAGCATTCACGCTGATTGACGGCATAGGAGGACTTCGCATTGGCAAGGGATGCAACATCAGTACTGGCGCACAAATTCTCAGCCATTCGACGGCAAGAAGATGTGTAACAGAACAGAATTACAAAGAAATCGATAAAAAGCCTACGATTATCGAGGATCATGTATTTGTAGGAAGCGCAGCAATCGTTCTAATGGGAGCAAAGGTAGGTCACCATTCAATCATAGCAGCTGGAACCGTTGTTCTTGAGGATCAGGAAATACCTCCATATTCACTAGTTGCAGGTGTGCCAGCAAGAATTGTACGAAATATTGAGGGGGAGGTTGAAAATTGGAAAAACAAGAACGACATCTAATATCCCTGATTGTCCCTGCATTTAACGAGCAGGATAATCTACCATTACTTTACACGAGGATCTGTGCGGTAGATTGGAACAGTCGAGGATGTGACATAGAAATTATCGTCATTGATGATCATTCAACAGATGATAGCAGTTTAGTACTTCAGAAACTCGCCAAGGAGGATTCGAGAGTGAAATGGATAAGATTTTCCAAAAACTTTGGAAGTCACCAAGCTTTCGCTGCAGGGGTTGAGATCTGCTCTGGAAATGCCGCCGTTTTGCTTTCAGCAGATCTTCAAGATCCTCCAGAATTCGTATTAGAATTAATCGAAAAGTGGTTTAATGGTTACAAGGTAGTATGGGCAGTTAGAGAACATCGTCGTCAGGAGAGTATAATAACTCAATTATTTTCACGGATGTACTACTGGCTAATGAATCGATTGGCGTGCATGGAAATGCCTCCAAGGGGAGCCGATTTCTTATTAATAGACAAAATGATCATTAGGTTACTTCGTCTTCACCCAGAAAAAAACACTTCTATAATCGCTCTCATTCAATGGATGGGTTTTAGCCAAGTATGGATACCCTATACAAAAATGCCGAGAAAGAGTGGAAGGTCAAAATGGACCTTTGTAAAAAAACTAAAACTAGCAATAGATTCATTTATTAGCTTTTCATATTTCCCAATAAGGTTCATGTCCGTAATGGGAATTGGACTTTCTACACTTGGAATCATTTATGCGGCATTTTTGATCGTTAGAAGAATTATAACTGTATGTCCAATAGAGGGGTGGACTTCTCTCATTTGCGTAGTACTAATTCTCTCAGGGGTTCAATTGCTGACTCTTGGCGTACTTGGTGAATATCTATGGCGAGCCTTCGATGAGACACGACGACGCCCTCGATATATAATTGAGGGAAGTTCCGAAGGGGTCATCCAACAAGAACCGCAAAGCCAAACCCAACTCTGAACAAGAAAATATTATTTTGAGTTACTTAAAGAGAGGTTTGTTAGGCAAACCATTTCTTAAAAGATTATAGTCGACCGCTTAATGAGAATAGTGAGCGCCTAACGAATGGGTTTTCTCAATAACTCGTATAATCACATATGAGATTAGATAATAACCGAGTATTTATAAGATGATAAACACTAAGGAAAAAGATGAGTCTGAAACCAATCTAACATGCTATCCTTCTTGGGCAATAATCTTATTTGTAATCACGGGACTGGAAAGCAGTGTTATTCATATTATTTCTGCACAGGCATATCGATCTCTTCCAGTCTTTATCGAGATATACAGCATTCCGATTTTTATTGCCGAGATTTCACTGATTTTACTTGCTAGATGGAAATCCTATGAGCATGCCACTCTTGTTTCCATTCTTGCGCTGTTCCTAGTAGCGTTAACGACCTCATCAATATTATATTGGCTCGTAATTGTTCTAATAAATTTATTTATTGCTTACAATCTGACCCTGCTTCGCGATAATCTCGCAATACGTATAAGAGATCTAATGTATATTAGTTTCTTATCATTGCCGCTCGCTGTTATTTCATTAAACTCCCCTGATATTCAGCTTGATATATCAAACTGGAAGGCAGTTCTGAGCGGGAATGTGCATCAAGACACTCTTTTTCATGCAAGTATCGCATCTATGCTCGCCGACTTTGGCAAGGCATCAACTGGGCTTCATGGATTAGTTCCAATTCACTATCATTTTTTGTCACACTGGTTATATGGTCACTTAGCTAGATGCTTAGATCAGCCAATATATAAATTCTACTGCATAATCAATAGCGCCTTTGGAGTCCCGATTCTTTTCAGTTCTTGTATAGGATGTGCCGAGGTGATTTTGCCATCGCGATCAAAAAGAGAATTTTATCTAAGAATCACATTCTTGATTATATTACTTCTTGGTTTTTTTGGTTATAATAACGGAACCCTCTTTGATAAATATAAACTTAGTAGCGATTACTCATCAGAGTCATTTAATTTAGCTCTCTTCTTTCTTGTTTTATTTATAACGCTGCTAAATCGGATTAACAAATCATATGATTACTATATTTGTTTTATTCTTTGCGTAGCCATAACAGTTGCAAAAGTTAGTGTCGGCGCCATAGCTTGGAGTTTTTACATCTTTTATTTACTCGCTTTAGCAAGAATGTGCGTATCAAAGAGAATGGGACTGATTCTTGTTTCAGCTCTGGTCGGGTATCTGCTTATAAAGGAATTATCCTCAACTGGATCAAATGCGATTGGCGGAAAGAACCTATTTTGGTTTTTTATCTGGAGTGGAACATCCGTTGGCAATTACGGTACCCTGCCATTTTTTATCAGCTTTATCAAATTCACATTAATTCATCTTTTTTATGGATTTCTATTGCTTGGCCTAATTCCACTTACTCTAGTTGGGAAAATTATTCCTGGACGTATATGTTTCGAAGCGTTGTATCAGGTTGTTATTACAATTATAATATCAATCGTCGCGATTGTGTATCTTACTGGAGTTAGGACGTCGGTAGGTTATTTCACCGACATTACGCGTTGGGTGTCGATACCTTATTTGATTGTTATAATTCCAAGAGCAATTGTTATATTAAAAAATAATCTATTAATTGAAGATTATCGATTCTTTAATTTATTTAACACAAGAAATAATATATGCATTATTGCAGCATGTGTAATGTTGTTTGGCGCTATAGGTATGTTGTTTAGCCTTAAATATATTATTTCTAGTGTAGTCAGGCTGAGAACTCGTTCTGAAGAAGTCGCATTAACTCCTATATCAAATTCTGCAGGATGTATTCGGCAACTAATTGATATAAGCAGACATAAATGGACAAAGAAATATGCTGTTTATGTTCCGCCAACAGAATATTCATTCTGGACGTGTAATAACCGTATGACTGTTGCTGCATTTATTGTTCCCGCGTTGTCAGAGCGCGTTGCACTGTTTGCACTTCCAACCGAGGAACATCTTCGTTGGAATGGGGTTTCGAATATCCACACGCTCTTCTATGGATTTGATAGCTACAATATTAATCTACCAAAGAAGTGTAGTACCGTATATTCTGAAAAAGAGTTGCTAAAGGTAACAAAAGACCTTGGTTTTTACGGTTATATATCTGTAACGTCTAATAATTGGCGAGCTCATAATATTCAATAATTTCACAATGGTACCAAAAAATGTACTTTTTACAGGACTGTACCCGATGTGGCATTACCATTTCTCGTCTGAATTGGATATAATCCAAAAGCACATTGAACTAAATCAGAATATAACGTTACTTGTTTGCGATGGAGTTCTTCATGCATGTGAGGCTAATCCAGACCATGTTCTCGCACATTGTCTAAGATGTATTGGGATCAGAAATCATGGACTTTCCCTGCTTTCTTCAAGAATTCATATACTCCCACTGATTGATGACCATAACACAAAACTGCGAACACATTTTCTAAATATAAATGATATAAAAGAATACCATGTTGACCAATTTGATGTTGGTATGGCTGTTTACTCATCACTTGTTGATTATTCTAATGAAGTGCGCCCTGATCCCAAGGTACATTCTGAACACATTAAAAAGCTTATCACTGACGCAGTTGAGACTTATACATCCGCACTTGGTTATCTTAAGAAGAATAAGTATGATCTAGTATATATATTCAATGGACGTTATGCTGCAGCGCGCGCCTGGGTTAGAGCTTGTGAAAAACATGGTGTAAGATTTCGAATACATGAACGCGCAGGACAGCATGATCGTTATACCCAACTTGAGAATTCATATTTGCACGACGCTTCAATATATGCATCACTAATTAACAAGCACTGGGATGAATGTGCTGACATCACATCAAGATATAGAGAGGCTAGTGAGTTTTTTGAGGAACGTCCAAAGGGAAGGCTTGGTACATGGCATTCCTTTGTAACAGATCAAGATAAGGAAATATCCGATATTCAAACTAATCCAGAGCAAAAGCAATATATAATATTTTCTTCAACAGAGAGTGAATTTTCTGCAACAGAAGATTTTTACAAGCCGCTTTTATTCGAAAGGCAACTTGAAGCAATCGGTAGAATTGCCAAATATGTATCCTTAAATCTAAAACACGTAAGGCTCACACTTAGGGTTCATCCAAATTCTAAATCAGATAAAGATCGTTGGTGGGAATCTCCATCACTAACTGAAATTGAGAAACTAATCATTATTCCTCCTGAAAGTAAGATTTCCAGTTATCAACTTCTAAATATTGCAAATCTGGTAATTACGCTGGGCTCCAGTATAGGAGTCGAGGCCACGTACTGGGGTAAGACATCTATTTTATTCGGTCAAGCATTCCACAGAGGAATTAAAGCAGTATATGAACCTGATGATTATGGTCATTTGTGGCAGATGCTCGAAAATCCCCCACCTCCTCTTCCTGTAGAGGGCGCTTTGAAGTATGGATATTACTTTCGAACTGCTGGTGAACCATTTTCCAACATAGAGCCAGTTAACTACTACACATTAAAATTCAAGGGTGAGATTCTTGAAGCACCTCTCACTGTTCATCAATGGCTAGCAGAGTGTGAACGCCGAAAACCAGTTGTCGGACTGAGAAAGTGGCTCCAGAATATTGGTGATCGCCGACGGTTTAAAAAATTATTCAGATCATGTGGATATAACAATATCCGCTCTTGCTAATCTATCTCAGATGAGTTGTTTGACTAGGCCATCAAATGTACTCGCTGAAAATGTAGTGTTTTCTTCAACAAGCTTATATAACAATGCATTCAAATCAATCTGCTTATCAGCTGTAACAAAAGAGATTTTATTGTTCGAAAGATCACCGACTTTCAAGATATTAATCTGCGGAATAGACACCTCGTTAATGATCAACGTTTGCGTGCAACAGTGATGACTATACATGCTGACTCTAACTGGGGCGAGTTGCGTATGAGAATCCTATGACTGATAAGTTCCCGGTACTACTGCTGCTTTTTAACCGTCCAGATCTTACTGAAGGCGTTGTTAGAAAACTAAAGCACTATTCCCCCAATAAGCTTTATATCGCAATTGATGGTCCAAGGACATCACAGGAGGGAGAGGCCGCACTATGCCTCTCAGTAAGGGAGATAGTGGATAAAATGGTTGACTGGCCCTGCGGAAAGGAATGGCTGGTACGCGAGTGGAATCTCGGCTGCGGTCCAGCCGTGAAGACTGCACTCGACTGGTTTTTCGAACACGAAGAATCAGGAATGATTCTCGAAGACGATTGTCATCCTTCGCCGGATTTTTTCCGCTTCCAACAGGAGATGCTCCAATCCCATCGAGATGACGAAAGGATATTCATGGTTTCGGGTAATAATTTTCTTCCCGAATGCGTGGAATCACGAACTCCAGTTTACCTCAGCAAATACACAAGCATTTGGGGGTGGGGAACATGGCGACGCAGTTGGCTGGATTATCAGTTCACTTATTCCGAAGATGAGAGCACGGATTGGCAGCATGTCATACAAACTGCCGCATGCTCGAGTGCCGAGAGTGTCTATTGGATGAAGGAATTCAACAAGTTATGCGGGGTCAAAACTCCCCACACTTGGGATATCCAACTTCAATTCTCTGTTTGGAAACATGGAAGGAAAAACATTTTCCCATCTAAAAATCTTGTCACCAACCATGGTCTTCGATCCGACGCCACTCACACCCGTAATTTCAATGAACGTTTGTTTAGAACAACCCGTGATTTTAAGGTTGATTTATTGAATGGGGCGTTGCCTTCCTACGATCCAGACATCGACCTCATGCTGTTCTGGCTTCATGTGCTTGAAGGAAATTCCGAACGCTTTAAGCAATTGCTTTTAGATGCAGATCCTGAATCTCATAAAAACATTGAAGCTACCTTGGATGCTCTTCGTTTAAGGGAGGATCCATCCCTCGCCGATCTCATCTCGTTAGCAAATAAGTGGGTGAGGAAACAAATTTCCCGTGTTTATCTTAATTTAAGGGAGAAGTGACGACCAACTTGGCTGCGATTTCCCGTCAACTAGCTTTTCATGAAAATCTCCATCGTTACACCATCTTATAATCAGGCCGTTCACCTGAACGAGACGATCAATTCCGTCTTGAATCAGGGGATCGAGGATCTGGAGTACCTCATCATCGACGGCGGGTCGTCAGATGGTTCTGCGGAGATCATTCGAGAGAATGCCTCCAGGCTTGCCTACTGGTGTTCAGAACCAGACGAGGGGCAATACCAAGCCATTAACAAGGGTTTTGCGAAAAGCACTGGGGAAATCATGGGATGGTTAAATTCTTCTGATGTTTATATGCCCTGGACGCTTAAGACTGTGGAAGACATCTTTACCCGTTTTCCTGAGGTCAATTGGATCTCATCAATGCGCAAAGTCTGCATTACTGAGGAGGGAGTATTTGAATGGTTGGACGAACTTCCTGGATTTTCCGGGCGGCGTCTCGCCAGAGGCTTGCATGGAGGCCCTGACAACGGTGATTACATCCAGCAGGAAACATGCTTCTGGAGACGTTCCCTATGGGAGAAAATCGGTGGAAGCCTTACTGACAGATACCGTCACGCCGCCGACTTTTGGCTTTGGGGTGAATTTTTCAAGCATACACGGTGCACTGGCGTGGAGCCCCCTCTCGCCGCGTTCCGTTTCCACGGGGATCAGCGCAGTACTGGAGAAGGATATGCAAAGGAAGTTCAGGAAATCATGGGCGAGCTTTCTCTAAGGGCTAATTACAAAGCCCTGATTCCAGGCTACCAGAATGTCATCAGATATTGGGTCCCGTCGAACAACGGCAGGGGGGGGTGTTCCCAACTCAAGTTAGTGAAATACTACGACGACCGATTTTTCGCGATCATCAGCTTTTGGTCCGAAGTAGCCAAAAAGGGACGATGGGTTGCCGCCGCCTTGACCTACTCTCCATTTGCCTTATGGAGGTTCTGCAGACGGGGATTTAAACGTTGTGAATAAGTGGTCGAAAACCTCAGTCAGCAAGCTTCCCGCAGAATCTTCTCCATTCATCCCGCAATGCCCTTTGAAGATACTGAAGTATACCTCCTTCGTACTTTGCCTTCATGGACTCCAGTTGTATCTGATAAGCATTTTCTCGAATGAGCCAATCCATTAGCGATTTTTGGGAATTATCGTAGGATTCGAACCAAGCAAGCAGCGATGCTGCAACAGGATCAGTCATTGAGGCCTGCCTAAGTGCTTTTATTGTCCGAGTTGCAAACCTCTGATGCCGTTCCATCTGGGTTCGAGGAGTAAGGTCGGGATGTCTCGTTTGCACATAAAACCGGGCGCATTGTCGGGATGTGAAAACGATATTGGCTTCTACAGAAGCAGTGAGCCCCCAAGCGGTGTCTCCACAATGTCCGAACTCCGTGGGGAAAGGGTGCCTATGGAGGAAAGAAGTACGGTAAAGATTGCTGGCGCTGCTACCCAGAAGGCCATCAGGAAGGCATCCACAAAACAGAGGTATCGCCTCGCATCTTCCTAAGAGACGATCCTCTACGTTGAGGTTGGCGAAAGACGCAGCGAGACGGTTGGAGGGCATCACAGCCTCACTGGGAGCGGATCCGTCATGGTTCATCATTTCCGGTGGTGAAATAACGACATCGGCATTGTGACGGAGAGCGACCTCCACCAGATGATTCAATCCATCGATGGTGATCGGATCCTCCACTGTGGTGATGTAGCACCAGCAGGATGTGGATTCAGAAATCCCTGCGTTCCAGCTCTGATAAAGGCCTGGAGGGGTATGGATAAATTGCGCTCCAAGTGGAGTGAGAACTTCCTTAGCAAGTTCGATTGAACCATCGGTGGAGCCGCTATCAACGATAATGAGTTGTTGAACCAAAGGAGCCCATTGAGTGACGCTTCTCAAATGTCTCTCCAGTCGTTCTCTGCAATTGTAGATCGGAAGGAGCGCCGATACTGGAAGTCTCATCTGTTCAAGGAATTCTATCGTCAAAAGGTGTTTTGACAATAATTGTCAATGTCATCGAAAATGAAGCCATGTGATTTCAGATAGAATCACGCTGAAGTGCAGGTTTTTTCTGCCATAATAATTATGGTAATTTTATATTAATGATTAACACAAAACATCTTTTGAAAAACATTACTTATATGTTGGTGGTTTGTGTTTTTATAGTAGGGACATTTCTTTGCTTTTACAAAGAGTGCCTCCGGAGTGGAGTTCCGCTGGCTTATGAAGGAGATGCTTTTCCCGTGCTGATTAGTATCAAGGCTTATGCCACGGGGGAAAACAATCCGATTACCCCACGATACTTTCATCAACTGAATGCGCCGTTTATTGGCTCTTGGAGTGATGTTCCATCGGAAAAAATGCTCAGTTTTACAGCGGGTCAAATAGTCCGATCCCTTGGAATGGTAGCGGGCACGACCCTCTTTGTACTCTTGCTTCAGATTTCTGCAGGTATCTCCTTCTTTGCTTGCGGCAGGCTTCTATCCCCAGAAAATAGAGGCCGCGCCCTTTTGGCCGCCTGTGCGATTCTCTTTGGTTTGGCCCCTTATGCATTCCAGAGAAATCTTCAGCACCTGACTCTGACGGCGTATTGGCATCTCCCGCTGCTCGTGCTGACACTGATCTGGTGCGGATGGCCGGAACGGCTAAGGCTGCAGTTCAGAAATGGATTGCTGCTTGGTTGTCTCTCGGGATTTATAGCGGGAAGCCTCAATCCGTACTATCTTGGGCCATTTTTGATCTTGTTGGCACTCTTGGCACCTGGGGCATTCGTTGCGAAGGAGTGGAGGAGAGTCGGAGCCTATGTTGCGATTCTTGGATCCGCGATTGCAGGATTTTTGATCCAGAACATCGATACCTTCATCTATGTTGCCCAGCATGGTAAAAACCATGTCGCGGTATGCAGGGATCTCTGGTGGTTGGACAAGTTTGGTCTTTATTTACCGGATCTCATCTTTCCAAGAGCTCATCAGAACGAGCTTATTAACAAAATTTCCTGGACTCTCTACCACTCCCACGTGCCGCAACAACTCTGGGGTGAGAGTCAAACGGCTTATATCGGCGTAGTCAGCGCAGTTGCGTTTGTGGGAATGATGTCATTAGGCATTCTCCAGATCAGCGCTAAGAAATTCGAAAAAATTTCCCCGTTTTTTTGGCTGACCTTGGGAGTTCTCTTTTTTTCGGTGGCGGGTGGGGTCAATTATCTGTTCGGAGCCTTCGGCCTCTTGCTGCTCAGGGCGACAAGTCGCTCATCCATACTTATTTCGTGCCTGGCACTCTACTTTCTATGCGAAAGGCGGGCTTCAAGGGTAAGCCGTCCGTGGATGATTCTGATTCCGGCGTGTCTGGTTGCTTTGGGTATCTGGGACCAACTGCCGCGCTACCCCATATGGGAGGAAGCAGTCAGGCAAAGATCTTGGAATGATTATCGCAGCGACAAAGAATTCTTCCGATGCTTGGAAGAAAAATTGCCGCCGCGTGCGATGGTCTTTGAAATGCCGGTCAAAGAGTATTGGGAAACGGGACCGATTCGTGAGATGGGGGACTACGAGCACTTTCGACCCGTTCTCCATACCAAGGAACTCCGGTACAGCTATGGAAGCGTGAAGGGGCGAGGAGATGTGGAGTGGCAGAAAGATGTCGCAGGGAAAAATCCAAATGAAATAATTAAGGATTTAGAGCGTTTCGGATTCTCTGCGATCCTAATCAATCGGAAGGCTTACGAGGACAATGGAGAAAGTCTGAAAAGGGGATTGAGCAGTGCCGGAGCTTATCTGGAGCAGGGAAACAAGGATTTTCTGATCTTTATAATCAAACCTTCTGCTAACCCGTCGCTTCCCACCAAGAGACTATGATTCGTTAGAGAGAATATACGGCCGTTAACAAACCCCCAGAAGTCCCGTGGGATTTCATTCCTGGATCATCCTTGCAGCTAATGAATCTTTGTATAAATCCGAAAACCGGGACCTCCATGGGGACTCCCCAGTCGTTCGAGCAACTTGAAACGAGGGTCGCGATCGAGTTGTTCAACCATACGCCAGGCCATTGATGCGTTTGGGAGAATAGTTTCGATACTGGGAGTACCTTTTTCCGGAACGACCACAATATCGGCCCAATCAAGATTCTGACTCACGGCTTGCCAGTCGTTTTCAAAAAAGTCCTTGAAGACAAATGGTTCGCGATTCAGCAGTGAGTACCATTCGAGAGTTCTCGCATTGATCATTGTGTAAGCGGTGATCCAGACCTTGGTGGCCCCGCTGCTCTTATATTCTTTTCGCACACTTCCAAGAACGAGCTCAGGGCTGCGCTGCAGCCAGACAAAGGTTTCAGAATCCGAGCCGGCTTTCTCCCTGAAAAAATCAATAGAAAGCGGAAATTTAAAAGTGAAAAAAACCACTACTGCAAAAGCACAGAGAGCCATTCCAGCAGCCGGTAGATATTGTGAAAAAATAGCTGTAATCAAACCCGAAAGCGCTGCCAATGTTGTGATGAGTAGCAACCAGTGGAAAGTCATGCCGAAGTAGTTCTGGTTCATGGGATTGACCGCTAGGCCAAGATAGGCGCCCGATGTAAAAAACAGCAGCGAGAGCAGGGGGACGCCGACGGGCCACGACCCACTTCGGAGAAAGCGAACGACCAAGCTTAGGAGTATGATGACTAAGTGGGGCTTTAGGGAAGCACCCATCATGATCCTTCCAGGGTAACCGGTGACATGAAAGAGCAGCCCCGTAAGCAAGTCATCATGCCGGAGCCAGATGGATGACGGCGAAAAGGCGACGGCTCCTATGTATCCGGTGATGTGATGCCAATCGAGGACGTAGTGTGGGAGGGGAGGAAGAATTCCCAGAAGTATGAACCACCCGATTGATAGTAAATATTGACGCGGGGTGATCCGCAAATCTCCTGCTAGCACAACTCGTCTCAGATGAAAAAGCCCGCAGAGCCCCATCAGTCCAGCAGTATATGGAAAAACTGCGGGCTTGATGATAAAGCACAATGCAAAGCAAAGGGCGGAAGCTGAGACGAGCAGTGGATTCCCTTCCTTGCGGCTCCAAGTGATAAAGAGCAATACTGCCAAGGCTCCCAACTCGGCGACGTCGATCTCCGATCGGAATTCCAATATAGAGAGTCCAGCGATGGGGGAGGCTGCCAGCAATAGCATGCATGCGGACTGAATCCATGGAGCAATCCCCTGCAGGGCAAGATGAAGGGCATATAGAATAAGTCCGAAGAAGATGGCATTGGTGAGGTAGGGGGCCCAAGCATGTAGGCCGAACAGGGCAAAGGAAGCCATGGCTATTGCTGAATGACCGGGAGCGTGCGAGGGATGACTTAAATAATCTTTGAAAACGGATGCTGCTCCCTGCTGATACCAAATTTCCAATCGTCGGGCTCCATCCACCATGGAGTGGTTGTCATCGAAGTAGACAGGCAGCGCCAAGCGCCCTTGCCTAGCTGACCACTGCAGGACCAGCGACGTATTCAGAAGCGTGATTAGAAGACCCACCCAGAGGAGCTTCCGTTGAAAAAGAATCATTTATTAGGATGGGATGATCGGCGAGATGAGACTTAGCTGAAAAACACTCGCTGTATTGAGTGCGTAAGTTACTTTTCTCAATCTATAAGGAGAGTTCAAGTCATCACTTGGTCCATCTGCAGCGGTGTGCAACAAAGCACCACTTCTTCTAAAGTGCATGCAACATTCTATCAGCTCGATGCCTAAAAAGTCGATTCAAGCAGCCGTAGGGATTTTTTCTGCTGCACTACTGCCAATCCTTGTCGCTTTTACTCTGAACATACCGCGTGTCGCGCTGGGCTGTTTTACGGATGCCGTATTCTATCTAGCCTATGCTCGGCATTTTGGAGACTTGGTGCTGCGTTTCGGATTCCCTTATTACGCCACGCGCTTTGGGGGGATTCTTCCCGATGCTCTGAGTGGGATGATTTTCGGTGAGATCGACGGAATCTGGATTCTGCGCTGGATATTATCCTCAACTGTTTCTCTATCTCTCTTTCTGTTTTTTAGAAAACGATATGGATTTTTAACCGGAATCATTGCTTCAATCCTGTGGAGTTTTAATCCGGCAGCGCTCCGTCTAATCTGCACAACCTATGTGGATTCTACATCGGTCCCATTTCTTATCCTAGGATGCGCCCTTTTTGCCGGAGGCCTAGCGGGGAGATGCGGGGAATTCATTGCGGGAGTTCTGTTCGCTCTAGCCTCTTCCGCGCACCTATACGCGGCCTTTGCGCTAATCCTGCTGACCCCATGGCTGATCAGTTCACGCCGCCAAGATTCAAGAGGTATAGGGCATCCCTTGGCGTGGATGGTTTTCGGTCTTGGTTCCACTTTCACGATCGGATGGATCTGGTATTGGGCAGTTTGGGGCATGCCTGCGCTCTTTAGCCCCACCATCGAGTTGATGAGGGGGTTGAATAGCGGTCAGGCTTCTCTTTGGAAGAGGCCCATTGCGGAGGCTTTGCGCGATACACCTGCATGGTTTGGGCCGGTTGCGATGCTGCCTGCCATTCTCTTAGCAGCTCTGAATGGAAGAGGCCTGATCCGGGGAGCTGCATTCTCTCTGCTGACAAGTGTGATGTTCTTCTGGTGCGGAGACATTTTCGGAAGTGCCTATGTGCTTTCGATGCCGTTTTATTATTCCTTTTTGTTACCGGTGACGATTCTTGCTGGCGCAACTCTCTGCGGCAGGTTGTTGGAATTACAAAAAACAATCACCCGTGGTTTGGTCTTCGGAACTCTTGGAATTGGAATCGTGACACCACCGCTTCTGCTTCATTTCGGGCTTCAACCGATGTCAGTCGGTTTTTATGTGGTGGGGTTACTGCTCGTGCTTGTCCCCGTCTGGGGTCGCCTGTCTAATCGTTCCTTGGTGATACTGAGTATCTTGGGAATTGCAGCATTATCTCTTTTAGTGGGCTCAACGGGTATTTTTTCACAATTCTTTGGATCTTATCCGTCAAAGGATATGCCTGTTTTGGAACTGGCTTTCGCACTTCAGAAGGAGATTCCGTCGGCTCGCAGAGATGGGGAAGTAATACGTTTTTGGTATGATGATGATCACGACAAACAAGGTGGATCGGATCGAAGAATGATTGGATCTTATTGGCTCCATACTTTTGGGAAACTCACGGGAGAAAACGAAAAGTTCGTTCCCTTTCCAAACATGAGTTCTGAGGATGCCGAGGCTATAAACAATTCTGGGGTGGAGCGGATTGTGCTTTTTGATCAGGATACCGGGAAGGTGACAGATGCCTTGCAGAAAATCCGGCAGGCGGGCCTTTCCTTTCGTGAGTTAAGCAGGGGTATCCTCCATTCTCCCAGTGATTCATCGCGAATATTGGATGTGGCTGTTTTGGAGCGCAATCAACCCGAATTAGAAGGGACGAAAACGGCCATCGACCTGCACGGATTGGAACTCAGAAGTCATGGGAAGATTAACTGGATGGTGCCGAATGTTCTTCTCAACTCCGGACCTGAGAAGTGGGCCTGTTTTGCACAACTGCCGTTGGGAGATCTGAAAAAAGGGGATAGAATTCATGTTCAGTGCAGAATCAGGAAGGGATATGTTCGATTTGTCCTGACAGGAGGGGGTGCCGATGTCTGGCATGTCGAGAGATGGCCGATTGACGGAGAACAGGAAGTTTTGCTGACTGCACCAAAAGATCTGAAGGATGCATCTCTTGACTTCCGCAACATGTATCCGAATGGATCCCGTAGCAGCTTATTAATCGAGGGCGTTTTAAGGAACTAGGAGATGGAGTTTGCAAATGCCATGTTGGACAGCAGAACGCCCCTTCTGATCACAGCAACTTTTGATGAGGGACGGACTCCGCATGTCGCATTGACAGGAATCAAAGAACGTGTGGTGAAACACATGGAGGGACTGATTGCATGGCTGAAGGATCCGTCGATAGATAGGATCGTGTTTGTCAAAAATTGTGGTGCAAAAATCCGCCCTGCGGTGCTGGAGAGATTTGCAGGAGATTACGGCAAGGAACTTGAATATCTGCAGGTATCATCCGCATCACAGACAGTGTTCCGTGGGAAGGGGTATGGTGAGGGAGACCTCATCAGGCAGGCGTTGCAGGCCAGTAAGATTCTGAGAGAGTCGGACAATTTTTTTAAAATCACCGGAAAACTTTATTCCCCTGATGCGCCGCGTCTCTTCACACTCCAAGCGGAGGGGGAGTTCTTTCTCGGACCTGCTGCAGAAGCCCGCGACGCGTGGAAAATCCGAACACTGCTTGCCCCCCTTTACGGGTCCGAAGCCGGCAGTGCTGCACTTGGTGTTGTACGCCGTTATTGCCGCATGCCTTGGGGATTGATTGCGGCTGCACCAACGGGGTGGGTCGATACGCGCTTCTATAGGGTAAGACGGGATTTTTACGTCGATGTGCTCCTGCGTTCCTATCTTCGCGTTCAAGACGCGCTGGGATATACCCTTGAAAATGCCGCCTATGATGATCTGAAGGCCTGTAATTCCATCAGTTTGATCAAGGAACCTCCTATTATTTTCGGGACATCTGGCACTCTCGGCACTACGGCCGGAGAGTTTTCCGATGAGATTCGGACTCTAGCCAAGGAGTTGGCAGAGAGACTGATAATCTAACGAAAAAGCTGGTCACACTTTTGTTGTGAAGAATGGAACTTTCTTTGCAATAAACATGTCGTTTACCTCCAGATTGAAATCAATTCATGAAGCTTCTTAAATATCGCCCTGACATTGATGGTTTAAGGGCGGTGGCCGTTTTGGGGGTAATTATCTATCACGCTTTTCCGACCGCTTTGCCGGGCGGATTCACCGGAGTGGATATCTTCTTCGTCATTTCCGGATATCTGATTTCTGGAATCCTGTATACGGGGGTTAAGGAAGAAAACTTCAGTTTCGTTGAATTCTACGCCCGGCGTGTGAAGAGGCTCTTTCCGGCACTCATCACGGTCATGATTCTCACAATGGCTTTAGGGTACTGGATTCTCCTGAGTGATGAGTATGTACAGTTGGGAAAGCATCTGGCGGCAGGGTGTCTCTTCATCCAGAATATCGTTTACTGGCAGGAGAGTGGTTATTTCGACACGGCGGCGAATTTGAAACCCCTCCTGCATCTCTGGTCGTTGGCGGTGGAGGAACAGTTCTACATCTTTTTTCCACCAATTCTGCTGCTTATCTGGAAGAGGAAGTGGCCGCTTGCTGCAATCATAGCAGTACTGCTTGTCATTTCAATGGTCGCCAATCTTGTGATGTCTGTTCAAAACAGGACTTCGGATTTCTTTCTGACGCCCTACCGTGGATGGGAGTTTCTTGGAGGTGCGCTTCTGGCTTGGTGGCATTACGGAAAAGGACATGAGGAGGAGGTTCCGGTTCACGCGGAAGTGCTTTCAGCCACGGGATTGCTGCTCCTCGGTGCCGGCATGATTTTCTTACATAAGGAGGCACCCTTCCCAGGATGGAGGGCATTGTTTCCGGTCGTTGGAACCCTTATGCTGATGGAGGGAGGCAGGGGGGCGTGGGTCAACAAGAGGTTCTTAACTCATCAATGGGTGGTTTGGGTGGGACTCATAAGCTACCCTCTCTATCTCTTCCACTGGCCGCTTTTGTCCTTTCTCCACATTCTCCGCGGGGAGCAGCCACCGGCATTCGGCATTGTTGCTGTGTTGGGATTAAGTCTGATATTGTCTGCAGGAACCTATTATCTCCTTGAAAGAAAAATACGCCGTTCCACTTCCAAATTGGCAGTTCCTCTTCTGGTTGCTTTCTTCTTTGCCGTCGGATTAGTGGGTGTTCTTGCCTGGCAGAATGTAATCGTTCCTCGCTCTTCAAAACTTGGTTTTGACGAGAACCTCAAAGCGGCTCAGGACAACGACTTTTTCAAGGGATCAACAACCACCCATTTGGACGAAAACTTTTCTACACACGAGTTCGGAGGCAGTGGTTCGAAAACGCTCTATATCGGGGATAGTCACATGGAGCAGTGCGCCTCCCGCATCATCAAACTCATCCAGAGTAAAAAATCCGGAAACAGGGGGGCAATTTTCCTGACAAGGGCCGGGTTTGTGCCGATACCGGACATTCAATGTTTCATGGTTCGCTCCAACCCGGAATTTTTCAAAGTGCTGAATAACTATAAATCCAGAACCGATATAGATCGCCTCGTGATCTCAGCGAACTGGTGCTATTATTTTAATTGGGGTGGAGAGAAACAGTTCAGCAGCGGGCATACGCTCTGCTCAGCTGAGGGGATGAACGAGACTCTCTCAAAGTTGGGAAATCTTATTAGGGAATTCACCCGTGAGGGCAAGCGGGTGTTTCTCATCCTGAATATTCCAACAAGCGATCTGGCGGATCCTAAGTTGATGCTCGACAGGGATTTGGATGGCGAGATTCACATCAAACAATGGCAATTAACCGTTAAAGAATTCCGTGACGTCAGGGGAAAAATGCCCATCTCACAGGGAGAATTGATGGATAAAATGGTCAGAATTGGAATTGAATCGGGTGCTGAGATCATCAACCCGATGGATTATCTCTCCTCCGAGGGGGTTTGCCTCCGATTCTACGAAAACAAGCCGATGTATCATGACGGGAGCCATCTTCGTGCCGAGTATGTAAGAGATCATGCTCTCTATCTGGACAAAACAATCTTACCATAAGCCTGAAGCCCCATAAGTCCTCATTAGTTTCTGTCACATACACAGTGCTTAATAATAAATGAGCCATCCAATATGAGTTCCAGCGCGTGTATAAAACAGCCCGACCTTATCACAGCACACATGGGGTTAAGGGGGGTTGCTGCCTTCTCAGTTTTCATGGGACATCTCGGCACGGAGCAGATGATTACGTTTGGTTTCGGAGGTAATCTAGTGAGGCCCTTCCTGTGGCAGGAAAATGCAGTGAACCTTTTCTTCATCCTCAGCGGATTCATCCTAAATTGGGTCTACTTCCGGGATGGTGCGTCCAAGATTGACTGGAAGGATTATCTCAAGGCCCGCTGCGCCAGAATTCTCCCGCTCTACTATCTTACCTTAGTCCCTTATCTCCCCCCCATACTTATTGCCTTCAAGTGTCAGGGACTTCTCTACAACCATGGCAAGACTCTGGCCCTTCTGATTGCGAACCTTCTTCTGCTAACGGGGTTTGTTGGGGAAGCGCATTGGGATTGGACAATGAATCAGCCTGCTTGGTCGATTAGCATAGAATTTTTCTCGTATCTTCTTCTCATGCCCTTGTTGGTCCATGTCTTTCAAAAGTACAGGGATAAGGCCCTGGCTGCCGTCCTATCGGTTTCCCTGTTGGGGATTCTGCTTTGCTATGGGAATGTGAGCAACACCCTCTGGGGTTGGAGTTGGGGGCGGTTTGCTCGCGGGGCATTCTGCTTCCCGCTGGGGTTTGCGCTCTGTTCTCTCTTTTTTAGACGCAGCAGAAAGGATGATTCTGGGGCTGCAGCAATTTGTTTGACCGCGACCATAGTGATGGCATTGGCTCTGTACGATGTCCTCCCAAGGATTCTTATCCTGTGTGTACTTCCTGTCCTTGTCTATTTCACGGTTATGAATCGGGGAGTTATCTGCAAGCTGCTGAGCGGGAGTATTGCTAGGTGGCTGGGAGATCGATCTTACTCACTCTACCTTTGGCACACACCCATCATGTACGTCTATTTTTTACCCAGAGAGAAAGAGATTGATGCTTGGATTCACCTGCCCAAACTGGCCACTGGTATGATCAACATGGCGATCATCATTGTCTCTGTACTCGTCATCTCCGAGCTCTCTTGGCGATTCTTTGAGTCGCCTTTACGGAGACTTTTCAGGACTGGGATCATGCGATGGCTTCGCCCTGCAGGCTGACGGGAATTTTGGGAAAAAATCTGAAGATCCATGTCGGCAACAATCTCGATTATCACTCCGACGTTGAATGCTGCAACAACTGTGGGGGAGGCGCTTGGCAGCGTGACATCACAGGATTTGCAATGTGTTGAGAGTCTTCTTATCGATGGCAGATCCTCCGATGACACTTTGGATGTCGCTAGGAAATTTCCCAGGTTAATTATTTCTTCGGAAGCTGACCGTGGTATCTACGATGCGATGAACAAGGGGGCTCGGATGGCATCGGGTGAATGGCTGCTATTCCTACAGGCAGATGATTGGCTTCCGGAAGGAACACTGGAGGCCTACAGGGAGGCAATTGCGAAATTCCCGGCAGCCGATTTTTTGTGTGGCGGTGCCGAGGCTGTGAAAAATACAGGGTCGGGGTGGACGAGGGTATGGGCGGTTACTGATTCTGCCGCCAAGACTCTTTCCTTGGCCAATATTGCCCTCTGTGAACCGATGATCAATGCACGTTTGATCCGCCGGGAGGCATTTCTGAAACTCGGAGGATTTTCTTTGGAATATACTCTGGCTTCGGACAGGGATTTTCTGCTGCGTGCCGTGCATTCAGGAATCTTGCAGCAGGATGTACCGAAGTTGACCTATCGATATCGCTGGCATGATGGGTCAAGCACCCTGACGGAGGGAAATGAGCTAACGCCACGCCTTTCAACCGAAAATCTGAGGATTGCAAAGAAACACTTTGCTAATGCCGACAGTGTCGCCCGCGAGGTGCTCCGGCAGTGGCATACCCGACTGACAGTCCAAGCCGCGATGAACTCATTGGAGACTCGAGGATGGAGAGGACTTCTATGCGCCCTCCTCGATGGCGTCCGTGTTGATCCGATCTGGCCAGCCAGCTTTTCCATGGAAATCATCCGCTCAATGCCCGGCTTTCTGGCACGGGGAGGAAAAACACGCAGTCAACTACTGAGTGGGAGGCGGGAATGAAGGAGGTACACCAACAGGTGGATGCGAAGGATTGGAGGTGGCTCATTGTTACGCTGGCATTTGGCTATGCAATCATCGTTTTCGGAGTTGCGACGTTCAGCGGAGTTTCTGAACAGCATCTTCTCCAAGGCCTTGGAGTTCCCGCGCTCAAACACCCTTTCATGGACATGAGGGGCGTCGCTTCATGGTGCGAAGCATCGGCAACGGGTCACGATCCATCGGTTGAGCAAACATGGATAAACTTTACTGGAGAGGTGCCGCGCCCGAATTATTTGATGAATTATTCTCCGGTGGTGCTCTGTCTTGCAAAGCTGGGTCTGTCGCAACATTCGGTGGTTACATGGTCTCTGGCATGCGGGCTGATTTTTTCTGCAGCTCTCTGGTTTCTTTGCGGCTCCTGCTCCCTCACGCAGGCTCTGATCTGGACTTTAATGATCTGTTCACCCTCCTCGGTGCTTCTTGTGGAAAGAGGAAATCTCGACACACTTCTCTTTGCGCTGATTGTAGTCGGACTGCTTCTGAGAAGATACCCTCTTGCGGAGTCGGGGTTAATTCTCTTCGCGTCGCTGATAAAGTTTTTCCCGATCGTCGCGCTTCTGGCTTGCTGGAAGGAAAAAGGAGGGAGGGTTCCGGTGATTCTTGCAGCGGCTGTTTTTTCCCTCTTCCTGCTCTTTCTTAGCTCGCGGTTGGCATCAATAAGCGGGAGTCTTGCTGGTCAATTCCAGAGTGCCTTCGGATGTGGTGTTCTGACGGATATACTAGCCCATCATGGAATTATAAGCGGGACACAAATCCACGACATCCATGGGATGGTACATTTTATTGCACTAACGGTATTAGGTATGAGTTTCATTGCAGGATGGCGATTTTTCAGAGAACCGATGCAACACTTCATTTCGGAGCGGTCCAACCATGCCTTTTTTCTTGGAGCCCCAATCATGATGGGACTTTTTCTCATAGGAAACCAGATGGACTACAAATGGGTCTTCTTTCTGTTGATGGTTCCAGCGACTCTCGAGTTCGTAGAACGCTCCTGTGGTGTTGGGACTTGCGTGGCAAAAATATGGATGGTCACGATGATTTCCTACTCCTACTGGACTTTTTTTTCTGATGAAGGATCCCTCCGTAATGCTATTTTAAAACAATTGTTGATGTGGGTAGTGATGCTTCTAACTGCTTTTCTTGCAGGTAGGCTCTGGACTTGTAAATCAGAGCGATGAATCCGACGACTCTGGCATCGGTTATTATTGCATCCAAGTCTGGCCGCTTGGGAAACAGGCTTTTCCTCAGTGCCTATTTCATGGCAAATGCCCTTGCCAAGGGATACCGACTTTTTAATCCGGCACTTGATGAGTATGGTGAATTATTTGAAGGAAGTAGGATGGATCCTTTTTGTAGGTTCCCTTCCCCTATAAATTGCGGTGATCCTGATTTTGCTTCTCAATGCCGCACGCCTCTTCTGACAACGACCGGGTTTGCAGCAGCACTAGCAGCAACAATTGGGCTCCCTGGCGTGCTAACGCTGGATCTGCGAAATTCCCATGATCAGGAGGATCTCGATTATGATCTTTGTGGAGAAGATTACTCCATGCTCCTTGGTTCCTGTAGAACCCTTTTGGTGAAGGGCTGGAAGTTTCGCGACGACAAGAACCTCTTACGCTTTCATTCTGACATCGCCCGATATTTCATGCCGGTTATATCCATCCGGAAAGCAGCCGGTGAGTGCGTGCAACGCGCACGCGAATCCGGTGACATGGCAATTGGCGTTCACATTAGGCAAGGGGACTACCGGGGATGGAAGGGCGGAATGCACTACTTCGAGAACTCCGGGTACTCTCGTTGGATGCATGAGGCGGAGAAAATATTCTCTGAGAGAAAAGTCGTCTTTGTTATCTGTTCAAGCGAACCAATAAACCTTATTGCTTTTAAGGAACATAACATCGCCACAGGTCCTGGAACAGCGATGGGAGATCTGCATACACTCTCCCTCTGCGACGCAATCATGGGACCTCCAAGCACCTTTTCTACTTGGGCATCATACCACGGCAGGGCGCCCTTGTGCATGCTGCAGCATCAGGAGCAGAAAATCACAAAACATGACTTTGTGATGCACGACAGAGCTTAGAGGAAAGAGAGAAATAATCAGACTCATTCCGGAGAGCGCTTGAAGATGACCATCCGCTCCACCAAAAAATCGACATCCTTTGGATAGGTCCAAGGTAAACGGGGCTTCCATGTGCCCTCATATACTTTTAGATACCCTAGTCTTCCGTCATCCAATGCCCGGTAAAAACGCTGTCCTTCATCATCTCCGGTAAATTGGTAAACCTGATTGCTGAAGGCTATGAAGTCAGGATTCCTTCTTTTTAGGCCATCTCGTGTAAAGGTGTCGGCGGGGTAACTTTTCACCTCATATTTTTCAATACCATTCAGAATCACGGAATTTTTCCCGAAAATCTTGCTGAATCGTTCAGATCTCCCCGTGGCACATGGCATGTCACGAACGGTGACATCCACGCCATCTATTCTTTTCCAGTTTGGGGCATAACTGTTTTCCACAACAGAGCCGGGAGTGAAATTGTTCGCCGCATAGATTTGGGCTGCCATACGAGGGTCAGATAGGAAGCGAAGTCCGAGTTCCACGCTACAGAAAATGTTGTAAGCCAGAACAACTGCGAGCACAGCGGTTGGGAACGCGCGTCTCCACGGGATTCTTTCGAAGCCGGGAGCTGCAATAAGGAAAGCAAAGGGAATTACCGGCAGCACAAAGCGGTCTGCCATACGTGGAAACCGTCCAATGGTGAGGTAATAAAACACAAAGACTGCCCCCGCTGCGATGATGAGGGTGCTTTCCTTTCTCGATAGTTTTCCCGATGAGAGAAGAGTTAGGCTTATGATTGAGCCGACTATTAGTATCATGGTGGCCGGCCACCCTATTAGTTCGGGAAAACATGCCAGAAAATCAAGGTAACCAGCCCTGTTGGTTTCGCCCGAATAAACCGGCGTTGTATAAAGATTGTAGAGGAAATCCTGAACAAAGTTCCTTGTGTCGAAGATTGCGCCTGGATTTCCCAAGATGAATCCCAAGGGGACAGCAACCGCCCCCACCCATATCTGCCGCTGAAGGAGAGTTTTCCATCCACGGAAGGCAATAACTGCGGCTGGGATAGCTATTGCGACACCGAGCCCATTATATTTGTCAGCCGCAGCCAGTCCAGCAAGAGCGCCTGCCAGAGCCGCATCTAGAGCTTTGCCGTTCAGTGCCGCCCGAATTGCCATGGCATAGGAAGCCATCATCCAGAAGAGCAAAGGAGAATCAGCTGTGCCGAAATGGTTGAATTTCAGGAGGCCGGCACTTGTTGCGGTGATGAGAGAGAGAATGGAAGCCGAGAGTACCCCACAGATCTCCTTACTTGTGTAATACAGTAGTGCAACGGTTCCGCAGAAAAGAAGAGCTGTTAGCAGGCGTACGCCCAGCAATTGAACCGGGTATCGTTTTGCCAGATCGCCATGGAGGAAATTGTGGTGCATGACAGTTTCCACCGGCTTCATGACAAAAAGGTGATTCATGTAAGTATGAAGTGGGGGCTTGAGGTATCCTCCCCAAGGAAGACCATTGTGTTGAACTCCCCTGAAAGCCATTTGGTCAAGATTCCAGCACTCAACCCGGCCCCAGTTAGCACCTATCATTGAAAGGCCGAAGGCCAGAACAATTGACAGGAAAAGAAAGCGGTTATTGTAGGCCGGAGAGGGCCCAAGAATCCATTGTTTGACGAACATCCGAAATAATTAGTGTGGATGGAGGTGTTGTCGGCAAGGACTTTGTGAAAAAGATGGTCATTTGTTCCTTGAATCGCCCAATCTTGAAGTACCCATGCTGATCAGCGTCGTCATTCCCGCCTTTAACCGGGCACATTGTATCGGGCGCGCCCTAGATAGCGTATATGCGCAGGGGCTTTCCGATTACGAGGTGATTATTGGAGACGACGCCTCCACTGATGGCACAGTTGAAGCAGCTCTGCGCGTGATGCCTTCCGTACGCGTTGCGAGGCTGGATAAGAACCGCGGGGCTGCAGCAGCGCGGAACGCGGCCATGAAACTGGCGACTGGGGACTTAATTGCATTTCTGGATTCCGATGACGAATGGCTGCCCGACAAGTTGCCTCAACAGATCAGATTTTTGGAAGAGTATCCAGAGATCTCCCTTTGCGGCACAGGTCATATTCTCGCATGCAAGGATGGTTCACGTACAGAGTTTCCAGGTAAAAACCCACCAGACTGGCGGATGGAGTTGCATAGCGCTGAGAGTTTTCATGGAGCCTGCACGCCTCTGATCAGACGTGAGGTGTTGGAAAAAGTCGGCCCACTTGATGAGAGACTCAGGGTATTGGAGGATTGGGATTGGATGCTGAGAATTTCGCAGTACTTTCGCATCCATGTCCTTCAGGAGATGCTTACGGTCATTCACGAGAACGATCCTTCGAATCCTGACTATACCCTCCAATCAACCGCATGCTTCATCTCCAAGCATCGTGAGGAATTTCTGCGCTATGGTTCTATCCATGCGCGAAGAGTGATTTCCCAACATTATGAGAATGCTGCTAGAAATCTTTTCCGGCACCACCGTGCGAGCGAGGGGAGCGCCATGCTGTGGAAGTCTTTTGTAAGCTTTCCCTTGCGAAACCCCGTCAGCCTTGCGGCTTTTCCGCTAGCTGCCCTAGATGCCGTCGCAGGAACGCACTTTCTCCCTGCGGTTCTTGCAAGGCGTAACCGCCTTCCTTTAAGGAAAGGATGAAAATCTTCTTTCTCTCCAGTCATGCTCATTACGCGTTGGATCCGGAATCAACGCGTGTTTCTGGGGGAGCCGAGTTGCAGGTGGCGCTTCTGGCAAAGGAACTGGCCGCTCTGGGCCATGAGGTGGTGATTGTCGGGGGTGACACGGGCCAAGAGGACGGCAAGATTCTGGATGGGGTTAGAACCCTGGTTGGCGGAAAGTTTCATACGGGAGGATGGCTCGATACATTGAGGGCGTTGCCCGTCATCTTTGGAATTATTGCACGGGAAAAACCAGATTACCTGATTGTCTTCGGCTGGACGTCTCTGCTCTGGATCATTGCGCGGGTCCGCCCGTTTTTTCGATACAGGCTCGTCTTCATCTGTGGTCTGGATACGGAAGTCGACGGTAGTTTTGGTTTGAGCCATGGATGGCGCGGTCGGCTGTTTGAGGAGGGAGTCCGACTGGCTGACCGCCGCTTCGCTATGTCGGATTTTCAAGATGCGATGTATACGAGGCAGGGACTCGAGCACGCAGTCTACCGCAGCTTGGTTCTGCCCCGTAAAACTCCGAGAACAAGTGACAAGACCGAGGATTTGCTCTGGATCGGCCGGTGTCAGCAGATCAAACGCCCGAATCTCTTTCTCGATCTCGTGGAGCGTTTGCCCCGAGCTCGTTGCACCATGATCTGCTCATGCGAGGATGTCCCACTCTGGGAGTTCGTAGCGAAGCGGGCCGAAGGGATCAAAAACCTCACATTCTTGGAGCGTGTCCCCTACCATGGGATCCAGGAATACTATGACCGCTCTCGACTTCTGATAAGCACTTCCGAGGCGGAGGGGGTGCCGAATGTCATGATTCAGGCCGCGCAGGGTGGGGCGGGTATTATCTCGCTGGAGATGGATCCCGACGGGATGATCGGGAGATTCGGGGCCGGTTTTTGCGCGGAGGGTGATTTTGAAAAAATGGTTACTGAAATCTCCAGACTGCTCGCCGATCCCTCCGCCTGTGAAACGTTGGGGAAGGGAGCGGAGCGAATCATCGACGATTGGCTGGATAATCGTCGGAATACTCAGGCTTTTCTGGAGGGGTTGAAATGACTGCCCCACACAGGGTTCTGCATGTGATCGACAGCCTTGACCTTGGAGGGGCGCAAACATTTCTCCTCGACCTGTTGAGGCATCTCGACAGGTCACGCTATTATCCCGAAGTAGCCGCCATGCACGGGTGGGGAGTCTATGCGAGGCTATTTGAGGAGGCCGGGGTAAAAACCCATTCACTCTCTCCGGGAAAATGGCCCCCGCTTTATGTGCCGAATTTCTGGAGGCTAATGAGGGGCGGAAACTTCGACATTCTCCACTTTCATCTCTTTGGTGCTAACCTTTGCGCCAAGCCCCTTGCCATTGCGGCAGGACACCGGGCCATCGTTGTCCACGATCAGTGCAACGATGCATCCCGGGATAACAATCCGGTGCTCTTGGCAGCGGATGCTCTTGCCAATCGCGGAGCCTCCAGAGTGATTGCTGTTTCGAAGAGCATACGCCGATACCTTCTCGACCGTGAGGAATTGCCCGACAGCAGGGTCGAGATGATTCCCAATGGCATCGATGCTGAGATGTTTCGACCGGCGGATGATGACCAGAAGTTGATGGCGCGGATGAAGTTAGACCTGCCGCCCGATCGCTTGCTCGTCGGATGTGTGGGAAGGCTTGTTCCGCAAAAGAACATTTCCCTTCTTCTTGATCTAGCGAGCCGGATCGTTACGCGCAACCCGGAGCTTATCTTTGTGATCGCCGGCACCGGTCCGCAAGAACACCAACTCCGCGAAAAAGTGAGATCTCTCAACTTGAGTGAATCCGTCCGGTTCCTTGGTCATGTCAATGATCGGGTTGGTCTTTACCGCTCACTTGATGTTCTTGTAATGACCTCGGATTTTGAAGGAACGCCCATGTCCCTTTTAGAGGCCATGGCTGGGAGTCTTCCTGTGCTTGCCTCTGCCGTCGATGGCATTGCTGATGTCTGTACCGATGGATGGGACTCCCTGTTGGTGCCCGCGCGTGATCTAGATGGATTTACCGCAGCCTTGGGAATGATGATTCAGGATCGGGGGCTTCGGAAGACTCTTGGTGAAAATGCACGAGTAACAGTACTCCGAAGTTATGAGATCGGGGGGATTGCCCGACGGATAGAGAATCTTTATGATCAGGTCATTGCAGAACAAGCGGGTGTCTGAACGGCTTTTTGGGTGATGTCGACTAGAACCCGCCGGAAGTATTCTGTGCTTGTCAGGCAAGAAATTTCCTAGCATACGGATTCACCATGATCTGCATGCGTCTCTTTCCAATATTTCTCCTTTTGACTGGGATGCTGTTTCTAACCTCCTGCGGTTCCATGGAATACAATTCCACCAATTCCCCTCACATGGTGGTCGTAGTTGACCATACTCCATTCTATCACAATGGACCGGCGCAGGGGAACGGTCCGGATCTATCACTGGCTAAGGGGGATGAGGTGGAGGTTCTGCGGAGGGAAATTGGCTACAGTTTCGTTCGAATCAGTGATGGGCAGAACGGCTATGTGGCGAACGAGGCTATTGCAGTCGCGCCACCGGTTCCACCCGCTGTGAATAGTTCCACGCCCCAACCAAAGCCTTCAGCGGTTTCAACAAACTCCACTGGAACACCAGGTTTCCGGTACTGATCACCGCTCCGGACCGCCCGTGAGTGATTCATCCAGGGCGGTCATCTCCTTCCAGCGGTCCTTGAATTTGCGATCATAGCGCTGATCCTGCCAGTCGCTCATCTGGCGGCGTAGCGAGACCACTTTTTCGATGTCGGGAAGCAGTTCCATGTAAACCTCACGGAGGAAACGAAGGGCGGCTGGATCCCGATCCCAAAGCATGGCGTATGATTGGATGAAATCCTGTCCGTAACCGAGTTCGGATCGATCGTTGGGGTGCCAGAGATCCGCTGGCGGGAGTGGGAGATCCAGAAGAAACGGGGCGATGTAGAGATTTTTCAGTATCCCACTGCGATAGGATTCGCGGGCAGAACTCTCATCGGCTGCACGCCATTGGGCCAATCCTCTGCCAAAGAATAGCGCAGGTTCACAGTAATCATCCGGATAATTGCGATCATAGGATTCAAAATACTGCAGGGCTTGTTCGTCATCGCTTCCCAGCAAATGAACGAGCGGGATAAGAAAGCGCGAACCTTGGTTATCTGAGGGGTTCAATGCAAGAAGCTTCTCCAGATCTGTTGCGGCCTTATCAAATCTTCCTTGCTGCCATTCGGTCATGGCGCGCCCGTAAAGGGCGCGAAGATAGGGACGGGTTTCGTGGTCAGTCCACCACTCCGGATGTTCCCCCTGCCAGCGTCTCTCTTCCCTTTCGACCAGTACCTGATAGCCCTGTCGGCATTCATTCCACCGTGCTGCCTGATAATCGGTGTCGGCAAGTTCAATTCTGGCCGATGCACAATTTGCATCGTGTTCGACAGCTTTGCGAAGGTAGGCTGCTTTTTTCTCGGGTGAGCGCAATCGTCTGGAACTCGCAACGAGTCCAAGGGCAACGGCAGAAGGGGAGTGAAAAACCCCTCCCTGAAATCCCTGTGCTATCCTGCTCGCCACCTGACGCAGTTCGTTGGGCTTGATTGAGGGGAAGATTTCGAAGGCGATTTCGATCCGGCAATCAAGGGCGAAGCTTCGCCATGAGGCTGCATCCCAATCATTGCTTTCGGCTATAGTCAGGCGATCTGGGACACCGTGTTCATCAAATAGCCTTCCCAAAAGCTGTTCGGCACGCGGTTGGTCGAGTTCCTCGAGGATTTCTGGCGGGCAGATTGGTTTTCCAGCTGCCGTGGTCACAAGCAGGCATGTCGGAAGATAATACTCCGTTAGAGATTCCTCCGAATTGGTTTCTAATGGTTTCGGCACAGCCTCCTCCAGATCGAGCCACAGGAGACGCCAGTTGTTGCGCGCGGAGTCGATTGGCTGGATCATGGTAGATCAATTTTGAGTGTCTGTCGGCGTGAAAAGCGATCCATGTAATGGAGTTCGCCGTGGTGTACAGCATACTCGTGGACAAGTTTGGTCACCTTTACATCGAAGCAGCAATATTCGGCAACTTCCATAACCTTGCCCTCACGCCACCAACGGATGGCATCGAGACCCTCGGCCGTCTTCCCGAAGCCGAGAGTGGCTTGGGCAACGGAATCCAGAGGCAGTCTGTGGCCTGCCGCCCTTTCAACAACCTCAAGAAGGTCGAGCGTTGGCAGATGGTGTGGTAGGTCAAGAATCGTGTAGCCCATAAGGACCTCATAGTCAAAACGCCGGCTATTATAGCCTACGACCAAGTCGGCCTTCCTCAGGAGATCGATAAGATCCCCGATGCGCTTCTCGCTGAAAATCTCGTAACTTTCCGTTGCCGTGCTGTAGGCAACCCCCACGGAGACGCCCATGGAACTCTTCTTGTCCCAGCCGCCGACATCATTGGCGGTTCGCTGGGTTTCCAGATCGAAATAGACGATATTTTTGGCGGTGGACACAATCGCAAGAACACTAATGCGTTGGCATGAAAAATGAAACACCTCGCTGTGAAAACCGAGGCGCGGCAAACAAATCTTGGTGGGTTTTGCATAAAAATCGCATTGCCTCGGAAGAGTGAATGGGGTTTTCCTTTTTCACATCACCCCCACTACTCATGATTCTCCCCATCCTTCTCGCTGTAGCGACGGTAACATCGACGAATGCCGCCCCGCCCTCTCCAGCGATCACCATGCAGGTCCCGGCCATTCCTTTCATCACCCCGGCCACTGAATTGAGGTTTAATATTCCCTACCAGATTCCTAGTCTGGACTGGGATCTGCAGAGGTTCTGGCACCCGTACCAGATCAGTCGGGATAACACGCGGAACTGGTTCGATTCCGATTACGCGACCATGAACTGGTGGGGCCTTCGTGATCGGTTGGCAACCAACGGTCTAGACATCTCCTTCAACTACACAAGCGACATAGCAGGCAATGTTACTGGGGGGCAGTCCCGTGGATTTACCTACTGTGACAACTTTACGCTTGATCTGGAATTCCAGACAGAACCCTTGTTCGGATGGAACGGTGGCACCCTGAGTGTGATCATGCTTAACCGCGATGGCAACAACCTCTCTGCACTCAATATCCACAACCAGTTCACCGTCCAACAGGTCTATGGCGGCTCCACGGCAATTTTCTATGGCCTTGCTTACGACCAGCGTTTCTGCGACGACAAATTCAGCTTCAAGTTCGGTCGTATGTCTGCCGGCGACGACTTCGCTTCCTCTCCCCTCTACTGGCTTTACATGAACAACGGAATTGATGGGAATCCCCAGTCCCTTCCGGTCAACGGCTCGTTCTCTACCTATCCATGGGCTGTCTGGGGTGCGCGACTCCGGGCCAAAACAACATCCGACACCGAGGCTATGCTCGGTGTCTATCAGGTGACGCCGCAGGTTTCGATTCCGAACATGCATGGTTTCAATTGGAATTTCAATCCGGGTGATGGGGTTATGATTATTGGTCAGTATGGATGGGCTCCGGAGTTTTTTAAACCGGTCACCTCAGCCGTCCCCGCTTCGAGCAATGATGGGAAATCGCTTGCATCCACGGATGGGAAAAATTTCACCCCGGCAACTGATGCCATGGCGCCCCATGGTCTTCCCGGTCACTACTGGATGGGTGGATATTATTCGACATGGACATATCCCCAGTTCGGTAGTACTCAGGGCCAACCGGGGGCTTATGGACTTTACTGGCACTTCGACCAGATGCTTTACAGGATGAGCCCTTACAAGGATACCGGACTGACAGCGTGGTCGGCCTTTGTCCTTTGTCCTCAACAAAACACCGCCAAGGTGCCGTTCCAGTACAATGGCGGCCTTGTCTACACCGGAATGATTCCCTGCCGTCCACGCGACATTTCCATCTTCGGTGTCGCTTATGGCAACTTCAGTTCCAACTATGCTCAGGCCAACCAAACCGCACTCGGAGGCTATGCTACCTATGAACTCGTCTACGAGTTGGGTTACCGCGTCAATATGACCAAGTTCGCCTATATCCAGCCCGATCTCCAGTGGGTGATCAATCCCGGTGGCTCGGGAAACATTCCCAATGCTCTTGTGCTTGGAGCTCAGATCGGAGTGACTTTCTAAGGGGGAGACTCGCATCAGTTCCCGTGTAGCTGGGCTTTTTTAGATGTCAGGTGGTCGGTGGAATGACAAGATTCTGTCAGAGCATGAAAATCCCCCTCCTTGCGGCCCTGCTACTTACATCAATGGCTGCGCAAGCCTATCAGCCACAATATTCCACCGCAGGATTTTATCCCCTCGCGGGAACAGGACGTCAGGCCTATTCGATGAATCCGGCCTGGCGATTTCTGAAGGGGGATGCCACAGACGCTGAGTCGCCTTCCTTCAATGACAAAAAGTGGCAGGTAGTCAATCTTCCCAATGGACTTGAACACCTTCCGGTCGAGTCGAGCGGTGGAATCAACTACCAAGGATCTGCTTGGTATAGGAAACATTTCACGCCCGATGATTCACTCAAAGGGAAGCAGCTTTTCCTCTACTTTGAGGCCGTCATGGGCAAGTGCAGGGTTTGGGTCAACGGCATTCAGGTGGTCGATCATTTCGGCGGATTTCTGCCATTCAGTGCCAATATCGGTCAATACCTGAAATGGGGTGTCGACAATGTTATCGCAGTGCGTGCGGACAACAGTGACGACCCGCTGTATCCCCCCGGAAAGCCGCAGGGAAAACTTGATTGGTGCTATTTCGGGGGAATCTACCGCAACTGCTGGCTGGTGGCGCATAACGGCGTCTTCATCACCGATCCCAACCGCGAAAACGAAGTGGCCGGAGGAGGAATATTTGCATCCTTCGACAAGGTGAACGACGGACATGCCACAATAAACCTGAAGACCCACCTTCGAAATGCGGACAACGGGAACTTCACTGGGTGTATTGAGTACGAACTCCGGCAGGCGGACGGCACGCAGGTCCAGACAACCTCGCAACAGGTAACCGTTTCTCCCACCAGCACCGTTTATGCGACCTCTTCCATGGAAGTGACCACGCCGAAACTCTGGAGCCCTGATTCTCCCTATCTATATCATCTAAATGTTCGGTTGAAGAATGCCTCTGGGATCGTGCTGGACGGATACATGATGCGTCTGGGAATCCGTAGCGTGGAGTTTAAGCAGGAGCAGGGTCTTTGGCTGAATGGAAAGCCGTACAAGAGTAAGCTGATTGGCGCCAATCGGCATCAGGACTTTGCCGTGCTAGGCTTTGCCCTTCCCAACAGCCTCCAATGGGGTGATGCGAAGAAATTACGGGATGCCGGGTTCAAGGTCATTCGTGCCCACTATCCACAATCTCCAGCATTTATGGATGCCTGCGATGAACTGGGACTCTTCGTGGAGATTGAGACTCCGGGATGGCAGTTCTGGTCGGACGAGCCCATTTTCGGACAACGGGTCATAGAGGATATTCGCAACATGGTCAGGGAAATGCGCAATCGCCCCTCTCTCTTCTTCTGGGAACCGATCCTCAACGAGACTTCATATCCCGAGGCGTTTGCTAAAAGAGCAGCCGAAACAGTCCGCGAGGAATACCCCTTCCCTTACTGCGCTTCAGGTTGTGATCAGATAGCAAAGGGGGCTCAGTATTTTGAAATCTGGCTGCATCCACCCAAAGGTGCTGTTGATCCAACCAAGACATACTTTCAGAGGGAATGGGGAGACTATGTTGATGACTGGTCGGCCCAGAACTCTGTAGCTCGTAGCGCCCGGTCTTGGGGGGAGACACCGATGCTCGAACAGGCTGTTCACTACGACAAGGGATTACAGGCCCTCTATTCCTTACCTTCGTCCGTTGTGGGGGGCTGCCTATGGTATCCCTTCGATTACAGCCGCGGTTACCATCCCGATCCTTACTACGGCGCAGTGATGGATTACTTCCGTCAGCCCAAGACCTCCTACTGGCTTTTTCAGTCGCAGCGTGACCCGGTGGTGAGCACCAATGTCCCGTTTGAGACGGGGCCGATGGTTCATATTGCAAGCGACATGACTCCCTTCTCGCCGAAGGATGTGACGATCTTTTCCAACTGTGACGAAGTCCACGTAACCTTTTTGAAGGGAGGCAGGCAATTTACCTACAAAAAGGATGCTACAAAACCGGGTATGCCCTCACCGGCTATCAGGTTCTCCGGTGCCTACGACTGGAACTTGGTCTACTCCACGATCCGAGCAAAGAAGCCGGGTGATGTCTATCTGCTGGCAGAGGGATTGATCAAAGGTCAGGTTGTCGCGACCGACCGGCGTCTGCCCGCGATGCGTGCCAGCAAGCTTGATCTTTCGCTTGATAACAATGGACTCGATCTCATCGCCGACGGCTCGGACATGGTCACTGTGGTTGCCACGATGAAAGACGCTGTGGGAACGACCAAGACACTAAACAACCAACTGGTGAAGTTTTCGATCGAGGGAGAGGGAAGAATTGTGGGTAATGCCGAGATCGGAGCCAATCCGAAGGCACTTGTCCAAGGAACCGCTCCCGTCCTGATTCAATCCACCAGCAGGCCAGGGCAGATCAAGGTTCACGCCAGCGTTCTCTTCAAGGGTGACTGGACGCCTGCGGATGGCGAAATCGTCTTCAACAGCGTGAAAAATGAAATGCCTGTCATTTGCGATCCTAAGGAACTCGGCTCCATGGGCGACTCATCCTCGGGGAACATTCCGGTCGTCAAAAGGGATTTGATGAAGGTCGGCCAAAAATACGATGAAAATCAACTGAAGGATGTGGAAAAACAGCAAGCCGATTTTGGCAAGGGAATCAACGACAGTCAGTAAGAGGTGAATATAACACCGGTTATGGATGGTGATTTCGGCTGAACGCTTCAGAGTCTTCCTAAGAGCGTTCTTTGTACATTAGACAAGGACGATAATGACAGGCTATCCTCCTACTTTTCTATGCCCCCCCTTCTCCCGTTCATCCTACTGCTGTTTTTTTTGACTGGAATTACACCGACCTCGGCTGGACTGCTGACGTCGAGCGAACTGACGCATTACCAAAATCACGATAATGTACCTGTTGCTTGGGCTGACTTTGTAAAATCCAAGTCGGATGGGAAGACACCATTTCTTCCGGATTACAGCTACGCGGGCTACAAGTTCGGCAAGGAGGATTATCCCGAAGCTAAAGGACCTGTCTTTGATGTTACCAAGTACGGGGCAAGTTCTAAGGGAGACGTGGAGGCCCGTGATGCCATACAGACGACCATTGATGCGGCGGAAAAAGCTGGTGGGGGCATCGTTTACTTCCCGCCAGGTCGCTATCTAGTGAATGAAAAACCGGGTCGCTGCGACTCCATCCACATCCATTCTCCGAATGTTTTCATCAAGGGCAGCGGGAGCGGTCCCGGAGGCACGGAACTCTTCATGTCTGAACACATGGAGCCAAAGGACCCAAAGCAAAAATGGTCTGTTCCGCCGATGTTCGAGTTCAGTCCCGGAGCAAAGCCTCCGCCGATTCATGCCAAGGTCACGCAGGATGCTAAGCGGGAGACATTCGCCGTGACGGTGGACAATGTCAGAAACATACAACCGGGATCAATGGTGAGACTGGAGATGCAAAATGTCGCGGCACGAGGGCTCCTGCTCGCTGGACTGAAGCCCTGGAGTACCTGGAAGTTGATGGTCGACCCCGCAAAGGCGGAGAAGATTGTGGAACTACACGAGGTGAAATCGGTGGTCGGCAACACGGTAACTTTCACGGCGCCACTCCACATCGACATTGATGAGAAATATGGATGGCAATTGACCGGTGCGGTGTGCGTTGAAGGGTGGGGTGTGGAGGATCTATGGTTCCATGGCAACTTCCGTGACAAATTCGTCCATCACAGGAGCTACATTGATGACTCGGGTTGGAGTTTCTTAAGCATCAACGACGGAAAATATGCAATTGCGCGTCGCATCCGGATGAGCGGGATTAACGAGGGAATCGGTCTGGGGAGTTGCTACCTTTCCAGCATTCAGTTTGTGACCATTGATGGAAACCCCGCTCACGCCACGGTTGGCGCGCAAGGATTCGGTTACGCGAACCTCATCTGCTTTATCCAGGATCGCTCGGACGGAGGATTCCAGCACGGACCCGATGCGGCTCAACATGCAGTCGGCACCGTTGTTTGGAATTATCTCGGAGAGGAAAAGTCAGGTCCAGATTACCATGCAAATTACCCCTACTGCAGCCTCTACGACGATTCCACTTCAGGACTCATCGGAAACGGTGGCAATACGGAGAACCTACCCAATCACGGACTCTACCTGACTTGGTGGAATTTCAACCAGATCGGCAGGGCCTATGAGAAATATGACTTCTTCGATCCGGAAAAACCGTTCGGCTATTCGGGTGTGAAAATTGTGATGCCCTATCTGATCGGATTTCACGGTGTGGCTACAACCTTTGAGGAATCTCATGTTGGAAGGCTTGAATGCCTTGGCAGGGAGGTTTGGCCAAAGTCACTGTATGAGGCTCAAGTCACATTGCGCGAAGGAATCGAATCAACTTGGATGACAAAGGCGGAGAAATCATGGGAAGACTATCGGCAGAAAGGTTTTTTTGCTGCAGTTCCATTGAACTGAGGATGCTGGCTTCTGTTAAAACTGAATCAGTCACGCTTTCGGAATCTCTTTGGCAAATCACAGGAATAAAAAAATTGGCCATCTCGCCTGTTTCATGGATCTCAATGCCAGAGAATATCACTCCGCGATAACAACCGGCTTTCTCACCTTGCCAGAGGCTGATTTTTGTTGATCCCCACGGTTTGCCTGTCGAGCATGGCGCAATGCATACTCCCTCCCGTCGTTTGCTAGTTCAGATGTTTCTTATGTTCGGTCTGCTGTTGTCCGGCAGTTGTCTCTCGGAGACGAACGACCCATCCACTAATGTTCCCGTGGGTGCGGTGCTCACTCCGAAACAGTCGGCCAATCCACGTATTACCGGAGCAAGGGTTTTTGGGGTTCGTCCCGGCAATCCTTTCCTCTTCACAGTGACGGCCACGGGTAAGAGACCAATGACTTTTTCTGCCGAAAACCTGCCTGCTGGGCTGTCGCTGGATTCCGAGACCGGGCGCATCACGGGAGTTCTCAGCGAGAAGGGCGAGACAGCGGTGATTCTCCATGCCAAAAATGCACTTGGTAAAACTAAGCGGAATTTCCGAATAGTTTGCGGAGACACGATAGCCCTGACGCCACCTCTGGGCTGGAATAGTTGGAATTGCTTCGCTGGTGCCGTGGACGACGGCAAGGTTAGGTCCGCGGCGGATGCCATGGTCTCCTCCGGACTAATCGATCACGGGTGGACATACATCAACATTGATGACTGCTGGGAGGCGGCCCGCGATACCAACGGCATGATCTTGAGCAACCAGAAGTTTCCCGACATGAAGGCGCTTGGAGAATACATCCACAGCAAGGGGTTGAAGTTCGGCATCTACTCCTCACCCGGGCCAAAGACCTGCGCAGGGTTCACCGCCAGCTACCAGCATGAGGACAAGGATGCCGAGCAGTATGGCAATTGGGGCGTCGATTATGTGAAGTACGATTGGTGTTCCTTCAGGGATATCGCGAACAAGCTCCGTATCGAAAAATACTCGGCACTTCTCCCGGACTATTCTGCGAACATCAAAACAGTTGGTGAGGAGAAGGCCACACTTGAGGCCATCTATTGGAAAACCAGGACAGCCCAGCAGAATGCCCGACTGAAAGAAGTGAACAAGGAATGGAATGATCTTCTTGCAAAGGCGAAGCCGGAAGACAAGGCGCGCGTCGAACTGGAAATCATGCAGGAACCGTATTCCGTGTTCAGGAAGTCCTTGGATAAGGTAAATCGCGATATCGTCTTCAGCTATTGTCAGTATGGCATGGGTGATGTTTGGAAGTGGGGAGAAAAGCTCGGCGGTAATTCCTGGCGCACCACTGGCGACATCACTGATACTTGGAAGAGCATGCGCGGCATCGGATTCAGCCAGGCCGGCCACGAGCCCTACGCTGGCCCGGGCCACTGGAATGATCCCGACATGCTGGTCGTGGGTCGTCTTGGATGGGGAAAACTCCATCCTACGCGCCTGACCCCTGATGAGCAGTACACGCACATCAGCCTTTGGAGTCTCCTCGCTGCACCGCTTCTGATCGGATGTGACATGACGCAACTTGATGACTTCACCAAGGGACTCCTGAGTAACGACGAGGTTATCGATGTGAACCAAGACCCACTCGGGAAACAGGCGTCCCGTGTAACTTCAAACGGCGACCTTCAGGTATGGGCGAGGGATCTTGAGGATGGCTCCAAGGCGGTTGGGCTTTTCAATACGGGAGAGAAGGAGGCCAAGGTCACAGCCGATTGGAAGGATCTTGGACTGGCTGGCAACCAGATCGTCCGTGACCTTTGGAGACAGAAGGACATTGGTTCTTTCTCGGGAAAATTTGATTCAACGGTTCCTAGTCATGGAGTTGTCTTGCTGCGAATCCGCCCCGACTCAAAAAAACAGTAACCCCTAAACATGATCGGAGAGAGGCGTCGTGTCCTTCCGGTACGATGGGTGCTTGGTGCGATTCTTCTCCCTGCAGCAGTTCTCAAACTGCATCAGTGGATAGTTGGATCGACGGAAACTCATCTTACTGCATCGGATTTCCTGCTTCCGATCGTTGCCATTGTTGAGTTTTTTCTTGCCGTGTGGATCGTCTCGGGAATCGGTGGAAAAAATTCACTGATTGCCGCTACTGGAGTATTCGGATGCTTTGCCGTCGTGTCACTCTGGAAGATCAGTCAGGGCATCGGTGAGTGCGATTGCTTTGGGAAAACGAAATTTTCACCGAAACTATCCTACTGGATTGATGTGGCAGCGTTCATGTCCGCTCTCAGCTCACTTGGAGGATACTCCATGCGAACGTGGTGGGGATCAGCCCTCAGAAACTGCAGATATACCCTTCCTGTGATTCTCTTTATTGCCATCGGATTCTACGGGCTGGGACTCGACTTGGGGCGGAACAAAGCCACCGAACCTGGAAATCGATTTGGCCGCTTCTGGCCAACATCGGGCGATATTGATATTCCGGCCGACCTTACCCGAGGACGATGGATTGTCCTGCTTTACAATTCCTCATGTGGTCACTGCAGTTCAATGGCTGCGGATTATGCCGAGGCAGCTCAGACTTGGAAGATGGATGGAAAAAAGACGCGGTTGGCATTACTTGATTCAGATTTTGGCTTCGAACCAGAGTCTCATCGTACAAGTCCGGGAGTGATCGATGGCAAACTGATTCAACAGGACTTGTATCGTGGCATGCCGGTTCTGCTTCTGCTTATTGACGGAAGAGTTGAGGCCGTTGAGGAGGGGTGGGAGGAAATTGACTGGATGCGCCCGCCTCATTCGGGATGGATCCAGTAAGGCTGCAATTGGATATTATGGAATCTCTTCCTTAAGAATAAACATTTTGCCTTTAGGGACTTAAAGCGCCCTTAGCACATAGCGCACAGTCTCGGAACATGCTTTGGAAGCGGAGTGTTCCACGAAGTGGGCGAAGTCGATGTGTGCACTTCCATCAGCCGAATCGGAGATAATACGAAGGACCCCGAGGGGGAGTCCGGAGGCGCGGCAGATCTGGGCGACGGCTGCCGATTCCATGTCGACACAGCAAGCGTTGGGAAGGGTTTCCAAGACATGCGAGCGAGCTTCGTTGCTGGAGAGGAATTGATCACCGCTGACAACGAGTCCCTCGAATACTTCGGCACGCTCCAATCCTGGAGGTTTTTTGGCAGCAAGCATTTTCCGTGCGCCCCCCGCGAGAAGGAGTCGAAGTTGTGGATCTACATCAATAACCGAGAATCCCTCGAATGGGATTTCATGAAGTGGAAAAAGCGGACGGGCATCCATGTCGTGCTGCACGAAGGAAGTTCCGATAACGATGTCACCCACTTT
>Ga0364901_10046_pt1 | contig 48754 bp, 57 predicted proteins | sample ExccelJu500002D4_FD_206968 | JGI IMG/M metagenome (GOLD analysis project Ga0364901, IMG submission 206968) | Enriched cells from Trout Bog Lake Hypolimnion, Wisconsin, USA - BchlTB.July09.5000.02.D4 | ecosystem: Environmental > Aquatic > Freshwater > Lake > Hypolimnion/Profundal zone | place: USA...
CCTTAATATATTTTACGTTAGGAATGTGGGCCCTGTTGCCGAACAGTTGGTCATGTCGGGAACGGCGCGATTACCTGCGCCTCTTTATTAGCTAAGCTTGGAAATGTCATTTAAACTGAGCAATGCCAATTAAATCCCTTATCCGCACTATCCCAGATTATCCTAAAGCTGGAATTCAGTTTCGTGATATCACCACCTTACTAAAAGACCCAGTGGGCTTTGGTTTAGTAATCGACGGCCTTGCAGCTCAGTTCGGCACTCAAAAAATAGACAAAATCGCTGGCATAGAAGCGCGTGGTTTTATTATAGGTGCCGCACTCGCCTATAAGCTGGGTGTGGGCTTCGTGCCAATGCGAAAGCCTGGAAAACTTCCAGCAACGAGCATCGGTCGCGATTATGCTTTGGAATACGGGTTTAATCGGTTGGAGATTCATACGGAGGCCATCGCCCTCGGTGAGCAAATATTATTGGTAGACGATTTAATCGCCACTGGGGGGACTGCATTAGCCGCTGCGAGTTTAATACAGGAGCTTGGCGGTGTGGTGATGGGATGCGCCTTTGTTATTGATCTTCCAGATTTAGGCGGCACACAGCATTTGCGAGACATGGGCCTCAAGTACTTTGCGCTATGTCAATTTGAGGGCGATTAGTGCACTTTTACGCACCTTCCCGTGCATAGGCTAAGGCCAAAGATGTTAAAATAAGTCTACTTTTTAAGATAAAGAATTATGCCAGTCACCGAAATTAACCATTATAATTTGCGTGCACCGCGTGAAATTATGCAGGTGCTCAGAGACTTCTATTGCGATATCATCGGTCTAGAAGTTGGTCCGCGTGAGGGTTTTAGTAGTTATGGTTTTTGGCTGTATATTGGCAATAATGACGTATTGCATATAGCTGAATATAAAGGTGAGGCTCAGCTTTTGCTCAACGCTTTGACCACCTTTGATCATGTGGCATTTAGCTGCACTGATTTCCCTGCAATGGAGGCGCATCTCAAATTACACCAAGTGCCTTACAGCATCCGATTGGTTCCAGCGATTAATGTGCAACAAATAAATTTGAAAGATCCGGTAGGTAATGGTATTGAGCTTAACTTTTATTTGGATCATGCCTAAAGTCCAACGGAATTTACAAGCAAGAGGTTGGTCTTATCTTGTAAGTATGAGTTGAAGGAGAAATATTAATGAAGCAGTTATTTGTAAAAATTATATTAGCTTTGAGTATATCGTTAGTTGCATCGCTTACGGCTTATGCAGAACCTGACCCTCAGTTCTGGCCTATAGTGAAAGAGACCTTTTTTGCACAACGTGCAATACAGCCAGTAGAGTTTATGAAAATTGAAGCGCCACGTCGCGCTGAGAGCGGCGCGCAAGTGCCTGTCACTTTGTTCGTGGATAATAACGCGGCTAACGGCGTTGTGATTAAAAAAATCTATTTATTAGTGGATGCTAATCCTATTCCACTCGCCTCAACTTACCACCTTAATCCATTGATTGGTAATTTTCAGCTAGCGACGCGCATTCGATTTGAAACCGATTCATTTGTACGTATCGTCGGTGAAAGTGCTGATGGCAAGCTGTACATGGCTTCCCGTGAAATTCGGGCTGCTGGAGGATGTGGAGGCACGGTTGATGGGGACGATGCGGCTATTCGTGCAACAGCGGGCAAGATTAAATTGAAAGTGGAGGCGCCGGTAAAGTTAGCAGAGCCAGTATCTATTATTTTTAATATTAAACATCCTATGCGTACAGGTTTGCAACGTGATTTGCAGTCACAAGGTTATGTGCCTGCTTTTTACATCAATAAGGCTAGTTTTAGCTTCAATGGCAAACCTGTCATGTCGGTAGACGTGGGGGTGGGCACAAGTGAGGATCCTTACATGAAGTTTAATTTTACTCCTGATGTGTCTGGCACTTTAGAGGTCCAAGCTACAGATAACGAAGGTAAAACCTTTGTGCAACAAGTGGATGTAAAAAGCTAATTACCTTGTCATTAAAAAGCTTTATTGATAAAGCTTTTTAAGTTAATTTCTTGTATTTGAGGCTGATATTGCACTCAATGTTCGCATTTATAGTATGACTAAAATCATGGGGAATTAAATGAAATCTTATCGTAAAGAGCTCTGGTTTAATCCACCCACACGCGTGGCTTTTATTCGCATCACCGAACAAGTGAATGAGTGTTTGCGTGAAAGTGGCGTGCGTGAAGGTTTAGTATTGATTAATGCCATGCATATCACAGCTAGCGTATTTATTAACGATGATGAGCGCGGCTTGCATCATGATTATACTCAGTGGTTAGAACGCTTAGCACCGCATGAGCCAGTGAGTAGTTATCGGCATAACGATACGGGTGAAGATAATGCTGATGCACATATGAAGCGTCAATTAATGGGTCGCGAAGTCGTGGTGGCAATTACCGAGGGTAGGTTGGACTTTGGGCCATGGGAACAAATCTTCTATGGTGAGTTCGATGGTAGACGCAAAAAACGGGTATTGGTTAAGATTATCGGTGACTAGCTGATGCAAATCAAAGCTGTTTCTAAATAGCTTTGTTATCCTGCGCTCTATTAGACTAATAGAGATATCTGTATGAATGTTGTAGAACTTCTAGCCCCAGCTGGGGACCTCGATCGCATGCGCACAGCTTTTGATTATGGTGCTGATGCTATTTACGCGGGGCAGCCGCGGTACAGTTTGCGTGCGCGTAATAATGATTTCTCCATGGAAAATATCGCTATCGGTATTAACGAGGCGCATGCACGCGGCAAAAAGTTTTTTGTCGCTAGTAACATATCTCCGCATAACGCCAAAGTTAAAACTTATATGGCAGATATGGCGCCCATTATCACTATGCAACCCGACGCCCTAATTATGTCTGACCCAGGCCTCATTTTAATGGTGCGTGAAAAATGGCCTGAGATGCCCGTTCATTTATCCGTGCAGGCGAACACTGTCAATTTTGCGACGGTTAAGTTCTGGCAAGCGATGGGTCTTAAGCGGGTCATTTTATCGCGTGAGTTATCCTTAGATGAAATCGAGGAAATTCGCCAGCTATGTCCAGAAATGGAGTTGGAAGTGTTTGTTCATGGTGCTTTATGCATCGCTTATTCTGGACGCTGCCTGCTTTCAGGCTACTTTAATCATCGTGACCCCAATCAAGGTACTTGCACTAATTCCTGTCGTTGGGATTATAAAGTGCATGATGCAACAGAAGATGCTGCTGGGGTGATTCGCCTCAATGAGTTTGACTTTAAAGCAGAGATGGAAAAATCCAGCTTATCCGCGTGTGGTAGTTTGCCGCGCCATCCGCTAGCGGACAATGTGTATTTGATTGAAGAAAAGGGCCGCCCAGGTGAGTTACTGCCAATAATAGAAGACGAGCATGGTACTTACATTATGAACAGCAAAGATTTACGTGCGATTGAGCATGTGGAGCGGCTAGTGAAGATGGGGGTCAATTCTTTAAAAATTGAAGGACGTACTAAGTCCCGCTATTATGTGGCGCGTACCTGTCAAAACTATCGCAAGGCAATTGATGACGCTGTTGCTGGGCATCCCTTTGATTGGAATCTGGTGGGTGATTTAGAGAACCTAGCCAATCGTGGTTATACCGATGGTTTTTATCAGCGTCACCATACAGCTGAGCATCAGAATTATAAACAAGGCTTTTCCATCTCAAATCAAAGCCTGTATGTGGGGGATGTGGTCGCTTATGATGCGCTCACTGGACTGGCCGATATCGAAGCGCGGAATAAATTCTCAGTGGGTGATCGACTACAAATTATTCACCCCAGTGGCAATCAAGAAATACGTGTAGAACATATGTTTAATAAGAAGGGTGAGGAAATAAAGGAGGCTTCAGGCAGTGGCTATTTTGTGCGAGTGCCCATAGCTGCCCAAGACTTAAGCAACGCGATGGTGGCTAGATATTTATAAGGTGCTTAAGAAAAACACGCGCCCATCTAAAGGACAGGCGCGCAATGATTTTAACTCTTGATATAACCTTCTAGTTGTTTAATCAAGGCTTGCTGGTAGCTTAGGGTTTCTTTGACTAAATCGCCAATCGAAAGCATCCCAATGACCCTTCCGTTCTCAATCACGGGTAAGTGACGAATGTGATGGTCAGCCATCAAAGTCATGCCTTGGTCTAAACTATCGGTAGGCTTTGCACTTAACACTTTCTGTGTCATTACTTCGCTAATATGCGTGGTTTTTGATGATCGACCTTTAAGTATGACTTCGCGGGCATAGTCACGTTCAGAAAAAATACCTACCAGCTTTTCATCTTCCAATACGACTAAGGCACCAATTTTATACTCAGCCATGATCACCAAAGCATCAAAAACAGGGCGATTTGGTGCAATAGAAATCACCTCTTTATATTTTTTACTATCTAGTAATTGTTGTAAATTTTTCATCCCCATCTCCTTTCTTTTTGTTTTTTTAATATACACCAAAATATTATTAATCCAATATGCGCAGAAATGTTTTATTAAATGAGTTGACTTAGTTAGCCAGCTAACTATAATGAAGCTAATTATGCTGCAACTTAAAGATCTCCCTACTCCAGAAGTGTTAGCCAAGTTCGCTAAGCGCTATCCAGACGCTGACGTCACCGCAGTATCAAGTGTGCTTCAGCTACTACGAGTCGCCACTGATTTATCTATTGCACTCGACGTTTGCTTAAGTAAGCATGGCTTATTGCAAGGGCGTTGGTGGGTGCTTATTTTGCTGATGCGTGAACAATCTAAAACTTCACAACCCTCAATCTTGGCCGATAAAGCTGGCGTAACTCGCGCCACCATGACTGGATTGTTGGACGGATTGGAACAAAGTGGCTTGGTCGCACGAGAATTTGCAAAAGACGACAGGCGAACGGTTTTAATTAAATTAACCGATGCTGGAGTCATTAAGCTAGATGATGTAATGCCTGATTATTACAGACGTATAAGGCTTTGTATGCAAGGGTTAGATGAAAAACAACGGCAGCAACTACAGCAAATTTTAGCTTTAATAAATCTTGGCATTCCTGCCCTGACTTAAGCATATTTAAAATTAGAGTATCAATTTCAATCAATAGGACTATTACCATGAGCAATATTCAAACTGCAATTTCAGCCATCAATGCAAAATTTGATTTGGCATTTAATACAAAAAATGCATCAGACATTGGCCACTTATATGCAGAAAATGCAGTTGTATTGCCCGCGCCAGGAGGTGCGATGGTCAAAGGGCGTCAGGCCGTAGAAGATTTTTTTACAGGTTTAATCGTAATGGTCGATGCGCAAGGGGCAAGACAAACATTCGGTGGCAATGTCCATTTGGTTTACAGCAAGCAAGCTGATGGTCAGTGGTTGGCTGTTAACCATATATGGAACTAAAATTTAGTGCCTATGCATAGTCGCAAAAACACCATACGCGCCTTTATCGCGCTGATAACATTAACCCTCATTTGGGGCTATAACTGGATGGTGATGAAAAACGCTTTGGTTTACGCCAGTGCGTTTCAGTTTGCTGCCTTGCGAACAGTATTAGGTACCTTGAGTTTATTTGCTGTGATATTGGTGATGCGTAAACCATTTCGTGTTAGAGAAATGCCGACGCTAATATTGCTTGGATTATTGCAAACCAGTGGTTTTACAGGATTGTTGATCTGGGCTTTAGTGCAAGGTGGTGCTGGAAAAACGGCGGTGCTCACTTACACCATGCCATTTTGGGTGATGGTATTGGCTTGGCCGTTATTGGGTGAAAAAATCCGCGGTTTGCAATGGCCGGCCGCCTTACTTTCTACCATGGGGATGTTGTTTATTTTAGATCCATTACATTTAGGTGCCGATACTTTTAGTATGATTCTGGCTTTGTTGTCTGGGGTTTGTTGGGCTTTATCTGTGATTGTGGCTAAGAAACTACATCACCGTGTCCCAGATTTAGATTTACTATCATTAACCGCTTGGCAAATGTTATTTGGATCAATTCCAATCGTCATCGCCGCCATATTAGCGCCTGCACCAGCCATACAATGGACACCCTATTTTATCGGTGCTGTTATTTTTAACTCTGTATTTTGCAATGCTTTAGCTTGGATGTTATGGCTATATGCCTTGCATCGCCTAAGTGCAGGGGTTGCCAGTATGTCGTCTATGTTGGCGCCAGTGATAGGAGTCATGGCTGCATGGGCGCAGTTGCATGAGGTGCCAAGTAGAACAGAGTTTATTGGCATGACGCTGATTGCCCTATCGCTCGCAATTATCTCTATTATTAGTATCCGTAAACATACCTCTATAGATCCGGCTATGGGCCAAGATTAAGTATATGCAATAAGAACACCACGCTTTAACGATTAGTGAGCTCACTCTGCTGCCTGTGATAAAATTGCATTCATCTAAAAGAATTAAGGGTTAGTGATATGGCAGGGCACAGTAAATGGGCGAATATTCAGCATAGAAAAGGTCGTCAAGACGCCAAGCGCGGAAAAATATTCACCAAAATTATTAAAGAAATTACAGTGGCAGCTCGCCTAGGTGGCGGTGATGTGAACATGAACCCGCGTTTACGTGCAGCTGTGGCAGAGGCTAAAGAAGAGAACATGCCCGCAGACAATATCACTCGTGCCATTAAAAAAGGAACGGGTGAGTTGGAGGGTGTTAACTATGAAGAAATTCGTTATGAGGGCTATGGCATCAATGGCGCAGCGATTATTATCGATTGCTTAACTGATAATAAACAGCGTGCGGTGGCCGATGTGCGTCATGCTCTGACCAAGTTTGGTGGTAATTTAGGTACCGATGGTTCGGTCGCGTTTATGTTTAAGCACTGCGGTAGTTTGTTATATGCGCCAGGTACCTCTGAGGATAAAGTGATGGAAGTTGCGCTAGAAGCGGGCGCTGAAGATGTAGTGAGTGATGAGGATGGTAGTATCGAAGTGATTACGGCGCCCCAGGATTTTTTAGGTATCAAGGAAGCTATGGAAGCCTCAGGTTTGAAGGCGGTATTGGCTGAGGTTACTATGAAGCCAAGTATAGAAACAGTGTTCATTGGGGATGATGCCGTAAGAATGCAGAAAATTCTAGATGCGCTTGAAGATCTGGATGATGTACAGGATGTTTACACTACGGCTGTCATTGAAGAATAACTATGTTCAGTGCATCTTCAGCCGATCAAGAAAAATTATCTGCCTGCGCTAACCAAACTCGAAGTATGGTGGGACCCAATTGACTGGGGTTAGAATTTTAGGCATCGACCCCGGGCTGCGTATGACAGGGTTTGGCGTGATAGAAAAGATAGGCGAAAAAATTACTTATATTGCCAGCGGTACAATTAAAACAGCGAGTGCTAAGAAAAATAAAGTAGAAGGTGAAGACGACAGAGAGGAACTTCCAGCGCGCCTAAAGGTGATTCTCGAAGGACTTTTTGAAGTTATTGATACCTATAAGCCTGAGCAGGTGGCTATAGAAAAAGTCTTTGTAAATGTAAATCCGCAGTCTACTTTGTTGCTAGGTCAGGCGCGTGGTGCGGCAATCAGCGCGGCAGTAATCCGTAATTTAGTTGTGGCTGAATATACTGCCTTACAGGTTAAGCAAGCCGTAGTTGGTAATGGGCACGCTCAAAAAGAGCAGGTGCAGGAAATGGTAAAGCGGTTATTGAAATTACCAGCTGCGCCGAAAGCCGATTCAGCTGATGCTTTAGCTTGTGCTATCTGTCATGCACACGGCGGCCAAGGTTTGGGTAAGCTGGCAACGACAGGTTTTAGAGTTAAAGGTGGCAGATTAATATGATGAGGCGAACTCTATGATAGGTAGGCTACACGGAATTTTATTGGAAAAAACACCGCCATTGGTGCTAATTGATTGCAATGGTGTTGGTTATGAGTGTGAAGTGCCGATGAGCACTTTTTATAACCTGCCATCTATCGGTGAAAAAGTGGTGATGCTAACGCATTTTGTTGTGCGAGAAGATGCCCAATTATTGTATGGTTTTGGTAGCAACCAAGAGCGTGCTACTTTTAGGCAATTACTTAAAGTTAATGGCATTGGAGCTAAGTCAGCACTTTCTATATTAAGTGGCTTGTCCATCGATGAGTTGGTGCAGGCCGTGGCCTTGCAAGAAGCGACTATGCTTACGCGTGTACCTGGCGTTGGCAAAAAAACAGCAGAACGTTTATTGTTGGAGTTAAAAGATAAATTTACTGTTGATGGTGTGGCGGCCATGAGTTCTAATAAGGCAAAATCTGCTAGCGGTGATGTTCTTAATGCACTACTAGCATTAGGCTACAACGAGCGAGAAGCCTTGGCTGCAGTTAAGCAATTACCTGCTGATGTCACTGTATCAGATGGCATACGTCAATCATTAAAAGGCTTATCCAAAGCATGATCCCTATGGTTAATACAGCGCAACTGACTCGTATCGCACTAGTAGTGATGCTTGTAATGGGCTGTTTTTTTGTGCTACTTCCGTTTATGGCGGCTATCCTATTTGCCGCAATTATCTGTATATTTACTTGGCCGCTTTATTTTTTTCTATTGAGACGACTTGGTCATCGTGACACTTTGGCTGCTATCACTATGACGCTCCTTTTGCTCGTATCCCTAATTTTACCGATGACTTTTTTAGCGGCTAATTTTGCCGATTTCACTGCAACTTTAGTTCATCAATTGCAGCCGCTTTTGCAAAATATGGAGCCTAAAGCCCCTGACTGGATGAGAAGTTTGCCGATTATTGGTACTCAAGTGAGTGACTCTTGGGATCGCGTTGCTGTCAGCCACGAAGAGCTGATAAAGATGATTAGTCAGTATTATGAGCCTATGCGCAGATTCAGCCTGCAAGCAGTCCAGATTGTGTTGGAGGGATTGCTTCAACTCGTGTTGGTGGTATTCATTGCATTTTTCTTTTATCGTGATGGATCCCGTCTTGCTAAGGGATTGATGGGGATGGCGCGGAAGATTGGTGGTGAATTAGGTGTAGAAATTTTGAATATGTCACGCGATACAGTGCAAGGGGTCATGCTGGGAATTTTTGGCACAGCCTTGGCGCAGGGTTTAGTCGCTTTCATTGGTTTTGAAATTGCTGGGGTGCCAATGCCACTTCTGCTGGCAGCCATGACATTTTGTTTATCGGTCATTCCAGTAGGCCCTCCCTTGGTTTGGGGTGGTGCATCATTATGGTTGTACAGCCAAGGTGAGCATGGCTTGACGCTGTTTCTCGTTTTATATGGCTTTCTGGTTATTAGTAGTGTCGATAATGTATTAAAACCCTTACTGATTAGCCGTTCCTCGAACCTACCCATATTATTAGCAGTGTTGGGGGTGTTGGGTGGTATCGTTGCATTTGGCTTTATAGGTATTTTCCTTGGACCAACCTTACTTGCCATCGCATTGACGCTTTTAAAACACTGGTTCGCATTGCATAATCAGAAAGCCCACTAATCCCATGATAGAAAACGATCGTTTAATAGCGCCTGAGAATGAAGATAGCCAAGAGGAAGTTCTAGAGCGTGCGCTGCGCCCTAAAGTGCTTGATGAGTATATTGGTCAGGAAAAAGCGCGTGAGCAATTGGAGATCTTTATCAATGCAGCCCGCGGTCGTAATGAAGCGCTCGATCATGTATTGTTATTTGGCCCGCCGGGATTAGGCAAAACTACCTTAGCACATATTATTGCTAAAGAGATGGGTGTAAATATGCGCCAAACCTCAGGCCCCGTCTTGGAGCGGGCCGGAGACTTGGCGGCGCTACTGACCAATTTAGAACCTAATGATGTATTGTTCATTGATGAAATTCATCGACTTTCACCGGTAGTGGAAGAGATCCTATATCCAGCTATGGAAGATTATCGCCTGGACATCATGATTGGTGAAGGCCCATCCGCACGAAGCGTACGCTTAGATTTGCCGCCATTTACGCTAGTGGGGGCGACTACACGGGCTGGTATGTTGACTAACCCATTACGAGATCGTTTCGGCATTGTGTCACGATTGGAATTTTATACTTCAGAAGAACTAAGTAGGATTGTGCATAGAAGCGCTGGTTTATTAGAGGTGGAAATGGTCGATATGGGCGCTTTTGAAATTGCTAAACGTTCACGTGGCACACCACGTATTGCTAATCGGCTATTGCGCCGAGTGCGCGACTATGCACAAGTGAAAGGTGATGGCTCTGTTTCAGCCTCGGTGGCTGATGCCGCATTAAAAATGTTGGATGTAGATAAGCTGGGTTTTGATGTAATGGATAGAAAGTTACTACTGGCTGTATTAGAAAAGTTCGGGGGTGGACCAGTCGGTTTAGACAATCTAGCAGCTGCTATAGGCGAAGAGCGTGACACTATTGAAGATGTTCTAGAGCCGTATTTAATTCAGCAGGGCTATCTGATGCGCACACCTCGAGGTCGTATCGCCACCAGTTTAGCTTATCAGCATTTTGATTTACCAATGCCTAAGCATTTGAGCGGTGAGGTTTGGCAGGATTGAGTCAGTTTAATTGGCCGTTACGGGTTTATTATGAAGATACTGACAGCGGAGGTGTTGTCTATCATTCGAACTATTTAAATTTTATGGAGCGCGCCAGAACCGAATGGCTACGCGCTTTAGGTTTTGAACAGACTTCCCTAAAAAGTGACTTAGGTATTATGTTTGTGGTGCATAGCATATCGATAGCCTATAAAAGCCCAGCCTGCTTTAATGATTTGCTGGAAATTAGGACCCATTTTCTTAAAATGGGCCATGGCAGTATAGAATTTATACAAAAGATTTACCGTGACGACCAGTTGTTGATAGAGGCCAATGTAAAGCTTGCGTGTGTTGATACAGCGATCTTTAAGCCGGTAGGAATACCTAAAGTAATTAAACAAGCAATAAAGCCAATGGAGCAATGATGAATTTAGGTAACGATATGTCAATTTTTACACTAATCTCTGGAGCAAGCCTGCCAGTGCAATTAGTGATAGCGATTTTACTGATCACCTCTTTATTTTCGTGGTGGTATATATTTATTAAAGTGTCCACTATTAAGCGTGCGGAAAAAGATGCGGTTGATTTTGAGAATGCATTTTGGTCTGGAGGAGATCTTAATAAGTTATTTGAAAGCTTAAGTGCTAGCCGCCGCAAAGTACAGGGAATGGCGAGCATATTCGAAGCTGGTTTTAGGGAGTGTGCGAGGCATAAGCAACAATCACGAATGGAAATGTCCGATGTGATGGAAGGTTCACAACGCGCGATGCGTGCTGCCTATAACCGCGAACTGGACGATCTGGATGCGCATCTGCCATTCCTGGCATCAGTGGGTTCGGTTAGCCCTTATATTGGCTTGTTTGGCACGGTATGGGGCATTATGAATGCATTTCGAGGTTTGTCCAATGTAGCACAGGCCACATTAACCCAAGTCGCCCCTGGTATTGCAGAGGCGTTGGTAGCGACCGCCATTGGTTTGTTTGCAGCTATTCCAGCCGTGGTGGCATATAACCGCTTTGCTTCCAGTGTTGATCGCCTATCGGTTAGGTATGAAAGCTTTATGGAAGAATTTACTAATATTTTGCAACGTAAGTCTTAAGGATAGTCGGCGATGTCACGTACACGTAAACGCCGTTTGATGAATCAAATCAATGTCGTGCCTTATATTGATGTGACCTTGGTATTGTTGGTTATTTTTATGGTGACTGCACCGATGACTAATCCGGGTGTGGTAGATCTGCCCAAGGTCGGCCAAGCGCTCAGCCAACCTAAGCTGCCGCCAGTGGTGCTGACCATCAAGCTCAACAATAAAATTGAGCTCGATAATAAAGCCCTAGCGCGTGATGAGCTATTACTCGCCGTCAGGCAGGCGTTGACTAAAACACCTGACCGTGCGGTGGTCATAGCGGCTGATAAGAATGTGAAATATGATGATGTGATTAGTGTGATGGATTTACTGAAACAAAATAAAGTGGATAAAGTGGGCCTTCTATTAGCGCCTGCTAAATAAACGTTATGTTGCGTCAACGTGAAAAAACCGTTTCATGGCAAGCTGGCGCCCTATCTATTGGTGTGCATGGTGTGCTGATAGCCATTCTTTTGGTTTCAGTGAACTGGAAAACTAAGCAAGTAGCAACCATTGCTGAAGTTGAGTTATGGGATAGCCTACCCACATTAGCTGCCCCGCCCCCGCCACCAGAACCAGTAGTCGTGGTCAAAGAAGCGCAAAAACCTCAACCAGTAGTGAAGCAGGAGCCGTTACCAAAAGTCGAAGAGGCGCCAGTAAAGGAGCCCGTGGTAGATATTGCGCTAGAAAAAAAACTAAAAGCACTGGAACAAAAAAAGAGTGATGACAAGCTTAAATTAGAAGAAAGTAAAAAATTGGCAATGCTGAAGCAGGAGATGCTTAAAGATGACCAGTTGGAAAAAGAGAAGTTATTAAAAGATCAAAAACAGAAGCAGCAAAGTGATGCTATTAAGAGGCTAGCACAAGCCATGTTGAATGAGGATAATGCAGCTGGCGCTGCGCAAGCTAATGCGGCTAAGTCAGCAGCAAGCGCGGGTATTATTGACGAATTTCAAACTAAAATACGCAACAAGATTCGTAGTAACGTTAATAAATCTTTATGTGGAAGTGGTAATCCAGAACTTAAATTTGAGATCGGTTTACAGCCAACGGGTCAGCTCAATGGTGGCCCTAAATTAATTAAATCAAGCGGCATTGCGGCTTGTGATAGTGCGGTAGAGCGAGCTATTATGGCCTCTGATCCATTGCCTTTACCGCAAGATAAAACTTTATTTGACCAGTTCAGAAACCTTAAATTAACTTTTCGTCCCAATGATCCAAGTTAGATTAATCTATCATTATCAAACGGAAAAATGTAATAAAATGTAATTGCTAGGGCATCAACAGGTGTTTGAAGTAGAATTTGCACTTAATATTTACACTAACCCTAAAAAAGACATTAAGCCACTTATGTACAGATTAAAATTGACCATATGGTGCTCATTATTACTCGTTTCTTCATGGGCAAATGCCGCTTTAGAGATAGAAATTAGTGGGGGCGGTGCACAGCAAGTACCTATTGCCATCGTGCCGTTTGCGCAAGGTGATGTTCAAGAAAATATAGCCAATATTATCGGGGCAGATTTGCGTCGTAGTGGCATGTTTCGGGTGTTGGAAACCGGTGGTATAGTGAGCCGACCGACAGATGTTACGCAAATTAAATATGCCGAGTGGGCAGCACTGCAGGCGCAGGCCATTGCTGTTGGCAGAATTGAAGTATTACCAGGCAATCGACTTAAAGTAAGCTTTAAATTGGCCGATGTGCTTAAACAAAATCAGCTAGTCGGTATGGAATACAATATTGCACCCAATCAATTGCGTTTAACAGCACATAAGATAGCCGATGTTATCTATGAAAAACTAACGGGTGAAATAGGTAATGCAGCGAGTCGAATTGCTTATATAAATAAAGCAAAAGGCCACTATGCTTTGCAAGTGGCTGATGCTGATGGTGAAAATCCACAAACGGTGGTGTATTCAGGAGAGCCTATTATTTCACCTAGCTGGTCGCCGGATGGCACCAAGATTGCGTATGTGTCATTTGAAAAGAAAAAACCGATTATTTACATACAGTCTTTAATGACTGGCCAACGCATAGTTTTAGCTAACTTTAAGGGTAATAATAGTGCGCCATCATGGTCGCCGGATGGCAATAAGTTAGCCATTGTTCTTACTTATGCTGCTAACTCTCAGGTCTATACCATCAATGCAGATGGCACGGCTTTGAAGTTGCTGACCAAGAGCAATGCCATTGATACTGAGCCGACCTGGTCACCTGATGCCAAGTGGATTTACTTTAGTTCTGATCGTGGAGGTTCTCCACAAATTTATAAGGTTTCTGCTTTAGGTGGTGAGGCTCAACGCGTCACCTTTGAAGGCAACTATAACTTAAGCCCGCATTTTTCACCCGATGGTAAATTGCTCGCGATGATACGCAATGATGGCGGAAAATTTCGTGTGGCTTTGCAAGATTTAACTAGTGGTCAAGTGCAATTATTAAGTGAGGGCGCACAAGACGAATCACCAAGCTTTGCACCTAATGGCCGTATGATTCTTTATGCAACACGCATAGGTGTCCGTGGCACATTAGCGGCAGTTTCATCGGATGGAAGAGTGAAGCAAAGATTAAGCGAGTCTGGTGGTGATGTACGCGAGCCAACTTGGGGGCCGCTACTTAACTAAAGTGTTTGTAATATTAGTATTGAAATAGATTGATTTAGGTTTGTTAAATGGAGTATTTAAAGGAGAACGGTATGAATAAAATCATGTTGAATAAGAAGTTATTAGGTAGCTTAATGTTAGCTTTGGTATTGACTGCTTGTAAGAGTGCGCCGATGGCAGAAAAACCGGCAGCAGTTGAAGATAGAACCGCTGCCACTCAATCAGCGCCAAAATTGCCAGCCAATGGCGCAGATACCTCCGCTATCAAAGAAGTGGTAATTAATAGCAATAATAGTAATAGTGCTTTAAAAGATCCAAGCAATATATTATCAAAACGCAATATCTATTTTGATTTTGATAGTGATGCGGTGAAGGCAGAGTTCCGCCCTCTCATTGAAGCGCATGCTAAATACCTATTGGCACATGCTGACGCTAAAGTGTCTTTACAAGGTAATGCAGATGAGCGCGGTACCCGTGAGTACAATTTAGCATTAGGTCAACGTCGTTCTGTCGCGGTTAAAAAATCACTTAACTTGCTAGGTGTGCAAGATAAGCAAATTGAAACTGTAAGCTATGGCAAAGAAAAAGCGACAGTTGGCTGTACTAATGATGCTTGTTATAAACTAAATCGTCGTGTGGATATTGCTTACGAGAGCGATTAATTGAGTAGTGCAATTTTTAAAAGTATAAATAAGTTGGAAATAATGAAAAAGCTGATTCTGGTTTGCCTTGTTTTAAGCGCTCAATTTTTTGCTGCAAGCGCGCATGCAGCCCTATTTGACGATGCGGAAGCGCGCAAGAAAATTCTAGAAGTAGAGGCTGTTATGCAAAGCCAGAATCAGGCATCACAAGCGAATTTAGCTAAGTTGTTACAAAGCCAGCAAGCTCTTGAGCAGAGGATATTAGCGATTGAAGCCATCACCAAGGGTCAAGTATTAAGTGATATGCTAAATCAAATAGAAGCGCTCAATCAAGAAGTGGCAAGACTGAAAGGTGAGATTGAAGTCGCAAGTCATAATGTGGAGGCTACACAGCAGCGACAAAAGGATTTATACACAGATACGGATGCACGGTTACGCAAACTTGAAGTGAGTCCAGTACCGACGCCAGCTCCTGTGGCAGCGGCTTCAACTGAAGTTGTTGCTGAGGCACCAACTAAAAACACACAAGAGTCTCAGTTATTGGAGCTCGCTAATGGCTTAATGAAAGATGCTAAGTTTAAAGAGGCCTTTAATGCTTTTGATAAGTTTTTAAAAGAGTATCCGAATAGTGCTTTAGCCGCTGAGGCGAAGTATGGCTTAGGTTATTCACAGTTTGAATTAAAAAACTATAAATCGGCAATCGCCACCCAACAAAAACTCATCGACCAGAATCCCGATAGTCCTAAAGTGCCAGCTGCTATGTTTAATCTGGCTAATAGCCAAATTCAACTAGGCTTACTCCCTAATGCTAAAAAGACTTTACATGATTTAATCGCCAAGTTTCCGAATAACGAAGTCACTCCCAGTGCGCAAAAGCGCTTAAAGGCATTAGAAGCTATTAAGTAAGACTTATATTAAAAACAGCAACTTAAGCTGATCTAAGTTAAAATAGCGCCCTAAAAAAAGTAGACGCTATTTTGATAGCTTTGTAACTCAAAATGAAACTAAAAATTCACGAAATATTCCACTCACTGCAAGGCGAGTCCACGCGCGTGGGGCTGCCTACGGTATTCGTGCGCCTGACAGGATGCCCGATGCGCTGTGTGTATTGCGACACTGCTTATGCGTTTAGTGGTGGCTCTAACATAGAGATTGCAGATATTTTAGCCAAAGTGGCTAAGTTTGGTACACCTTATGTGACGGTTACCGGCGGGGAGCCGCTGGCACAAAGAAATTGTTTAGTCCTACTAAAAGACTTGTGTGATTTAGGGTATAGCGTTTCCTTGGAAACGGGCGGCGCCATTGATATAGGCCCAGTCGATAAGCGTGTTTCAGTGATCTTAGATGTAAAAACGCCAGGATCGGGAGAAGATAAAAATAATCTTTGGGGCAATCTGGCTCATCTAAAGGCTACTGATGAAGTTAAGTTTGTGTTGTGTGATTACGCGGATTATGAGTGGGCAAAGCAGATGTTATTGAAGCATAGTTTGACCGCTAAATGCCCAGTCTTATTCTCTCCAGTATACAGTCAAGTCAACCCAACGCAATTAGCCGAGTGGGTTTTAGCCGACAAGCTTTCAGTGCGTATGCAAGTGCAATTACACAAAATATTGTGGGGCGAAAAGCCAGGTGTTTAAATGAATGATCAATGGAATCTCAATCAAAGAACTATGACACATACTGAAAAACCTAAAGCGGTGGTATTACTTTCAGGTGGGCTAGATTCAGCGACAGTATTGGCTTATGCTCGTAAGCTAGGTTTTGAATGTTATTGTCTAAGCTTAGATTATCACCAGCGCCATATTGCGGAATTGTATGCCGCTAAAAATGTAGCGAACCTGATGGGGGCTACCTTGCATAAAACCGTACAGTTAGATTTATCTTTATTTGGTGGGTCTGCACTGACTGATGATGCAATTGCAGTGCCAGAAATGGAAACTCAGGGTATTCCGGTCACTTATGTGCCCGCACGCAATACTATTATGCTGTCTTTAGCATTAGCTTGGGCAGAAGTGTTGCAGAGCCAAGATATTTTCATTGGTGTTAACGCGCTTGACTACTCTGGTTATCCAGATTGCCGTGGTGAATATGTGAAAGCATTTCAGGATATGGCTAATTTGGCCACAAAAAGTGCAGTAGAGGGTCACACCATCACGATACACGCACCACTAATTGATATGACTAAAGCAGAAATTATTGGTTTAGGTACTTCATTGGGTGTGGATTATGCGATGACAGTATCTTGTTATCAGGCAGATAGTCATGGCGAGGCTTGTGGCTTATGTGACTCCTGTCGTTTAAGGCTTGAAGGATTTATTGCTGCAGGATTAACCGACCCTACACGCTATAAAAAACAGCCGTAGAATGTACCTAAGAATAAATATTAGCTATAAATCAATAGTTACTACATAAACTTCTTGCCAAAACATCTACAAATTACGTATAATCCGCGGCTTTCTGCAATATATTTTCAATAAAGAGAACACAGATTATGGTTATTATTCGTTTAGCTCGTGGTGGCGCGAAAAAAACTCCTTTTTACAACTTAGTAGTTGCTGATTCACGCAACCGTCGTGATGGCCGATTTATTGAGCGTGTTGGTTTTTACAATCCATCCGCTAAAGCAGGCGCAGAAGCCCTACGTGTAGATCAAGTTCGTGTAGCTCATTGGCAAGGCCAAGGCGCACAACTATCAGATACAGTAGCTCGTTTAGTTAAATTTCACGCTAAAGGCCCTGATCACGCAATTGCTTCTAAAGCTAAAGATGTTGCAAAAGCAGATGCTGCTAAAGCAAAAATTGCTGCGGTTGAAGCAGCAAAAGCAAAAGCAATCGCTGATGCTGCAAAAGCAGATGCAGATGCTAAAGCTGCTGCAGATGCAGAGCAAGTAAAAGCAGATGCATTAGCTGCAAAAGAAGCTGAAGCTGTTGAAGCCGCTGCAGAAGTTGCTGTTGAGGCGCCAGTGGAAGTTGCAGTTGAAGCGCCAGCAGAAGTTGCTGTAGACGCTGAAACTCCAGAAGCTTAATTTTATTTAGCTTAAGTTGCTGCTTTTTGCAGCAATTGTTTGAGCGATAAAAGTAGATTCTAGCTAGTGAGTAATGTTGGCAGTCAATAATATGGTAGTCATGGGGCGCATTGTTGCGCCCTACGGCGTTTTTGGCTGGCTAAAAATAGTGCCAGACACGGAAGCATTTGACGGACTGTTCGATTACGACAACTGGTGGCTGGGTAAAGGTGACGATTGGCGTGAAATGGTGGTTGAAACTGCCAAAGTGCACAATGATGTTATTGTAGTAAAGCTAAAAGGAATTGATGATAGGGATGCTGCGCTAGCCTGTAAAGGTAAGCAAATTGCAGTGCCAAGGTCACAACTGCCTGAAGCAGAAGAGAATGAGTATTACTGGTCTGATTTGATCGGGGTGCGCGTGAAGAATTTGCAAGAGATTGATTTCGGCTTAATTGTCGATGTGTTTGAAACTGGCGCTAATGATGTGCTGGTATTAAAGCCTGATCTTGTAGAAGCCGTTGCAGCCACCCAGGATACTTTGAAAGAAAAACAACAAGAGAGACTATTGCCATTTACCGCAGCGGTCGTGCTTGAAGTTGATATTAAAGCTAAGACCATGTTGGTAGATTGGGATGCTGATTTTTAAGTATGTTGGTTTTCAATGAGTTTTAAGTTTGATGTAGTCACGCTGTTTCCGGAAATGTTTGATGCGATTGCTAAGCATGGCATTACCAGTAGGGCGCTACAGCAAAATATTTATGCATTGCAGTTCTGGAATCCGCGTGATTTCACCACAGACAATCATAAGACAGTGGATGATAGGCCATACGGCGGTGGACCTGGCATGGTGATGCTGGCCGAGCCATTAGAGCAAGCGATACAGGCGGCAAAGGATTTGCAAGCTGCAACTAAGATTGAACCTTGGGTGATTCATCTTTCGCCGGTGGGTAACACGTTGACCCATGACAAAGTGATGGAGTTAAGCAAAAAGGCAGGTTTAATCCTACTGACTAGCCGTTATGAAGGTGTAGATCAGCGATTAATAGATGCTGAAGTGGATGAAGAAATATCGATAGGTGATTATGTTTTATCTGGCGGTGAATTACCCGCTATGGCTTTAATTGATGCCATCGTAAGACAATTGCCAGGAAGCTTAGGGGATAGTGATTCTGCCATCGAAGATTCATTTGTAGATGGTTTGTTAGACTGCCCGCATTACACTAGGCCGGAACAATATAAAAGCGTGAACGTGCCGGAGATATTACTCTCAGGTAATCATGCAAAGATTAAGCAGTGGCGTTTAAAAATGTCATTGCACAGAACTCGGGATCAACGTCCCGATTTATTGGCCGCAAGGCCGTTGACGAAAGAAGAGGCACGGCTGCTACAGCAAGATTAAGTAGCAGGAACAAGTTTCTTTATAAATAAAAGGAACCCGCAAGGGATAAGAAAATGGCAGATATTATTAAAATGCTGGAAGAGGAAGAAATTGCCCGTTTAGGCAAAAAGATTCCTAGCTTTGCACCAGGCGACACTGTGGTCATCGGCGTGAACGTAGTTGAAGGTACGCGTAAACGTGTGCAGTTATATGAAGGTGTAGTAATTGCTAAGCGTAACCGTGGCTTAAACTCATCATTCATTGTACGTAAAATCTCATCTGGTGAAGGTGTTGAGCGTACATTCCAATCATACTCACCATTAATTGCGAGTATTGAAGTGAAGCGTCGTGGTGATGTTCGCCGTGCAAAACTTTATTACTTACGTGAGCGTTCAGGTAAATCTGCACGTATTAAAGAGAAATTATTCTCACGTGAGAAAGAAGTATTGGCACCTGTAGCAGACTAAATGTTTAACATCTAGTTGCTTTCAAGCGCTAAAACAGCCCCAAGCAAACGTAAGTTGCTCGGGGCTTTTTTATTGATAATTACAAATTTCTGACATAAGGTTTGCACAAACCAGACATTGCTTTAACATTAAGGCATGAATAGAAACTACGACGCTTGGGTAGATGTTCCATTTGGTACTGTGGCTATTGCTATGAATAGTCAGTTGCAGCGTATCGATTTGTTGTCAGAGTCATTATTAGGGACGTATCAGTTAGACGCTAATCCGTTAGCAGCCAAGATTTATAATCAAATTATTCGATACCTAACTTTACCTAGTTTTAGATGTGACTTGCCCTCGTTACCTGGCACCCAATTTCAGCAACGGGTATGGCGGGCAATTTATGCGATTCCATTTGGAGAAACGCTAACCTATGGCCAGCTAGCAGATCAAATATCCTCCGGGCCACGTGCGGTAGCTAATGCGTGTGGTGCCAATCCTTACCCCATTATTATTCCTTGTCACCGAGTAGTGGCAATAAATGGTATTGGCGGCTTTATGCAAGGCAAGACATGTGGTGTATCGGTAAAGCAATGGCTGTTGCGTCATGAAGGTATTCTGTTAACTGGTCGTGATGATGATTGAGCCTCAGCTACTAGATGCTGAGGCGGCAGAGCTAGACGCTTTTATTGATCATCTTTGGTTGGAGGATGGTTTATCTAAAAATACGCTAGCGAGTTATCGTTTAGATTTAAGTGTATTCGCAGTATGGTTATCGCAACAAAAAAAAGCTTTATTGATGGTAGATCAAGCAGATATTCAGCAATACCTAGCAGTGAGGTTTCCGCAGTGCAAGCCACGTAGTATTAGTCGATTGATTGCAAGTATGAGGCGTTTTTACCGATTTCTATTAAGAGAAAATAGAATTAGTATAGATCCAACCATCCAAATTCAATCACCGAAATTGCCGCGCAGTCTACCCAAGAGCTTAAGCGAAGATGAAGTTCTATCTTTACTTAAAGCGCCTAACGATGCAGAGTCTGTTGGATTACGCGATCGTGCTATGTTGGAGCTGCTCTATGCTTGCGGTCTGCGCGTATCTGAGTTGGTTGGGATTAAAGCGACTGAGATTAGCCTGAGTGATGGTGTCGTGCGTGTCACTGGTAAGGGTAATAAGACGCGCTTAGTGCCGATGGGTGAAGAGGCCGTCGATTGGATCTCACGCTATCTGCGTGACGCTAGGCCTGCGATCTTAGAGCACCGTTTATGCGATGCATTATTCGTGACTAGTCGAGGCGCCGGGATGACGCGGCAAGCATTCTGGTACCTAATTAAGCGCTATGCATTATTGGCTGGTATCAATAAAACAATGTCGCCTCATATATTACGCCATGCTTTTGCAACACATTTGCTAAATCATGGTGCTGATTTGCGCGTTGTTCAGATGTTATTGGGGCATGCTGATATTTCTACGACACAAATATATACCCATGTTGCTCGTGAGCGATTAAAGAAGCTGCATAGTATGCACCATCCTAGAGGCTAGTAAAATTTAGGCCCGAGACCTTTCAATTATAACGCCCAAGGCTTTTAGTCCGAAAAGTATTCCGGGTTTAGCCACTTTAATTTTGACGCTTAAGGCATTGAATTCTTCGAGTATTAGCTGACATATGTGTTGAGCGAGGGCTTCTACCAGCTTAAAGCTATGCGTATTTAAGCTCTCACGGATACTCGCTACCACCGCTCCATAGTCTATGGTGTCGGCTATGGCATCACTATTGCAGGCGCGACTTAAGTCGTAGCCAATCTCAATATCAAGAATGATGGTTTGCGGCAGTAAACGCTCCCAAGCTGGCACACCCAATTTAGTTTGTGCTTTGACTTCACTTAAAAATATGATGTCCATGAATTAAAGTAGTGCCTATATGGTTTAGAATTAGTGCTTATGGATTTTAGAGCATCTTGCGAACAATCAGCAAGTTGATTAAATAAGATGAATGAATTAGGTTTTATCCCTGTCACCTTAATCCCCATTATATGGATAGGCAGTAGCTATCTGCTAGGATCAATTTCTTTTGGCATCATAATTAGCCGTGGGTTTAGTTTGCCTGACCCGCGCACTATCGGCTCTGGGAATCTTGGCGCGACAAATGTATTACGAAGCGGGAAGAAATTGGCTGCAGCTCTTACTTTATTAGGCGATGCTTTAAAAGGTTGGTTTCCCGTATGGTTGGCGTTGCAATGTGATATGCCGATGTGGGTAATCAGTGCTGTTGGTTTGTCGGCTTTTTTAGGGCATCTATACCCCATTTATCACCAATTTAAGGGAGGTAAAGGCGTGGCTACCGCGCTTGGCATTATGTTGGCGATATCGCCAATGTTAGCTTTAATCGTGATATTAACTTGGACCATTGTTTTTGTGTTAACGCGCTATTCATCCTTAAGTGCAATTGTTGCGGCAGGACTAGCACCAGCCTATGCCTGGTATTTATTGCCGCATGCTGATAACTTAATTGGCCTCTCAGATTACGTGCTGACGATATTGGTGATGGTTGTACTTTTAATCTGGCGTCATAAAAGCAACATTAAAAAACTGCTGAATGGCACTGAGTCTGGTTTTGGTAAACGTTAAGGCTTTTGAAGTTCAGCTAAATTCCAGCGTGGTTTTACACTAAAGTGATAGTCCTGCTGAGTTAGACTCTGCAGGGACTTTAGACGCATAGCGCCAGCAAAAGCTATCATGGCGCCATTATCTGTACAAAACTCTAAACGGGGATAGCTCACTTTACACATTTTACGCTTTGTGGCTGCATTAAGTTTTTCACGTAATTTGGCGTTAGCGCCTACCCCCCCTGAAACGACTAAACTATCTAGACCCGATTCACGCAACGCGCTCATACATTTAGTCGTTAAAAGCTCAGTGACGGCTTCTTGAAACTCCCAAGCAATATCGGCTTTCGTCACATCATCTAGAGGTTGATGTTTATTGACAAGCGTCAGTACGGCAGTTTTTAAACCACTAAAGCTAAAATTTAAATCACCACTATTTAATAGTGGCCGTGGTAGCTTAAAGCGTGGCTTGCCATTCTCAGCTATTTTCGCCAAAGCAGGTCCACCAGGGTAACCTAAACCCAATAATTTAGCCGTTTTATCGAAGGCCTCACCGGCTGCATCATCTAAGGTATCGCCTAGAAGTAGGTACTCACCAACCCCACCCACCCGCATTAGCTGGCTATGACCACCAGAGACCAGTAGTGCGACAAAAGGAAATTCTGGTGGATTTTTCTCTAGTAACGGCGCAAGTAAATGCCCCTCAAGATGATGCACGCTAATGGTAGGAATTTGTAAACTAAAGGCCAAGGATTCAGCGAAACTAGTGCCTACTAACAGTGCGCCCGATAAGCCTGGGCCTTGGGTGTAGGCAATGGCATCAATGTCCTGCAAGGTTTTATTAGCATCTTTTAAGGTTGATTCCGTGAGTGGTAGCACGCGTCGAATATGATCGCGCGATGCGAGTTCGGGCACTACGCCACCATATTCGGCATGCATTTCAACTTGCGAATATAATGCATGTGCCAATAAACCATGATCGGTATCGTATAATGCGATTCCAGTTTCATCGCAGGATGATTCAACTCCTAATACCAACATTGATTTGTGTTCCAAATATAATAAAATTAACCGCAGCAATCATTTAATTACATGCATTTAAAGTACAAATGCACAAAGTAATTGAATAAAAACAATTATACGATTAAAATAGCGGACTTTTCTCAAGTTTAGAAAGCAGATGATTTATAGAAGTCATCGCTGTTCGCAAGAACTTGAGCATTATTACCGATAAGAGAGAACGAATGTCTAGTGTACGTGTAAAAGAAAATGAGCCGTTTGACGTTGCCCTTCGCCGTTTTAAACGCTTAATTGAAAAAACTGGTTTGTTAAATGATCTTCGCGCACGCGAGTTCTATGAGAAGCCAACATGGGAACGTAAACGTAAAGCTGCAGCTGCGGTTAAGCGTCAATATCGCCGTTTGCTTAAACAAACACTTCCAGCAAAATTATTCTAAGGCTTTTTCATGTCACTAAAAGCTCAGATTTCTGAGGACATGAAAACAGCAATGCGCGCTAAAGATAGTGTGCGTTTAGGTGCGATTCGTTTGTTGCTCTCTGCTATTAAGCAGAGAGAAGTGGATGAACGAGTGGAATTAGATGACGGCAATGTGATTGCTGTGATTGAGAAAATGCTTAAACAACGTCGTGACTCAATTGCGGCGTATGAATCGGCAAATCGCAATGATCTTGCTGACATAGAAAAGTTTGAAGTAACTGTGTTGCAAACGTATTTGCCTCAGCAACTAAGCGAAGATGAAGTTAAAGTTATTTTAGAAAAAGTGGTTGTAGATACTGGTGCCACTGGAATTAAAGATATGAGCAAGGTGATGGCAGCAATCAAGCCGCTAGTTGCTGGCCGTGCAGATATGGGTCAAATATCAGGTTTGATAAAAGCGCGTTTAGTTTAAATCTTAGCTTAAGTAACTTAAAGCTCAGAGTGGTCAATCAAATAGGAGCGATAAGCTCCTTTTTTGTTCTCTAAATTAAGCTAAAATTATCAAAAAAATCTTATAAATTCAGACTTACTTGGTGATTGCAGATAAATTTTGATACCTGAAAGTTTTATACAAGAGCTATTAAATCGCGTTGATGTCGTTGACGTTATTGATAAGTCGGTGCCACTAAAAAAAGCAGGTGCGAACTACTCTGCCTGCTGTCCGTTTCACAATGAGAAATCTCCTAGCTTTACTGTAAGTCCCAGCAAGCAGTTTTATCACTGCTTTGGATGTGGTGCGCATGGGACCGCTATAGGATTTGTCATGGAGTACCAAGGTCTAAGTTTTGTTGAGGCTATCCAAGAGCTTGCTAAAATGGCGGGTCTAACAGTGCCACAAGAGTCTAGAGATGTCGATCAGCCATCAGCAAAAATAGTATTAGGTTTGCAGGATGCGTTACAACAAGCAGCAAATTTTTATAAATCTGAACTAAAAAATACACCGCGTGCGATTGAGTACTTGAAAGCGCGAGGACTCAGCGGAAAAGTAGCCGCAAAATTTCAGATTGGTTATGCTCCAGCCGGTTGGCAGAATTTAAAGAGCGTATTCCCTCAATATGAAAATGAGGCCTTAGGCGTAGCAGGGTTGGTGGTTGAGAATGAGCAAGGACGTCGATATGATCGATTTCGTGACCGTATTATGTTCCCAATTCATGATCAAAAAGGCCAGGTAATAGGCTTTGGTGGTCGCGTAATCAATCCAGAAGATACCCCCAAGTATTACAACTCTCCAGAAACGCCAGTTTTTCAAAAAGGTCATGAGCTATATGGGCTGTTTTTAGCTCGGCGTGCTATACGCGATGCAGGTCGTGCTTTGGTAGTCGAAGGATATATGGATGTGGTCGCACTCGCGCAGTATGGAATTGAGTATGCGGTCGCTGCGCTGGGAACGGCGACTACGCCTTATCACATCACCAAGCTAATGCGACAAGCGGATGAGGTGGTATTTTGCTTTGATGGCGATAATGCGGGACTGACTGCGGCTTGGAGAGCTGCGATGAACGCGCTGCCAGCGTTGACTGATAGCTTAAGGCTTTCATTCTTATTTTTACCGAAAGAGCATGATCCAGATTCTTATGTACGTGAATTCGGTAAAGAGAAATTCGAGTTAGAAATTCAATCTGCTATGCCATTGTCTCAATATATATTAAAGCATCTCAGTGAAGATAATGCCTTACAAAGCCAAGAAGATCGCGTGCGATTTCTGAACGAGGCCGAGCCAATTCTGCAGCAAATTAATGCGCCTCGTAGTGCCATGTTTTTGCGAAAAAAAGTAGCGGAATTAGCGCAAATTTCAATTGAAGAAATGCATGGGTTGCTAAAGTTGCCCAATCTTAATAGGGCGCCAGTCCAAGCTAAGCCGAAGCTAACACGCACGACTTTGTCAATGCAAAGGCGTTTTTGCTTGATGTTGCTGATGCAGCCCTCTTTAGTCAATAAAGAAGATCTTGCATGGGCTATTGGTAATACAGATGAAGATTTATTATTGCAACAGACTATTGAAACTTGCTTAAAGCACCCCAACTCTAAACCGGTAGTTATAATGCGTGAACTTGAGCAAAAAGTTAACGAGAAAGTGTTCTTGGAGTTGGGCCGCGAGTTGAACGTATTAGATGACACCATTGATTTTTCATTGGAGATTTCTGGTGCCCGTAGTCAACTTCAAGATGCTTATGCGCAAAAAATAGAGGCGGCATTGCTCTTGCATGTAAGTGAGAAGCCCTTAAGTTCATTAACGGAAAACGAACGGTTGTTGCTTAAAAGTTTAGGCAGTAAGCCCAGTCAAAATAGGGTTTAATTCTGCTATAATCGAGGGTTGCAGTAAAATCTATTCGCTATGGTTAGAAATGTGTGTTGATCATAGTAATTGCATAAATTTAGAGGTAAGCCATGGCAAGACCAAAGAAAAGTGATCAGTTAGCTGAAAAAAAGAACTTGGAGTTCGTCAGCCCGGAGCTTCAAGAAGCTAATGCTGAGGAACGCCGCACCCGATTAAAAACCCTAATAATTTTGGGTAAAGAGCGCGGCTATTTAACTTACGCTGAAATTAACGATCACTTGCCTGATGATGTACAAGGGTCTGAGCAAATAGATGGCATTATCGGCATGATTAATGACATGGGTATTCAGGTCTACGAAGAAGCGCCTGATGCTGAAGTGTTGTTAATGTCAGATTCTCCGCCAGCTGTGACAGACGAAGATGCCGTGGCCGAGGCCGAGCAAGCGTTAGCGACTGTAGATTCTGATTTTGGCCGGACCACTGACCCTGTGCGTATGTATATGCGTGAGATGGGAACAGTTGATTTACTGACGCGGGAAAGTGAAATTGAAATTGCACGCCGTATTGAAGATGGTCTAAAGCACATGGTTCAAGCGATTGCCGCTTGTCCTACGACGATTGCAGCTTTATTGGTGATGATAGATAAAGTTGAAAAAGATGAGTTAAGCGTTGATGATTTAGTTGATGGTTTAATTGATGCTGATGTTGGCTTAGATGATGCCATGCCTCCAGAAGTCGTTGCTGACGATGGGGTTGAAGAAGTCGAAGATGAAGATGAAAATGCAGATGAAGATGGTGCCAAAGCTGCTGCTATCTCTGCGGAAGCATTAGCTAAGCTTAAAGAAGAAGTGCTTAGACGTTTTGCTGTAGTGCGTATTGCACATGAAAAAATGACGGTAATTTTGGCAACCAATGGTTCTCAAGATCCAGAGTACCAAGCGTTATTGGCAGAGATTCTGGTTGAACTTACTGTATTCCGCTTTTCACCAAAGCAAGTTGAAGGTCTATGTGATCAAGTACGCGAATTAGTTGAAACTGTGCGAGGACACGAGCGTAAAGTGCTAGATTTCTGTGTAGAAAAATCTGGTATGCCACGTCTACACTTTATTAAATCATTTCCAGGTAATGAAAGTAATTTAAACTGGTTAGCGGAAGAGTTAAAAGCAGACAAGCCTTATATTTCAAAACTGATTCGCTATAACCACTCAGTGTTAGATCAACAGCAGCGTTTGATTGATTTAGAGGCTAGAGTTGGTTTGCCAATCAAAGAGCTTAAAGAAATTAATAAGCAAATGACCACTGGCGAGGCGCGTGCCCGTCGTGCTAAGCGCGAGATGATTGAAGCCAACTTACGTTTGGTCATTTCGATTGCTAAAAAATATACCAACCGTGGTTTGCAATTCTTAGATTTGATTCAAGAAGGAAATATTGGCTTGATGAAAGCGGTAGATAAATTTGAATACCGTCGTGGTTTCAAATTCTCAACCTATGCTACTTGGTGGATTCGTCAGGCGATTACACGTTCTATTGCAGATCAGGCGCGTACCATTCGTATCCCTGTTCATATGATTGAAACGATTAATAAAATGAATCGTATCAGCCGTCAAATTCTACAGGAAACTGGAGTAGAGCCAGATCCAGCATTACTAGCTGAGAAAATGGAAATGCCTGAAGACAAGATTCGTAAAATCTTGAAAATCAGTAAAGAGCCAATTTCAATGGAAACACCCATTGGTGACGATGAGGATTCGCACTTAGGCGACTTTATTGAAGACAGTACAACGCTAGCGCCAGTCGATGCAGCTGTATATGCTAGTTTGCGTGATGCAACCAGTGAAGTGTTAGAGTCATTGACGCCAAGAGAAGCTAAAGTGTTACGTATGCGCTTTGGTATTGAAATGAATACAGATCATACCTTGGAAGAAGTAGGTAAGCAGTTTGATGTAACACGTGAACGTATCCGTCAAATTGAGGCGAAGGCGTTACGTAAATTACGACATCCAACGCGATCAGAACGTCTGCGCAGTTTCTTAGAAACGGGTCAGGATTGATTGTTTAATTAATTATGTTTTAATTAAAGGTTTCGGCCCCCTAGCTCATGCTTGGTTAGAGCAGCGGACTCATAAGAAAGAAGCCCTAGGGGTCTTGTAACAAAGACCTCAATAGATTCAAGAGGTTAGTGGTGAATTAGGCGGTATAAATTCACTACACACCGCTTACACACCGAAGCAAAAACCGAGGTGTGTAGTAAATGCGGTTTTAGTGTGGTTTTGAAGTAGTTAAGTAGTGCAAAACAGCATGTAAAGATTAACGGGCCCATAGCTCAGTTGGTTAGAGCAGAGGACTCATAATCTATTCAAGAAATAGATTTTAGGTAACAAAGTATATATAAATCAGTAAGTTAGGTTTGTAAAAAGTAGTGAAATTTGCTTCCACAGTGCTTCCACACTTTCTGTGGAAGCAAAATAACAAAACTGTGGAAGTAATTTAAAAGTTTCGGCCCCTTAGCTCATGCTTGGTTAGAGCAGCGGACTCATAAAAATTGTGCCATACGTTTGGAAACTGCGTATGGGATGGTGTCAAATTCGGTGAAACCTGACGGCAGTAAAATGCACAAGGCAATGCCGAGCGAAGCCTAGTAGAAATATTAGGAACGTGTAGAGACTAGACGGCACCCACCTAAAGCGCAAGCCATGGTGAAGGCATAGTCCAGGGAGTGGTGAAAGCCACACAAACCAGAATCCGTTGGTGCTGTGTTCGACTCACAGAGGGGCCACCAAAATAGAAACCCTCATCAGAAATGGTGGGGGTTTTTTTACTTTAGGAGATCGTTGATGATTTGTGATAATGAAAAGTTGTTATCGCTCCATAGATACTTCATATGGGCTAACAAGATGAGAACCCATTTTGACGAATATGCAATGAAAGCGGATTTAACCCAATCCCAATCTCAAATGGATCTGATGATGTATATGAGCTATTGGTACGGAACTCTATACACAGTAGTAGAGGGATGGAGAGAGCTAAATTTTAGCGATAGCAAAATAGACAGTTTGATAGATTCGTCGACAATAGAGCTTTTGAGAAGATATAGAAACGGAGTATTTCATTATCAACAAAACTACAGTGACAATAGATTCACAGACCTTTATGCTGAAGGAAAAAATGCTGTAGTTTTGATTAGAGAGCTGAATGAAGAGTTAGGAAGATATTTTTTGGAAAAGATGAAAGTCACTTAAAAATTATTAAAGGATGAATATGCCAATTTGGTTACAAATAACTCTTGGAGTATCTGCATCATTGATTGCAATTTTTGGCGCATACATAAGTTATAAACAATGGAAATTGTCAGCATATAAGCTGAAACACGATCTCTTCGAAAGGAGATGGGCTATATATGCTTCAGCACACGATTTAATTGCAATTACCTTAAACGGAACAAAAAATGAGAGAGTAGATGCATTCAAAGAATTGAAAAGGAAGACAATAAGCGGTCAATTCCTCCTTCCAAAAAAAGTTTGTGATTATTTGAATTGGTTGTTAGATGAGGTTTCGAAATTTACCTTGCTGGAAAATAAGATTGCAAATCCCACTGATGATAAAGCTAGCATTGAGCTTGAACACTCACAGCAATATAAAAAAATAGAAAATCAGGCTAATGTATTAGCGAATAAATTTAAGGAATATTTGGAATTAAGCATTTAATAGTTCCACAAAATCCGTTGCTTTTTTCAGCACAAGAACTTAAATTACTTGTATGCCTGAAAAAGTCGAAACCACCAATGTAATCCTCCCGCGAGAGCTAATTGTTTATCAGCGCGGTGATAGTGATGTTTGGCAATGCCGTCTCAAAGTTGATAACAAGTGGATGGCAAGGACTACCAAAGAACGTGATTTAGATAAAGCGATTGACCGTGCAAAGCGCATGTTGTTTGAAGCTCAGCTTCGCAAAGAATCTAACCTTCCAGTTGTTACTAAAAAATTCCGTGATATCGCAAAATTGACCAAGCAACAGATGGTTGATGAATTAGCTAATCCCAAAATGAAAGCACCTGTTTCATTTAATCAATATGTAAAAATCATTGATGATTATTTGATGCCATTCTTTGGTAACAAAAATATTGATACGATCACCTACGAAGAGCTGGATGCATACCATGAAGACCTAAAGGTTAAAATGGGTAGAAGTCCTGCATACAGCACAATGCGTAAGCATAATGTCACATTAAATCGTGTTTTTGATAAGGCTGTAGAGAAGAATTACCTTACCAACTCAAATAGACCAAAACTTGATACTAAAGGTAGCAAGTCTGAAAAGTATGCGACCTTTGATATTGGTGAGATAAACGCACTATTAGCGAATTTTCCTCCTTGGATTGCAGACACTAGCAATAAAGAAAAGCGTGAGCAAAGAGAACTGCTTTTTGATTATGTTCGGGTATTAATTGATACAGGTGCCCGACCAGGCAAAGAGCTACTTGATTTGCAGTGGAAGAATATCCGTTATCGCATGATTGTGAGAAACGACACGCGAGTAGAGATTGATGAAGAGGGCAATAGAACAGTTCTCACGCACGAAGATTATGATGATCGTGGTGAGGCGCTGGAATTAACCAAGTGGGAACCAACAGTTTCATTGTCAGTTTATGGCAAAACTAAAGATCGCGTAGCAAATGGATTTGACGTTACCTACAAGGTTTTAAATGAAATCATTGAGCGTAACTATCGCAACGATAAAATAACGCTTAAATCGCTCACAACGTCCAATGACGAGGGTTTTGTATTCCGCACAAGAGCAAACAAAGCACCTAGTAGTTTTAATCATTTGTTTGATCGTTATTTAGATGAGCACAATTTATTGATTGATAGAAATTCAGGTAAGAAAAGAGTTTTTTATAGTCTGCGCAGTTCCCATACCACTGCGGTGATGAATCTAGATCAAGTGCCAATCCGTGACTTATCTAAGCAATTAGGTAACTCTGTTGGAATGATTGAAAAACATTATGATCGTGCTACTGGTGATGCCATTGTTGAAAATGTCAGAGCACCAAAAGCAAGGCAAGCTCTCTTCAATACCGAAAAAGTTTCAGACATTTACCAGTCTAAGAAAGCGAATAAGAAAAATATTTAGCAGCACTAAGCATTTAGAAGAAGAGTTCAACTATGGAGGTTGTATGTCATATATTGTGAATGGGAATGAATTTGATGATTTGGCTGCGGCTGCATATGAAATTGCAGATCCTATATTTGAACATTTTGAAGGTGACTTGTTAGAGTTTCTTGCCCAAAGATGGCCAGCTGAGTATAGAAAAGCTGAAGAGCTTGATCTTAAGGAGAATGGATATAGTGGTTACGAAGTTAATCCTAGCTTGAGTCAGTTTACCGATTGCATTGGTGTTGAAGACGGTCAAGCATTTCTAGAGGACATTCAGGAGTATGTTGATTCTGTTCCGTTAATGTAAAACCTCTAGAGCTACTTTTTTCGGTTGCCCATAAAGTCAAAAGACCAAATACTCGTTCATATCATTCTATGAGCGAGTTATGGCAAAAACAGAACTTCAAAGCGCACTAGCGCAATTCACTGGTACAGAACACTACTATCGAATTTATCCTAAAGTTGTTTTAACCGATGGCACTCAATATCTAGCTGATCGTGCTGGGTGTTATTGGCTGATGGATTTATATGCTTCATACTTGGCTAGTGTGAATCCGAATATTGAAAGCTTCACTTGTTTAAAATTAACAAGGCGCGGCAATGTTGCTGATATTGTTATTGAGGATGGCAACACCCACGCACTAGCCAAACAGCAAATAGAATATACAGATTTTCCATTAGAAAATTTCATGTTCTACGCTGTTTGGTCAGGCGAGCTCTGGGTGCTCATGTTACCTAGCGAGCATTAAGCCATTAGATACACATTAAAATAATCTATAAGCTAGTTATAGTGAGACGCTTGCCTTGATGTATATCCAAACATCCTAAAATTCAATTGTACTGTTATCAATCAACTTCTTCATATGAGTCAATTTCAAACGCACTTACCTCAAAATCCTTTTGATCTATACCTTCGTATAGATTATCAAGGTCAAAAATTAAATCTTCTAATTCACTAGCGTTATCACACTCAACTTCAACTTCTTTACTTATATAACAACTAATTTGGACTAAGTATTTCATAAAACCCCTTTTGATAAATATGCTAAGTTTTCGGACCGTCGTTTAACCGACGGTCAAATACAAGTTAAACCCCTACGTATTTGATGTAATCAATACCTTCAACTAAATCAGGCGTATCGCCATTAGTAAGATTTACGTAAATTCCTTTTTTAATAACTTCATCAAACACCTCCAACTTAACTAGCTTGATAGGCGTGTTATAAAAATAAGCTCTAGTAAAAAAATAGGCGATTGATGAGGTGATGAAATCATTCCATTCCGTTTCACCATTATTTTGCAGGGACGGGTTCTTAAAAAAGTTTTTGTATTTAGTTTTGAGATCGTGTCGCATTATTGCCACTAAAATATCCGATTTGATATATTCCCTATTTTTTTGCACCAACTTTTCCATTTGGTTTTCTATATCTTCCATATAGTTAAATAACATGTGGTCGTAAGCTAAAATTGTTAAGTTGTAGCCTAGTGATTTAAAGTTAATCGCACTTTTCGACATAATTATTCTCCTTGCTCGTTTATTGATTTTGTTGATCTGATTAGTGTTCGAGTAAAGTCTTTAGCGATCACGTCATCACTAAAGCCATTCGATTTCATCCAGTTGTGCACCATGTCTTGGTTCAATCCAAACTGCTTACACATTTCATAAAATTTATTAGTGCCGTTGTGCTGCATGACCAGACTGGTTATGGAAAACTGCTCTAATGCGCGCGTCTCAATATCGGAGCTTGGATAAAGAGCCCCAAGAACATCAATCTCACCAGTCATGAGATTCTTGTTGCAGATGAGATAGCTAAAAGCAACGTCTGATGCATAAGGCAATCGCACGTCGTTGTTCAATACAACCTTGCCAATTGGCTCGCGTTTATAAAGCAGCCCAGTCAGCGCATCACGTGCGTTAGCCCACCTATCCGATTCGGCTTTCTTTTCTTCAGCGCTTACTACTGAAAGTCGAATCTCTTCAATGCCGCCTCTGTCACGAATAAAATCAGGCAGTTGTTCGGGGGTAATGTTGTTAGCCATAGCTACCTCAATCACGCGACCATAAACGTGCGCTGTTTTACGACTAGAGCGAACGATATAGCGAACCACTATTGAACTAGTTCGGCTATTAGCCTGTGTCTTAATGCCGAAATCAGATTTCAACTTGCTGCGCATCTCTTTTACTACGCGATCAGCATCGCCACTTGCGTCCACGTCTATGCAAACTTGCAACATGTTCGCAAGTATTTTGTATAAAGCGTCATTTGCAGAAACTACAAATTGTTCGTGATAAGTCTCATGCTCTTTTGCTACAACATCAGCCTCTGCAATTAAGCTAAGAACTAAAGTTTTATTCGATCGTTTAGCCATATCAGTCTCCTTATTAAGATGTAAATAAATTCATGTGATCAATTAAGTTATCTCGATCAATAAATTTCATGCCGTAACGGCGACATGCTTTTAAGCGAGCTTTAGTTACAGCAGAATCCTTCAAGCACATGCCGTGTTCGCGCATCGTTATTTCATCAACTTTGTTGAGTAAAATGGCTTCACTGCGACCTAGCTTTGCACCCATCATTACGTTCATGCATGACATGCTGTACTTCTTAAGCTCAGCAGCACTTAGTTCTTTTTCTAATGTTTCATAAACCTTACTAATGCTGACCATTGAATAACCATCTAATAGTTGATCTAATGAAACCATCTCAATTTGCTTTTCCATGTTGCTTTCCTCTTAGTTGTTTTCTAAATAATCAAAGTTAATAGCTGTTACTGGGCCTGATAGAAAATAAGCATTTTTGCGCATTTCGCGTTGGTACCAATAATTGTCTCCTTCTGTAATATTCAATTCACCTCTGTATTTGTTTTGTATTTCTACAAGTGAAAACACTGTTTCTAAGCTGCTCATACCCATGTCAATCTCCTTAAAGTTTGTGCGCAGCAATGTGCGCTGTTTTGTTAAAAAACTGTTGTTAGTTAATTAATTTGTTAAAGAGCGAGTGGTTAATCTCCACAGTTTCTGTTATACGCTTAGTTAACATTTAAATAATCCCGCACAATTTATGTGATATATTCGTGCTAACAGTTGGAGGTAAAAATGGTAGAAAAAGAAGAATTACTTGAGCCAATAAAATTCATACGCGGATCAACGCGACGCAGAACGCCAATAGAGGAAGAATTATGTCAAGCCAGACGATCTCCTGCTTATTGGTGGTTTAAGTGTTTAGAAGCAAGCGATGAATATCGCAATTGCTGCGCTTTGCTTGGTGATGGAGATCTTAAGGAGACTTACAGTAAGTTTAGGAACATCTTTGAATACTCACACTTTGATTCATGGTGGCTTAAACATGGACGTTTCTTGTTTATTCAAGAAGAGCTTAAAAAAGTTAAAGCCTTTGATAGTGAAACGTTCAGAAGATCTGATACTGACAAGTTGATATTAGAAATACCTCTAACATTACGTAAGCAAACTGTGATGCGACAGATAGGCAAGGAATTGAAAAAGGCTTATGAAGGCCGTGAAATTAATATACAAAAGAACAGTTCTGCAAAAGTAAAATTTGAAAAAAGTAAAATACGAATGACTACTGTTGAGCTGCTTTTAAAAATTCATCGGCTTAGAAAGAAGCATCCTGACTTGTCTCTTAATAAGCTTGGTATAAGAGCTGGGGTTGAATTAGATCTTTTCGCCAGAATAACAAACGACGCTGATATGGATACAAGTGAATATGAAAGAACTAGACGCATGACAATTGCTGTTAGCCGTTATTTAAAGCAGGCTAGATGCTTGATAGCGAATGCTGAGAGAGGGGTGTTCCCTTCTTTAAAAGAAACTGAACCGTTACTTAAGTAACGGTTGATAAATTGGGTCAAAAAAAGATATCTGTTATATTAACAATTAGAGAAAGGCTAACCTCACTTATTGGATCGAAAATTATGAGTTTTGAAGAACAAATTTATTCTGAGATAGAATTTTATGTGAGAGATTTCCATGATCTAGGTTACTCCTTCTCAGAAGATGCCCCGTATGGATTGATAGAGATAGTAGATATTGGTAATTATGAAGACGATGAAGAAGGGATTGACAAGGATTTATTCGGATATCGAATTGAAGTTCTTGAAAATTTGATTGATGTATTAAATGATGAATCCATTCCATATGGAGACTCATACTCTTTTCATGCTTGGTTTAAAGAGTCAACCCGAGATGTTGAACTAGTATATAGTCACAATAAGGAATGGGAGATGTGTTTAAAAAACATTGCAGCGTACTTAGTAAAATATTGCGAAGTTGAATTCGACTAGAGCTTAATTCAAATCAACTCAACAGCGTTACGTTTCATCTCATCGTTAACATCAATATATCTCTGTGTCACAGCAATGCTCTTGTGACCAGCCAAGCTAGCTAACACACGCACGCCAACTCCTTTAACCGCTAAAGAAGTAATGAATGATCTGCGGCCTGAATGACTAGAGGCATTATTAAGTCCAGCACGTTTATAAGTCCAAAAGAACCACTGACATAGTGTGTTAGGGGTAAATCCAAGTCTATTGCTGGAGTGGAAGAAGGGGATCTCTGGATTGAATAGCTGCCTAGTCTTTAGGTAGCTTGCAAATTCATCACGTAGCTTCTGCGGAATGAATACAACTCTCGCTTCATTGCCTTTAGTTTGTTCTGCTGAAAGACGAATTTCAGTTTTAATAGTGTGATCTTCGTTTAATACATCTCGCATTTTTAAATTAGCTATTTCTGCGACGCGCATTCCAGACCAAAAGCTCGTTAATATCATTGTGCGATTTCGCACCGCATAACGACTTTTACTTGTGTAACGAAGGACTTGATCTATCTCTGCTTGAGAAAGTGTTTTTGCTTGTGCCATTTTTAGTGCTCCTTGATAAAGAAAATATTAAATGCAGCTTATTTTCTTATTTATCAAAGGACAACCGAATTTGGCACTAGCGAAGAGATATTTAAAATCAATTGGTTAACTGGCTTTTGGGGGATAAGTAAAGAAAATACATATATTCTTTACCTAATGTTGAAATCGATCAATTAATAATTTCCAATAAGTTATCGTAATTGCTTAATTAGAGTACTTTACCCCACCTCCACTTTTTCAATAGGCATCTTATCTAATTGAGGAGAGGATGCCTCAGCAGTAATTAACCGACGTTTACACAAAATTCAGTACACCCTCTGGGTATCAATTCACTTTCTGATTCAACCTCTAATGCATACGACCGCGGCTGGACATCATCTGCTAGAATTACGTTTTAATTATAAAAACCCTCACAGCCAAAGTCTTGTGAGTGTTTATGAGTAATTTCATAAGAGATTACTCAATATTGTAAAGAGATAAAAGTTTTCCGGATCATGAAAACCATTATAAGCTCAATCAAATTTATACGACTATGTTTAACAGTCATCACGCTTATAAATTTACTTTTCACAAAGACTGCATTATCTGAAGAGATTGCGAACCTCAAACAAATTGAGCCCATAATAAAAAGTATAACTTACGATTTTCAATTGCCAACTTTTCCTAATTCATCAGAAGGTAAACTCGCACAATATGGACATCTCATCATAAACAAAACTTATAATGAGATTGGACCAAAGTCTAAGAAACCTATAACAAATAATCATCTAGCTTGCGCAAGCTGTCATCTAAATAGCGGAACAAAACCTTTTGCTCTCCCCCTTATAGGATTAAGTGGCGTATATCCAATGTATATGGGAAGAGAAGATAAAATTGAGTCTCTTGAAGAACGAATTAATGGATGTATAGAAAGGAGCATGAATGGAAAGGCTATTGATGTTAACAGTCTAGAAATGCGCGCAATAATTACCTACATAAAGTTTATAAGTAAAAATACATTAATAGGTCAAAGAACTGAAGGCCAAGGACTTACAGAGATAAAACCACCTGAACGCCCAGCCAGCCCACAAAATGGTGCTAAGGTTTACTCAACATACTGTATTTCCTGTCATGGAGAGCAAGGGGAAGGCAAATCAGCTATCGTGAATGGTGAGGAAGAACAATTGTTCCCACCACTTTGGGGTGAATACTCTTTCAACGATGGGGCAGGCATGGCTAGAATACTGACAGCCGCTAGATTTATCAAAGGAAATATGCCATTAGGAACAAATGCTTTAAATCCCCTTTTAACTGACGATGAAGCATATGACGTCGCAGCTTATATAAATAGCAACAACAGGCCTATTAAATCAGATAAAAACAAAGACTACCCTAACCTATCAAAGAAACCAAAAGATAGTCCATACCCCCCATTCTCAGATAATATTCCACAACAACAGCATAAGTACGGTCCATTTAACTTTTAACCAAACAAACGCACCCGAAAGATAAAATGAAAAAAATTATAATAATAAGCTTGTTATTATTAGTTCCTATTCGATACGTTCTAGCAGATTCAAAAGCAGAGGAGAATGCTATTTATAATGGTGCAGATGCAACACTAAATACCTATAGAGCAATATATCAACTCGATCAGTCAAACCCTGATGTCATTAAAAAAGCCCTTAGAAATATCAATAACGCGTTGGATGACCCTCGATTAAAAGGTAAGCTCAAAATTGAACTGATTGCATTCTCAGGCGGCACGGAGGCCATGTTAAAAAATAGTCCATACGAGCAAGATCTTAAACAGCTCATAGAAAAAGATGTGATCATTGCCCAATGTAGTAATTCTCTCAAAGAAAGAAAGCTTAGTAAGGATCAACTTTATGACTTTGTTGGTTACGTGCCCTCTGGCAATGGCGAGTTGATTATAAGAGCTGCCGAAGGATGGGTCATTGTAAAGCCTTAAATAATAACAATGCGCATATGAAGTAAGTTATTAAAAAGTTACTTCGATAGATCTAGATGTGGCTAAAAAATAGTCATCATTTTAATGCAATATTAATAATGCCTAGTGGGTTGTCCAGCCTCCGCCAAGAGCATAAATCAAGGCAACGCGGGCCTCAACATTATTGATCTTAGTATTGATTAATATTTCATTGGCATTTAATAAATCATCATTAGCTTTTACTACTTCAAACGAACTAACAATACCTTCAAAGAAACGATTCATCACTAAATCATTTGAGTGTTTGACCGCAGACTTAGCATTTTCTGCAGTCACCATTTGTTTATTAATGGAGTCCAAAAGAGACAAACTATCTTCAACCTCCTTAAATCCTTTTAAAACCGTTAGCTTGTACGCGTTCGCCAACTCATCTCTCCTTGCAACTGCGACTCTGACTTGAGCATCACGCTTTCCCCCATCAAATAGATTTAAAACCGCTGAGGGACCCAAGGCCCAAAAAAGATTGGGTGCACTTAATAACCCCAAGCTTCCTGTATTCTGAAATCCAGCAGCAAGCCCAAGGTTGATGTTAGGAAAATAAGCAGTTTTTGCAACTCCTATTGCTGCATTTGCAGATGCCAATTTACTTTCTGCACTAGCGATATCAGGGCGTCTTTCTAAGAGTGTTGATGGGACCATAACAGGGATATCTGGGTACTTTAAATCACCCAATTCTGCAGATGAAATCGCAAACATGGAAGGTGATTCACCTACTAGTACAGCAATTGAATGTTCATATTTGGCACGATTAGACTCTGCAACAAATAAAAAACCTTTAGTATTTTCAATTTGAGCAAAAGCTCTTGAAACATCCAATCCAGATACGACTCCCTGATCATGAAGATTCGTTGTTAATTTCAATTGTCGATCGTAAGATTGGATTGTTTGTTTATAGAGGTTTACTTGAGAATCGTATCTACGGAGTTCAAAATAGTCGGAAGCAAGCAGCATTTGTATACTCACCCGAGCATTAGCAAGATCATACTGACTCGCCTTTTCAAGAGATTCTCCAGCGCTAACGACCCCTTTAATCCTACCCCAGAAATCCGGGTCATAGTTTAGACTCAAGCCTAAAGTATTTGCACCATACACATCAGGTAGGTTCTTACCACGCAAAGGACGTTTATCAGATTCACGATTGCTAGTCGATTGCCCGATAAGATCTATATTCGGAACAATTTCCGATTTAAGATTCATTGTATAGGCCTGTGCTTGTTCCAAACGGGCAACATAAACCGCAAGATTAGGGTTTTTATCATCCAGCATTGACTCTAACTGATCGAGTTTTGGATCATTAAATAATTGCCACCAATTATTTTCTATAAGCTCTTGCGAACCATTAACTGCCACCCAATCCGTATTCTCTTTAAAAGCGAGGGGAGATGGAATGACTGGGTTTTCATAAAATGCTTCTTTAGTACACCCAAGCAGCAGCATGAAAAATAGACTCGTGATGAGAGTACTTAATTTCATAGACTAGCCTTAGCTTTTGGATCAGGACTACCAATAGATTGTTTAATTGTGATCAATTCTCCATTCTCGATTAAGTCAGGAGGACCATCAATCACCTTATCATCACTGTTTAAACCTGATAACACCTCTATAGTGGATCCAAAATCATTCCCTACAGTAATAGATTTGATAACAACACGATTGTTCTGACTTACAGTGGCCACCTGCACCCCTTTATTTCTCACCATGATTGCACTAATCGGTAATTGTCTTATATTGTTGTCTTTAGGAAGATTAATGGTAACCTGAGCATAGCCCCCTGGGCTGAGAAGGTTGTTTTCATTGGCTACCTCAAATTGAGTCAATGTGGAGCCTGATTTAGAATCTATGGCGCCTGATGAGCCGATGAGTTTGATCTTAAACTGTTTTCCTGGCATTTCTGGAATGGTAATTGAGGCTGATTGAATCTGATTAAGTTTGCCAGCATAACTTTCTGGGACGTCAACATATACCCGAAGTTTGTGGATATCAGCTACACTGAATAATGGTAAATTTGCTTCTCCTCCATTACTCGCAGCATTTATTAATGATCCTATATCGGTATTTCTTTCAATGATTTTTCCATTAAAGGGTGCTACAACTTTTCTAAAAGCAATTGTTGATTCCAATCTCCTTACATTGGCTTGCAATGCCTGAACATTGGCAGTCTTCGAAGCAAAGTCTGAGACTTTCTCATCGGCAGCTTGTTTAGAGACAGAGTCTGTGACCAATAAATTTTCCCAGCGTTTACGAGTAACATCTGCCAATTTTTGACTTTGAATTGCGCTGACCAAATCCGCTTTTGCTTGATCGAGTTGGTGATCTAATTCTGGCGTATCAATTTCAGCTAGCAATTCCCCTTTATGCACTAAAGCGCCTATATCTTTATTCCAGTATTTTAAATATCCATTGACGCGTGCATAGATTGACGCTTTGTTATAGGCCTCTAAACGACCAGGGATAATGATTTGACTCTCATTCTGCTGACCTAAATTACCTACCAATCTCACAACTGGAGTAGCTTGACGCTCAGTCCACTTTTTAACGACTTCGTTAGACTGATGACGAGTTAATAGACCAAAAGCAACCAATGCGATTGGAATAGTGAGCCATATTAAGTAATGTAAATTAATTTTTTTTTGATTATGCTGACTATACATTAACTGACACTCCAGAATTAACGAGTTCTTTGTTTGACCCTTGGGTATTTGGATGAAGCAAACTAAAAATGACAGGCACTAGTAGTAAAGTTGCCACGGTGGCAAACATTAGCCCACCAATTACAGCCCTTCCTAAAGGCGCATTTTGCTCGCCTCCATCTCCAAGACCCAAGGCCATTGGCAACATACCTAAAATCATGGCAAGTGCAGTCATTAATACGGGCCTGAATCGATAAAATCCCGCCTCCATTGCCGCCTCAATAGGGTCTTTTAGCTCTGCAAGTTTCTCACGGGCAAAACTCACGACTAATACACTATTTGCTGTTGCTACACCCATACACATAATCGCTCCAGTTAAAGCTGGAACCGAAAGAGATGTTGATGTCATGAAAAGCATCCAGATGATTCCAGCTAAGGCTGCAGGCAGAGCAGTGACGATGACGAATGGGTCAGACCAAGATTGGAAATTCACGACTATTAATAAGTAAATCAAAATTACCGCACCGAATAACCCAAAAAACAACTGCGAGAACGCAACATTCATAGTTTGCACTTGTCCACGCAGATTTATTGAAGAGCCTTTGGGGAGTTCTGATGCAGATGCAGTGATCGCCTTTTGAATATCTGCTGAAAGCCCACCTAAATCACGACCTTGGGCTGTTGCAAAAATATTCAAAGAGGGTTGAATAGCGTAATGAGAAATTACTGCAGGACTAGTACCTAGCTTAATGGTTGAAAGCCCTCCTAACACTTGAAAATCTTCGCCCTTTGAACTAACCACAGGAATATTTTTTAATGAAGAAAGCGCATCCATTTTATATAATGGTGTTTGTGCAACAATAGGATATGAAACACCATTTTTTGGATTTAACCAAAATGCAGGAGCAATTTGACTGGTCCCCGCTAATGTTGTGACTAAACTGGTATTGACATCTTTTTCTGTGATACCAAGCGATTGAGCATGTGTGCGGTCAACATCAACGCGAATTTCTGTAGCGTAGTTTGCCTGTTGAATCCGTAAATCAGCAATCCCTGGTATTGTTCTTAGCTGACTACTTAGCTTTGCTATATAAGCAAGGTTTTCCTCTTGATTAGGCCCCATAATTTGAATATCAATCGGAGAGGGGGCGCCAAAATTCAATATTTGCGTCACTATATCCGCTGGCAAAAATGCGAAGGTCGTATCCATATAGCTACTTGGTAGTACTTCACGCAGTTTTTTAATGTAAGTGTCTGTTTTATCATGATCGTGATTAAGCGTGATTAAAATATCTCCATCTTGCGAGCCTATTGTCCCAGTGTTGTTATAAGCTTGATTGATATTACTATTGGGCATACCAATATTATCGACAATATTTTTTAATTGATTTGCTGGAATCACTGAACGTATAGTTTGCTCGATTCGATCAAACTGCGCTGCCGTTTCTTCTATCCGAGTACCTACCTGTGCGCGCACATGAATTTTAATTTGCCCTGAATCTACAGAAGGGAAGAAATCACGACCTAAAAATGGCACAAGCAAAAAAGAAAGGCCAATAAAGCTCATAAAAAACACGACAAATCTGGGCCGTTGACTTAATGCAGCTTTTAATATTCCTAGGTATCGATGACGAAAAGACTCGAATATTTGATCAAAACCGCGTTGAAATTTTACTAAGAGATTTAAATTCTTAGCTTGATGACCAGTAAAATTCTCAGACAGCTGAGCAAAATATTCTTCAGAATGTCCATGTGAAGCATGAGGTTTAAGCAGATAATTTGCCAGAGTTGGAATGAATGTGCGAGACAAGATAAAAGAAGCAATCATGGCGAATACCACTGCCTCTGCCATGGGGACAAATAGGTAACGCGAAACCCCAGTTAAAAAGAACATTGGAATAAATACAATACAAATACTAAGTAATGAAACAAATGCTGGCGTAACAATTTGTTTTGCGCCATCCAAGATAGCATCTTTGACTTTCTTGCCTTGTTCTAGATGCCAATTAATATTTTCAATGGTTACGGTTGCGTCATCGACCAAGATTCCAACTGCTAGCGCCAATCCCCCAAGAGTCATAACATTTAATGACTCACCAATTACTGATAGCGTAATGATCGAAGATAAGATGGCCAAAGGAATAGATGCAGAAATAATCAGTGTGGAACGCCAGCTTCCAAGAAAAATCAGAATCATCACGCTCGTTAGTAATGCCGCAATGATTCCTTCATGCATCACACCTGTAACGGCCGCTTTCACGAATAAAGATTGGTCACCCACTGCATTAAGTTGCAAGGCTTTTGGTAAAGTTTCAGATATTTTAGGTAATAAGTTCTTGACCCCTTCAATCACATCTAGCGTGGAGGCCTGACCGCTCTTTAGTATACTCATTAAAACGGCTCGACTGCCATCCACCCTCACGATATTGGTTTGCGGAGGATTTCCATCTCTGACATGCGCAACATCGCGAACGAAAATGGTAGTGCCATTAATAATTTTAATAGGTAGATTGTTGATCTCATTAAAGTCCTCAGGACTGCTATTTAAATTGACGTTATATTCTTTCTTATTGAGCTTAATCGTACCGACAGGAATAATTAAATTTTGATTTGTTAGAGTCGCTTGAATATCGGCAGGCGAAACATGCTTGGCTTGCATAGCTTGTGGATCTAAATCGATTTGGATTTGACGTGTTTTCCCCCCATAAGGAGAAGGAACAGTACTGCCGGCTACAGAAGCTAATTGCGGACGAATAAAATTCTGCCCAAAGTCATATACTTTTTGCTCTGGCAGCACATGGCTAGATAACGCCAACTGCAAAATGGGTACGGTGGAGGCGTTGTAATTCAAAATGACTGGGGGAGTAATGCCTGGCGGCATTTGCTTTAGAACTGACTGTGAGATAGAAGTGACTTGCGCTGTTGCGGTTCTAATATCCACATTAGGCTGAAAGTAAATTTTAACTACACCATATCCTGGAAGGGACTGAGATTCAATATGTTCAATGTCACTGACAGTAGAACTTAAGGCGCGTTCATAAGCATATAAAACACGCCCAGACATATCACTAGGTGGCATACCAGAATAACTCCATACCACACTGATTACAGGAATTTTAATGTCTGGAAAAATATCCACCGATGTTCTTAAGGCCACTAATGGGCCAAATACCAAAACAAGTATTGCCATTACTACGAATGTATAAGGTCGATCTAAAGCAAGTTTAACGAGTTTAATCATCGGTTATTCATTTTATAAAATTAGTATATAGTTAAGCATGTTTCGAAATAGTATGTAACGGCAATTCAATCTTTACTTGAGTACCATTCCCTTCAACACTAGTAACATTAATGATTCCACCGTGTGCTTGACATATGGCACGAACAATATATAAACCTAGGCCCGTACCTTGAGAAGTGGATGAACGCACTTTATCTGCACGATAAAAACGTTCAAAAATGAGAGGCAACGACTCTGCGGCAATACCAATCCCAGTATCTTTCAAAATTAAGATGGCGATGCCAGCATCACTCAAGACAGAAACTTCTACTTTTCCAAATGGTGGTGTATATTTCACAGCGTTATCAAATAAGTTAACAATCATCTGCCTAATCCTTGCAATATCTCCGCTGATGAATATAGAAGATGGGGAAGTAATAGCCACCAAAATATGCTTTTCATCAGCTAACAATTGCATTTGTTCAATAGAAGATCTCACCAACTCTGAAAGATTTATCATTTCATTTTGAGTTTTGGCCTCACCCGCCTCAAGTCGTGCAGTTGCTAATAGGTTTTCCACAATGGCCGATAATCGTTCAATCTCCTCCAAAATACTGCCAAGACGGTCCTGCGTTTCAAAAGTTAAGGATTTATCTTTTTGCAATGTTTCCATATCACTCCGAATAATTGCAAGCGGAGTCCTTAATTCATGAGATGCATCCGATGAAAAGCGACTGGCATTTTGATAAGCTTGGTCTAAACGATAAAGCATTTGATTCAGTGTTTTTGATAAATGCTCAATTGGGTCGCCGGTATTGATCTCGGGTATCCTTTTAGAAACGTTACTATAAGTAATTTTTTCTGCAGATGCTCTGATTGCCTCAACTGGCTCCAGCGCCAGTTTAACTAAGAATCCCCCCGCTATAATAGCGAGCAAAGTCACAATCGCCAGTCCGATAATTAGCGTAATAATAAATTGATGAAGTACCCGATTTGTTTCTATAATTGGCATGCCCATTTCAATCAGATAGCTCACATTATTTAGTTTGGTTTTACAACCAAACACAAGAATATTGTCATGTAAGCTTGATGAAATGCCTTGGTTACAATCGCTCACCAAATCATCTGACTTGAATGGAATCATCTCTGGAATAAAACTATGATCTTGCGGTGGGCCTGACAAATAAAGCAGCTCACTTTCCCCTTTTAGAATTTTTATAAAACGATTACTTTCTTCAGGTGAAAAAACTTGTTCTATTCGGGTTTTTAGCGCACCAAGATTCTTCTCATCAAAGGAAGGAAGAACATCGTGACGAATATGCTCTATTCGTCTAATAAAGGTTGAGTGCATCTCAGCATAAAGGTGCTTCTCTAAACTTTTATATGTATAGGTTCCCAAAGCAATAAATGCAGATACTATCAAAAGTACATAGCCAAGAATTAACCGAGTATAAATAGAACGAGCGTTCAAAATATTGCCTCTTGGCCAAACACGTAACCAGAGCCTCTTACAGTAGAGATTAGCTTGTTCTCATGACCTTCATCGATCTTTGTGCGTAACTGACGAATATAAACATCAACAATATTGGTTAAATTTTCAAAACTTTGATCCCAGACATGCTCAATAATCATGCTCCTAGAAAGCACTCGGCCAGAATTAATGGCTAAATATTCTAGCAAGGCGTATTCTTTATTACTGAGATCAATTCTTTTTTTTGCGCGTTTAACAATGTGAGACATACGATCCAGTTCAAAATCTTCAATTTGAATGATATCTACCTGACTAGATACTCGTCTTCTTAGCAGTGCCTTTACACGGACCACTAATTCAGCAAAAGAGAAAGGCTTGGTAAGATAATCATCTGCACCTGCTTCAAAAAATTTTACTTTATCTTGAATAGAGTCTCTCGCAGTCAAGATTAGTACTGGAACATCGCGATTTTGAGCACGAATGATTTTAAGCACCTCGGCACCATCAAGACCAGGCAACATAACATCTAAAATTACGATGTCGTAAGCGTATGTAAGGGCGTGATTTTTTCCTGACTCACCATCGAAGGTCAAATCTACGGCAAATCCCTCAGCGCGCAAATTATGAGCTAGGCCGTTAGCTAACTTTTCTTCATCTTCAACTAACAAAACGCGCATGAGGTTTTTCTCGTTATTTACCAAAAATGGTCAATTAATTTAATGATCTTAGCAGTCATAGATGAAGGATAAATTAAGTGAAAATTAAAATTCACTCATTTTTGATGATATGGATTAATACAAAATACTAAATATCGCATCCACACTCCTTGGATTTTTTTCATTAGATTAAACATCAATTCGTTTTACAGTTTGTAGTGGAAAAATATGGGTAACTTAAATTGAAGCTAACGCGTCAAACAGCGAATATTTTTTAGAGCAGCTCATTTATTTAATACTCTAGAAGTATCTCGGTAAACCCCTCGACAAACTTGCGATGTATTAGCTCACGCCCACATAAAAATCATTTTCAACATCTTGATAGTGATGTGTCCAAAACGCTTTGAGATCAATACTAGAACCCAACTGATGTTTTAATCAGCATCAAAACAGCAATAGTTAAAGATAAAATACCAAAAATCAGGACGCTAATATGACTTGGAATCTTATGGTGAAGAATACGCCCTCCGAACATACCTAGTAAGCTTGCACCAACAAACGGGGCTGCAATACTCCATAAAACTATGCCATCACCAGCATATGAAAGTGCACTCGCGAATGACACCAAAGCAATAACGGCAAGCGATGTTGCTACAATCATTTTTGTTTCTAAGTTTGAAATGCTGTGAAGCGTTGGTACGATAATAAAACCACCTCCTACACCAAGTAGCCCCGACAAGAATCCAGAAACTCCACCTGTCAATATTAGTCGTTTAGTACAAGGGGCTGTCCAAAATAACCTAGAGGTCGCTGGGTTAATTTCGCAAGGCGGTGACTCTAAAGTATTAGCATCTTCACATCCATTCGGATCTTCACAATCATCGCCAATTAGCAAAGTTGGTGTTTGAAACTTTTGAAATGAGCGCCAAGAGACAATTAACAGCACAATGGAGAAGAGTATTGCTAATACTTTCTCAGGCAATTGGTTTGCTACGTATACCCCTAGTGGAGCAAAAAGCACACCAAATGTTGCAAGCAATGTAGCCGCTTTATAACGTACAATTCCACTTCTAAGACCCAACCCCGCAGCAACGCCTGCAGATAGCATGATGGCCATCAGCGAAATAGGAGCTGCCTCAATCATTTTTAGATGTAAGAAAAACACTAAAAGAGGCAAGGAAAGAATAGCGCCACCTGCACCTGTAATCGCGAGTACAACTCCGACAAACAAACCGAGCAGAATGCTTAGGCTAAAAGGATCAATCATTAACAAGCCCTTAAGTATTTAATAGGTTAATTATCAGCATCAAGTTTAATTGGCTTAGCCAACCACTCTCGACCTCTAAGCATAGCCCACCAATAGACAGGGGGCAAAATGCGCTCCTTTAGAATCCATGCTAAACGAGAGGGTCTTTGACTATCAATAAACCATTTAGGAAAACTTGGTAATAAACGACCACCAAAACCAAATTCAGCTAGAATAATTTTGCCCCGTTCAACTGTTAATGGACATGAACCATAGCCGTCATATGCTGCGCGTTGATTGCCCTTGTTCAAATCAAAGAGCACATTTATTGCAACAACTGGGGCTTGTTTGCGAGCGGCAGCGGCTGTCTTTGCATTAGGGCAGTTAGTCACGTCTCCCAAAGCATAAATGTTTGGATAAGTTTTGTGTTGGAGTGTATCTTGATTGACATTGACCCAACCCGCTTCATCCACTAATTTACTTGCACGAATGAAATCCGGCGCCTGTTGTGGTGGCACCACATGAATCATATCAAAAGACGTTTCGATCATTGAGGTATTGCCCTCATTATCAGTAAAGGTAAACCATGCCTTTTTAGCTGGACCATCTATTTTTGTGAGGCGATGGCTAAAATTTAGATTGGCTTTGTAGCGCTCAACATACTCCATTAAGGCTGGCACATATTCTTTGACGCCAAACAACACTGGACCTGCGTTGTAAAAATCAATTTGAATGTCATTCAAACGACCGTTTTTTAACCAATGGTCGGCAGATAAATACATCGCCTTTTGAGGGGCGCCAGCGCACTTAATCGGCATAGGTGGCTGCGTAAATATCGCCTTACCTTTTTTGAATTGTTTAACCAGTTCCCATGTGTATGGGGCCAAGTCGTAGCGATAGTTGGATGTCACACCATTTTGGCCTAGCGTTTCCACTAAACCTTCAATGCCATGCCAATTGAGCTTGATGCCCGGGCAGACGATTAGGGCGTCGTAGCTAATCGGGCGGCAACCTTCCAAAATGACTTGCTTGGCTTCTGGTTCAAATCCCGCAACAGCAGCTTTAATCCATTTGGCTTTTGATGGAATGACTGAAGCCATTGTTTTGACCGTAGTTGATGGTTTAAATATGCCGCCGCCGACCATAGTCCAACCTGGTTGATAGTAATGTGTATCTGCTGGATCAATAATCGCTACGTCTAATTTTGAGTTTCGAGAGAGTAAACTAGAAGCCACCGCGACACCGGCAGCGCCGCCACCAACAATAACCACTTCATGATGAATTAGGCCTGAGCTATTTAAATTAGCACCAGCAATTCTCTCGCTTAGTCCTGATAAATCGTAGCCTGCATTTTTGCCTGCGCTTAGCGCTGCAGACAGGCCAACTGAAGATGCTTGGCTTAGCGCCCAAAGTGAAGCGGCACGCATACCAGAGCGACAATAACCAAGCATTGGCTTTTCGGCCTCAGCGAATATT
>Ga0364901_10049_pt1 | contig 48361 bp, 40 predicted proteins | sample ExccelJu500002D4_FD_206968 | JGI IMG/M metagenome (GOLD analysis project Ga0364901, IMG submission 206968) | Enriched cells from Trout Bog Lake Hypolimnion, Wisconsin, USA - BchlTB.July09.5000.02.D4 | ecosystem: Environmental > Aquatic > Freshwater > Lake > Hypolimnion/Profundal zone | place: USA...
AATTCGCAGATTGGGGTGCCATCTTTGGTTACTGGTAGCACGGTGCATGCCGTGAAATCTGTGCCAATGCCGATGACATCTCGTGGGTCAATGTTGCTAGCCGCCAGCACCGCTGGAACCGCATTCTTTAATACTTCTACATAGTCTGTAGGACTCTGCAGCGCCCAATCTGGCGGCAACTTGAGAGTTGTGACTGGGAGCACATCTTCAATCACGGCATGGGGGTATTCATAAACAGCGGTAGCTATTTCTGCCCCATCAGAGACACGAACGAGCAAGGCGCGTCCAGAGAGAGTTCCATAATCAATACCAATTACATACTTTTGTGAAGAACTCATGGATACCTACTTATTCTCTCGAACGCTCAAGCTTATGACCTGCCACGATGCAGGTGGCAGTGTCAGGGTAACAATATTTTCAGAGAAAGTTGCAGTCTTTTTTAGTGTTGGAGCGACTGCCTGCGAATTCGAGTAACTATTTGTCTTTGTTAAATCGGTATCAGTAAGCGTCACCTGCTCGACAATATCTATGATCGTGAAACCTGATAGCTCGATCGACAACGCTTCAGAGGAACTTAAGGAGCGATTAATAACGAAAATCGCGAGTTGGCTGGTTTCCTTATCGAAGGTGGTAATAGCGTCGATGCTATTTACCTCTCCAAATTTGGTAGTTTGGATCGAATCGCAATCAATTCGAGTGACCAGGGTTGTACCCCGTGCGAGTTTGGCCGTGTATGCGAATGGGAAAAAGGTTGTTTGGCGCCAGGCTTCTTTATCTGGATCTGTCCGAATTGGCGCAATTACATTGACCAACTGTGCCAGACAGGCCATCTTTACTCGATCACTCCTACGCAAGATACTAATCAATAAATTCCCGACAACTAACGCGTCGGCTACGGTGTACTCATCTTCAATAAGTTTTGGAGCGACTTCCCAAGTCTGCGGACGTGCAAGCGCCTGGAACTCGGATAAACGCCATACATTCCACTCATCGAGTGAGAGAGTGATGGTTTTTTCGCTCTTGTGCTTAGCTTTGACCGCATCTGCAATATCGCAGACTTCGTTGATGAAATGATCGAGATCAACGGCGCATGCCAAGAATGACTGTAGATCGCCGTGATCTTCATAGTATGTATGTAGTGAAATGTGATCTACCAATTCATAAGCATGATCCAGAACAGTCTCTTCCCAACTTCCGAAGGTAGGCATTGAACGGCTAGATGATCCGCAGATGACAAGTTCGAGAGAATCATCTATTTGGCGCATACCGCGAGCTATATCGCCAGCTTTCTTCCCGTAATCCTTGGCATCCATATGACCAAGTTGCCAAGGGCCATCCATCTCATTTCCCAAGCACCAAACGCTCACTCCATAAGGATCACGGTGACCATTTGCTACTCGATATTGCGCCCACTTGGATGCTGCATCAACATTTGTATATTCCAGAAGTTCTAACGCTTCCTTGAGTCCTGCGCTGCCCACGTTAACAGCCATCATTGGCTCTATCCCACATGTGTCAGCCCATTTCATAAACTCATCTAAACCAAACTGATTGGTTTCTAAACTGTGCCAAGCCAAATCCAATCGTGATGGACGCGCGGACTTATCGCCAACTCCATCTTTCCAATCATAGCCAGAGAGGAAATTTCCACCGGGGTAACGAACAATTGTTATTCCTAGTTCGCGAATTAGTTCAATAACATCTAATCGGAACCCGTCTTCATCTGCAAAAGGTGAACCCGGCTCGTAGATACCTCCATAGATACACCTGCCCATGTGCTCTGTAAAAGATCCAAAAATTCGGCGATCTATCTCTGATATCTGCAAACCGCTGTCAATAAATAACTTTGCCATGTTTACAACGTACCAATAGGTGGTAGTTCTGGTGAGACTTTCGACCAATGTGGCGGGTGTGAACCAACCGAAGCAACTGCTTGAGCCGACCAATAAGCACCTATCAACATTGGATGTTCAAGAGTATTGGAGCCATCAATCAGGCCTTTTATATAGCCAGCTAAAAAGGAATCGCCTGCGCCAGTTGTATCGACCACTTCTGCAACTGGAATTGCGGGTTGATGAAGAGTTTGGGTCTTCGAATTCTCACGCCAATACTGATCCGCACCCGCTACGCCGTGCGTTATAACCACTCGATCAAAGCGCTCAAGGCATTTCTCTATATCGATGCCAGCCGGCAGATCAGCCCCTGAACCAATGCAAATATCGGCGGTAATATGCGGCACGCTGTCTAGCGCTTCAATTCCAACGATTACCTTGCAACCTATGTGCTGTGCATAATGAAGATCTTCGAGAAAACAATTTCTCCATAGAACGAAAAGAACATAATCATCGGGGGAAAGTTCGACATCTCGAATAGAAACCTGATCCAATCGATCTTCGGTGAACCCCACCATCGTGCGCTCACCTTGATCGTCTATCAATATCAGCACATGATTAGCGGCTCCGCTTAACTCCTTGATATGTAACTCTTCGATTTCACTAGCCGCCAAACTTTCTATCAATTTCTGACTCAACTCATCTTGACCTACATAACCCGCAAATCCCGTTCTGACACCAGAACTTGCAAGTCCGACTGCAACATTTGCCGCAGTTCCGCCAGGTCTTCCAGTCAATCCAAACCCTTGCGTGAAATTTCCGACCTTAGGAAGATTTGCAACATGTAAAACGCTGTCCCATGCCAGCGGTCCAACCACCCATACCCGAGACACTAGAGAGCCCACTGCGCACGACGAGTAATCAATAATTCTAAAGCGCTATGAAGTTCGGGTATTTCACTCCATTGCACATCCATGAGCCAGGGGATATTAAAGAGTCCAGAGTTCTCGCGCAATCGAAGCGCGACAAGTGAACCGGCAAGAGCAGCAACGGTGTCGGTATCCCCACCTAATTCACAAGCGAGTAAGAAAGCGCTTTCAACTGAAGAGCTTTGCGATGCAACATGAAGTACCGCGTTATAACTTTCTATTGGATCTAGGGAAATACCTCCTGCTGGCACAGTCCAACCTTTCGAAGGAGATGGTAGCGCATGAAGATCACCGTGCGCAATTGCATCTGAGAATAGCGCAGAGAGTTGCAATGCGGCTTGCACCGCCTTTGGATGGAAGTGGGTGGCCTGCACTGAAGCGGTAATCCATTGCTCGCGCGCCAAATCTTGAGCCGGGTTAAAAAGCATCCCTAAGAGCGCGGTTCGCATCATCCCGCCATTACTTTCGCCAATGAAATGTAACTCTTTTTCACTTACGGGTATACCCAACGCATATCTTGTTGTCGGTCCAAGTCCCCGTAATTGGGGTTGTGCCGCTCTTAATAGATCTAAGTATCGAAGTGCGGCCGCCTCGGGCGTAGATTCTCGAAGTGACTCCACTGTAAGCAACGAAAGCGTCGTGTCATCACTCACGCCTCCATATGGCCAATCTTTCTTGCCAAGGAGAGCGGATGCTATTTTTTCTGGCCTTACTTCAACAAATTCGTGTGCAGCTCCAAATGCATCCCCGGCAGCATAAGCAATACATGCACTGGCAATTGCCCATGGATCCGAATCATGCGAGAGTGACTGTAGAGAGATAGGGACTAATCCGTTTGCAATAAATCTATCCCGGGATGTTTGAGTCACGGTGGAGTATAAATCGATGACTATTTCCCGGGCAATGGGCATATCCATTACTTACTCGCCCAAAGTAACCCTCGTTCTATTATTAGATGAACGTTTCTTTCCATTACGACATCTAGATTATGCCCGCAGGTAATTATGAAGATCTTTCCCGCTCCCCAACGTCGAGTCCAGATGGCAGGTGATGTCACTTCTTCGTGCCAGGGGTCTCCCAATCTAACTTTCTGAGTCGTTGTTGCTAAAACTTGGTTATACGTATCTTGCAGCACCCAATATTGCTCGGTCACTAAATCGAAATCTTCGATATCGCGTGTAATTTCGTGGACCTTTCCTGCGTCCGTAATTACATAAGAATGAGGCACGAAATAATCTGTCTCATTACCCACACACTCCTCCGAGCTTTTACCTGGATGCCCCACAAAAACTCCTCCAGTCATCTGCATGTATCGAGGAGTATTAGGAAATGCACAGACAACTCCCCCATGCCAACCCGCGAAGCCAGCGCCACGTATCACCGCGTCTTCTAATCCAGCGAATTCATTTTCTTTAATAGTCCCCATTGATATGCATTGAAGAATCAAATCCACCGTTTGCATATATATCGAATCCGCATAAACTGCTGTGGATTCCTCAACTCTCACTTCATAACTATGTTCCTGTAAAAAGGGAATAAAGGTATTGGTGGTTTCCTTTGGCCAATGGCCTTCCCAGCCACCTCGAACTATTAGTGCTTTTTTCATAATCACAGTATTGCCTACAAGGGGACTTCTATACGATAGTCAATGTGAATCGACATTCGACCCGAGTAAAGATTGCCGGTACCGATCTAGAAATATCACGACTTGGCCTAGGGACAGCCCCGCTAGGTGGCATGTACACCCCAGTTGCGGAAGGAGAGGCTGAGGAGTTGATTCGATTCGCGCTAGCAAAGGGCATTAATTTCTTCGACACCGCTCCCTTTTATGGTGCTGGACTATCTGAGATAAGACTTGGTCATGAGTTGCGTAATGCAGGCATGCCGTACATCATCGAAACTAAAGTCGGGCGCGTTCTCAATCCAGCAAAACACCCAAATATCGCGGTATTTGTCGAGGGAATACCAGGACTTGAACCGGTATTCGATCTATCCGCCGATGGGATCAAACGTTCAATTGAGGAAAGCCTGACTAGGTTAGACGTTGACCATATAGATATAGCACTCATTCATGATGCCGAAGATCATATGGATCAAGCCATTAGCGAGGCATACCCCGTTCTCGATGATTTACGAAGACAAGGTGTAATCAAGGGCGTTGGTACGGGTATGAATTATTGCGATAAAACTATTCGTTTCATACACGAGTGTGATCTCAACGTGGTGCTAATCGCTGGAAGGTACACGCTGCTAGATCAAGAGGCAGAAATAGCCTTACTTCCATTAGCTCTTGAAAAAGGAATTTCAGTTCTTGTGGGCGGCGTTTTTAATTCTGGAATTCTTGCCAACCCCAGTTCGGAGGCAACATATAACTACGAGAGGGTGCCGACAGAAATTCTTTCGAAAGCAGAGTTAATTAAGGCATTCTTAGCGCAGCGTGGGGTTTCTTTAATTGCCGCCGCAATTCAATTTCCGCTCCAACATCCTGGAGTTAGTGCTGTGCTCACAGGTGCTAAGAGTAGATATGAGCTTGAAGTAAACATCGCCAATTTTGATCAAGAAATTCCATCAAATATTTGGAGCGATTTAAGAGCAGAGGGATTAATTAATTAATTCTTACGTACGCTCCCTGACAATAAGCGCTGCAAAGGTGCTTCGATGAGATAGAAACTTGCGATCGCTGCACCAAGTACCCACGCTGCAAAAAGCCATAATGATGGCAAGCCATGGGACCAATTGGAGGTAAGGAAGAGAATTATCGGCATGTGCCAGATGTAAATAGAGTAAGAGAGAACCCCGATCCAGGCCAAGGGTTTAAAACCCAGTACCGCACGAAAGAAGCGCATTGCTACTGATTTTTGGGCAACTTCTTCGCTCAAAAGCAAGATTGCAGATGCGGTACCGATAGCTGCAAATCCAGGGAATTGAATAGTGATACATAGATAGAGCGAGGCGAGAAAGATAGCCATAAATACCCAGCGTGCTCTTACCGTCAAGCGGATGAGGAACTCTTTATTCAGTGCGACCAGACATCCGAGCAGAATCATCGATGGGCGGAAGACCACAAGATTGTAGATGCCATCTTTGTTCCACACGTAGATCGGGTAGTTGATGTAGAGAACACCCGCCCAGATTGCAGCAATGGCAACAATGAGAAAGCCTGTGAAAATTCGACGTGACAAGTACTTATGAAAGAGAATCAGCAGAATAGGAAAGAATAGGTAGAACTGCTCTTCTGCAGACAGACTCCAGAAAGGTCCAGTTAAATCGCCCCAGTGATAAAAATTCTTAACGTATAAAACTGAAGCAATAGCTGGTTTGATGTCCTGGGTTAGCCCCTTCTTATCAAAGAACCAGACAGAGGAAGCGACACCAATCAACAGAATCGGGTAGAGTCGCGCTAAGCGTCGTCGATAAAACTTTCTTATCTTTGTTCCCTCATCAAAGTACTTCATGAGAATCTGTGTAATCAAAAAACCAGAGAGGGTGAGGAAGACATCTACTCCAAGAAAACCTCGTCCGTGCAAATAACCAATATGGTGCATAATGACGATCACAATTGAAATTGCTCGGATACCGTCGAGTTCAGGGCGATACGAAATATTACGACCGCGAACCTCTTTAGGAAGTAGCGAGAATTTCATGGGACCCCTTCTTATTTTTTAAGTAGTCTGCGTCGATTTAGATAGAAGAAGCCAAATGAAACGATAAAGACAATGGCAGCTAGAGAGATAGATATTGCCGAGGAATAATCGAACTGTGCATTATTAAAGGCAAGGCTAAACGCATACATATTTGGGGTATAAGCGTTATTGATCGCATAGGTATATCTGCTCAATATTGATGGCTCGGTATAAAGTTGCATTGCTCCAATTACAGAGAAAATTGTTGTGAGGGCTAGCGCCCCGGTTATTTCTGGAATTTTTATAAATCTAGCTATTTGTATCTGATTAGCGCCATCTATAACGGCAGATTCATTGGTGTCTTTGGGCAACCCTTGCAACGCGGTGTAAATAATTATCATGTTAAAGCCAGTAATGCCCCAGGTAACAATATTGCCCATTAAATATATGACGAGAGTCGGTGAAAAAAGATTGACTGAATGAAATCCAAGATGCAGGAGTAATCGAGGGAGTGGTCCATTGACAGTACTAAATAGGAATCCCCAGATTAGACCACCAAATACTGTCGGTACCGCGTAAGGGAGAAAGGCAATTATTCGAAATATTTTCGCTAATCGGCTGTTAAGCAAATCCAATATGAGGGCGCCAAAGAGTGCTATGCCCAACATAATCGGAACTTGAATGGCACCAAAGAGTGCTACTCGTCCTAGCCCTGAAAGGAACATTGGATCGGTAAATACATCCCTAAAATTTGCAAATGGAGCGAATCGAGTTCCGCCAATGAGTTTATGGGTGTGCACACTCAGATATGCCGCATACGCAAGTGGAGTAAATAAAAATGCCGAAATCACCAGGATGTACGGTGAGAGAAAGATCCAACCGAGAACCGACCGGCGTCGCTGGACTGTCGTGGTTTTCAATGTATGAAGTAATCCCTACCAGGCGTAATCTTCAGGGGCTGGTTTAAATCCAGGGAATATCTCATTGAGTCGCTCAAGGTCTGCGGGAGCTAATTCAACTTCTACCGCTTGCATGCTCGCAGCTAATTGAGCCAAGGTGCGTGGTCCAATGATTGGAGCACAGACTGCTGGTTGAGCCATGAGCCAAGCAAGAGCAACATCCGCTGGTTCCCAGCCTAGGGCTGCACAAAAATCTTCATACTCTTCGAGTTGTGGGCGTACCCGATCAATGATTGCTTGCACATGTTCACTCTTGCGACGACTGGAATCACGCTCTTTCCTAATAACTCCACCCAAGATTCCACTATTAAGTGGTGACCATGGAAGAATTCCAATTCCGTGGAAGAGCGAGGCAGGAATTACTTCGCGCTCAATATCGCGCTTTAATAAGTTATAAATTGATTGCTCCGAGATTAATCCCATGAAGTTGCGAGCCTTTGCTTCACTTTGCGCTTGCGCTATATGCCAGCCGCCGAAGTTTGAACTTCCAACATAAAGAATCTTGCCTTGAGCGACCAATACCTCCATCGCCTGCCAGACCTCTTCCCAATGAGTAGCTCGATCGATGTGGTGCATTTGATAGAGATCTATGTAATCTGTTTGTAAGCGCTTAAGGCTCGCATCGCATGCTCTTCTGATGTTAAGCGCAGAAACGCCTCGGTTATTTGGCCAGACATCCATATCGCCATATAACTTCGTGGCTAACACGACCTTCTCGCGGTTCGAACTCTTCTTTGCAAACCAGCGGCCAATGATCTCTTCCGTGCGTCCAAAATTATCACCCCTGCCACCGTAACGATTAGCGGTATCAAAGAAGTTAATTCCATACTCAAGAGCTTGATCCATAATCGCATGAGAATCAGCTTCACTTGCCTCGGGACCAAAATTCATGGTTCCTAAGCACAATTGACTTACTGAGAGTCCAGACCGTCCCAAGTTTTTATACTTCATGGCATAAATCTATACCGACTATTAGTAGATTAATACAGTGAATCGCCTCAATAGCATCTCAATATCTAGACGGAACAAGATTTGGATTTCGATCTTTCTTCTTAGTGGAATCGCCTATTTTGGATTTCCTTTGTATTGGATCGCTATCTCAACAACCAAGGTTGACGGTGACTTCAATACATCAAATCCACTCTGGTTTGGTTCGACAATTCATCCATTACAAAATATTCATGATCTCTTCACAGGAAATAATGGGATTTACGCGAGATGGTTCTTCAACTCTCTCTTTTACTCTGGAACTAGTGCGTTAGTTATTGTCATCGTCTCTGCTTTTGGCGGATATGCGCTATCGAAGTTAATTAATCGAGGAGCCAATTTCATAGGTGCGACCACCATCGGAATGATTATGGTGCCGGCAAATACACTCGTAGTCCCATTATTTATATTGTTTGCCAGAATCCATCTCAATGGAACTATCTGGTCGGTCTTACTACCAATGCTTCCAAGTCCACTTGGCTTATTCCTCGTTAAATATTACGTTGATCGCAATGTAAATAATGAGGTATTAAACGCGGCCAGACTCGATCGAGCTAGTGAACTTCACATATTTCGAAAAATAGTCCTGCCCATCATTAAGCCAATGCTAGGTACCGTATTTCTCATCGCCTTTGTCACAAACTGCAACGCTTATTTCTTACCGCAAATCATGCTGAACGACCCGAAGCTCTATCCAGTGACTGTAGGCCTAGCAAATTGGTTTGGCGGGCAGAGCGCTCTCATTGGAATATTCGTTGCCATTATGCCAAGTGTCCTGGCCTTCTTCTACCTGCAGCGAAATTGGAAACATGGCCTTATGGATGGCGAATCGCGCTAATCGGTTATCCAATTACTGCTCGGTTAGTCTCTTTCGGTTCCAATCCAAAATCGGCTTTTCAAAGTACTTATAACTCAGGGATGCAACAATCCAGGCCAACGTATAGGCAACCAAAACATCATCCATCCAACGGAAAACATCATAATTTCCACCGGAATAAAAGTCTTTAGCGATTGTCTGCTGCATAACCGTGACAATAAAGAGATGCCAAAGATAAAGTCCAAATGAAATTCGCGCCACATACCTAAAGAATCGATTATCTAAAAGTCTATGCATCACCACACTTGAAGCCGCCGCGGCTAAGACAATCGCTATTAATATGGCATAAAAAGGTGAAACGTAGGGCTGTCTCGTAAAGTCATCTGGATTTCCAGGATTCTCCCGCCAAATTATCAAGGCAAATGCACTGATTCCCGCGACGACGCAGATTACATCCCACATCCAAGCCTTTAAATAATGGTTCTTTCTTTCGACGCAAATAAGTAGTGCCGCTGCGGAGCCGATCATAAATTGGCTAAGGAAACAGATTGGATTCCAAAATGGCATCCAAATCTTTGCCCCACCTATCAGACCCCATTGCCATCCTTTAAATGCAAAGCCAGTCATGAAATATTTAATTATGAGAGGTTGCATCCCTTGAAGCACGGCAATCCAAATAAATAAACCGATTGCGCATCCTCGTATCGACTTGCTTAACTTAAAGATCGAGAAAATGATAAATGGCAATACTGCGTAACAAAAAACTTCATTGCCAATGGTCCAAAGGACTCCATCGTAATCGCTTGGAAATAGCGTCTTGTAGTAAAAAGCATTCGTGAATGTCATTCCCGAGAAGAAGCGAACCCAATTTACTGAGGTATGAAACGCCCAAGCACCAGCAAAGGTAGAGACGATCATCGCCACCCAAAAACCAGGGGCAATTCTTGCTAAACGGTTTCTTGCGTAATTAAGTAATTTAGGTTTAGGTCCACCATTGACGCGATGAGACCAAAATGGCATTGAAAGCAAACATCCAGAGAGTACAAAGAAGATGCTTACTCCGACTTCTCCGCGCAAAAATATGTAGACAAGGACGCGTTGCAGCGTTGGAGCGATAAAGGGCAGGGTCATGCGCTGAAAAGCGTGATGACACATCACCAATAAGCACGCTATGGCTCTCAAGCCATCGGCGCCACCAACTCGATTACTTATTCGTGTGCTAACTCGAGTTGGGGTAGCTTCAATAAGAGTAGTTATAAGCCCGCACCATTCGTTGCAATTACTTCGCTATACCATTTAGCGGAATCTTTCGGTGTGCGCCTCTGCGTCTTGTAATCAACATGAACAATTCCAAATCGCTTGGCATATCCCAAGGCCCACTCAAAGTTATCCATGAGTGACCATTGGTAATAACCCTTAACAGGCGCACCCTCTTTAATAGCGTTGGCGATAGAAGTGATATGTGCCTTGAGATAGGAAATGCGTCGCTCATCATGAACCTCTCCATCAGCACCTGGCTCATCATCATATGCACAACCATTTTCAGTGATATACAAATCTGGACAGCGATCACCAAGTTCAGTTGTCCAACGCACCAAGAGCTTGCGAAGTCCATCTGGAGTAATGGGCCAACCCATATCCGTCTTCTCTCCTGGAAATTCACCATTGTTGGTGAAACCAAAGAGCGCTGGCAGATCTTGAGGTGCATCATCTTTTTCAAGACTCTTCTTCGAGGTGGATGTGACCTCTTGGGCGTGCCCGACTCGTGAGTCGTTGTAGTAGTTGATTCCTAAGAAATCATTCTTAACTTGAGCAAGTTCCATATCACCAGGCTTGATGACGGCACTTAACTCATCGCCAAATTTTTCCATCAGAACTTCGGGGTAGGTACCGTGAAAGAAGGCATCCATCCAGAATCTATTGTGATAGGCATCGAAGAAATCTTGCATATGACTCAGAACTGGATCACTTGGATCATCTGCAATGTAATTACCCTGATTAACAACTGGACCAATTTTAAGATCACTTCGAACCGCACGCATCGCATTAACCGCTGTTGCGTGAGCAATCACGGTGTGGTGAGCAGCGGCAAAAGCCTCTGCACGACTTGCGCGCCCTGGGGCGTGGTAACCAATTCCATAACCCAACCATGCAACAACCCATGGTTCATTAATTGGAGAGAAGCTCTTTACGCGATCACCAAAATGTTCGGCAACAGCGGTTGCATATTTTCCAAAGGCATCGACGGTTTCACGGTTGACCCAACCGCCTTTATCTTCAAGTGCTTGCGGTAAATCCCAGTGATAAAGCGTGACGAGCGGGGTAATGTCGGCTGCCAATAGCGCTGCAATGAGGCGGTCATAAAAAGCAAAGCCACGTTCTTCGCGAACTTCATCACCGTTTGGAAAAAGGCGAGGCCAAGAAAGGGACATGCGATAATTCTTAAGCCCAAGTTCTTTCATCATGGCAATATCGGATTCAAAGCGATGATAGTGATCGCAGGCAACATCACCGGTCTCGCCATTATGAACTTTCCCAGGGGTTTTGCAGAAGGTGTCCCAGATAGAGAGCCCTCTGCCATCTTCGTAGGCAGCACCTTCTACTTGATAGGCAGCGGTAGCTGCGCCCCAGCGAAAATCGATTGGAAATTGCGCCACAAAAGTCCCCTTTACATAAAGAATGTTAGATGGGAAGCCAACCACATTTCTTGAGAAAATAACAGGAAGCAAGGGTTCTGACCGAAAAACGCGTGCAAAAAACCGGACCTAAATAACATACTCTTCATGTATGAATTATTGGAACAGTCCTGAAACTACTTCGGTCAATCGTGAACCCATGCTCAATCTAGAGCACAAAGAATCCCTACTTCTTGATGGAACATGGGACTTCCAACTACTTAAATCTCCAGATCTTGCTCCCAGCCAGAGTTGGGCTTCAATCCCAGTTCCTGGTTTGTGGACGATGCAACCTGAATCTGAAATTTTCTGGGATAAGCCAATCTACACAAATGTGCAGATGCCATTTGATGAAATTCCTCCAGCCGTACCTTCACTTAATCCAACAGGTATTTATGAGCGTGACTTTGAAATTCCAAGTTCATGGACAGGAACGCGCTATCTCATCCAAATAGGCGGATTTGAATCGGTCGCAATTTTATCTATCAATGGCCACGAAGTCGGTATGGCGAAAGATTCAAGACTTGCCGCTGATTTCAACATCACCTCATACTTGAAGCCAGGTACGAATCGTATTCAAATTAAAGTTGTTAAGTGGAGCGATGCCACCTACATCGAGGATCAAGATCAATGGTGGCACGGTGGAATCACCCGCTCTATCAAACTCATCGCTACTCCATCGGTTTATCTGCAAAATTTCTATGTCACCGCCGGCTTAAAGAAGGATCTCAAGACCGGAACTCTAGATATCAAGGGCTTCCTTGCGAGCGCAGATGGCTCCTTCCCAGCGGGTTATCAGGTAGACGTCACCGTTAAAGGTATTAAGGGGAAGCCAGCTAAAGCGAGTTGCGCCATCCCTTTTAAAGCAAAGCCAGAATCAACGCTTGAAGAATTTGCTGGTTGGCTCCCAGAGTTTAAAGCGCTACATAACAGCGAATTCTGGAAAGACGACTTGCCACCAGTGTTACAGAAGATGGCAGCGGAATATCGTCCCACTCAACTCGCAGAAATATTGATCCAAAGAAATTACCCCGTAACTCCATGGTCTCCAGAATCTCCAACTCTTTATGATCTACATATTGAGGTAAAAAATCCCAAAGGCCAGGTTATCCAGGAGTTCCATCAAAAGACTGGATTCCGAGATTCTCAAGTTGTGGGCCATACCTTCCTCTTCAATTATCAGCCCGTTATTTTGTATGGAATAAATCGCCATGATTTCAATCCACAAACGGGTCGAGTTCTGACACGCGATTACATGCGCCAGGATCTATTGGCTCTTAAGGCGTTTAACTTCAACGCAGTACGTACTTCCCATTACCCAAATGATCCCGCTCTACTAGAAATCGCTGATGAGATTGGTCTCTACGTGATCGAAGAAGCAAATATTGAATCCCATGCCTTCCAAGATTCAATCTGTAACGATCCTCGCTACTTAACGGCTTTCGTCGATCGTATTGGCCGGATGGCACAGCGAGACATTTCGCATCCCTCAGTAATCTTCTGGTCGCTTGGAAATGAATCAGGAACAGGGTCAAACCACGCTGCGGCTGCGGCCTACCTACGAAGTTTTGATCCTTCGCGTCCACTCCATTATGAAGGTGCAATCCGAATGAATCGTTTCCTCAAGGGGCACGATCAATCCGACATCATCTGTCCGATGTATCCATCCATTAAAGCGATCATTTCTTATGCAAAGTCTCCACTAAAAGATCGCCCACTCATCATGTGTGAGTATTCGCATGCGATGGGTAACTCCAATGGAACGCTCGCAGAATATTGGGAAGCGATCCACCAGTATGAAGGACTGCAAGGTGGATTTATTTGGGAGTTCTGGGATCATGCAATTGCACAGAAACTTCCGGATGGAACAACACGCAGTGCGTATGGCGGGGACTTCGGAGAGGAGCGCCATGATGGCTCCTTCGTCTGCGATGGAATGTTCTGGTCAGATCGCAGGCCAAAGCCAGCTATGTATGAAATGCGTGCCATTGCCGCACCTTTGGCGATCACGGCTAAAAACCTAGATACGTTGCGCTTTGAAGTTTTTAATAAGCAATTCTTTGTTGATAGCCAAGCTTACGAACTTCATTGGAGTTATTCCGTAGAAGGAGAAACCGTGGAATCTGGCACGCTCTCAATAGGCAAGATTGCTCCCCGAGCCAAGAAGGTAATTACGGTTCCAAGTAAGAAAATCAGATACAACACCGTGCGCGGTGAACGTTTCTTGACTTTCAGCATTGTCCGCAAAGCAGCTACGGAGTGGTCTGCTCCAAAGGCAGAGATTGGTGAAGTTCAATTCAAGTTGAAGTCACTCGCACTCGCAAAGCCAAAACGACTTAGCACTTCACACATAAGTGGGTTAGTGAACAAGCAAGGTGAAATCAACCTTCCTTATGGAGTGAGTTCTCCTGTGTTGACACTATTTCGCGCGCCTACCGAAAACGACACCTATGGGCACATCGTTCCGCAGTGGCGTAAGTGGGGCTTGGATCGTCTGACGTTGACAAGCGCCAAGATCAATAAGACAGCGGCGCAGATAAAGATCTCAAAGGTATGGAAGACGGGCGCAGGGATCGATATCAAGCATACCCAGGTCGTTGAAGCCGTTAAAGGAGGATTCTCGGTAACAGAGACGGTAAAGATCCCATCAACTGTGACCGACCTTCCGAGAATCGGTACAACCTTCCAACTCTCCGGATCACTTTCACACCTCACCTATTTTGGTGCTGGTCCAGTAGAAACGTATCCAGATCGTAAACTCGCTTCAATCACCAAGTGCAGCGGAACTGTTGAAGAACAATATGTTCCTTATGTCGTCCCACAAGAGAGCGGCGGGCATAGCGATGTACGTTGGATTGAATTGAGTGGTATTTCTAATGACATCGACAAGTCAGAGCAGAAAGTTCGGATCATCCTTGATAAGCCGCGACAGGTCTCGGTGTTGCCGTTTACCCAAGAGGAATTCACTGCTAGGAGTCATGATGTTGAGTTGATTCCTTCAGGTACAACAGTGGTCACACTTGATGCTGTCCATCGAGGTCTAGGCACTGCATCATGTGGTCCAGATACGATCGCAAAGTATCTGATCAAACCTGGTGTTTATACCTATAAGTGGACCGTACTTACCTTATAAAAGGCTAGCGAACCCTGCTAGAGGTTTTTAACGCGTAGTACTTGGGCATCCCAAGGCCCAAGTACTACAGCAGCACCGGCTGCAATAGTGGTGCCCGTGAGATAGTTTTCAGTTTCAACAGCAAAAGCCAGATCCGCAGGTTCCCAGCTCCAGTTGAAGGCAAAGATCAATGCAGATCCATCCTTAGCGGTGCCACGGCTTATACGAATCGAATCCGCACTGGCCACCTTGGAAATTGGGGCCTCATGAATTGTACGTAGCCACGCGGCAATTGCTCGACCCAATCTGTGATCTGGAAGTGTGCCGATGTAGGTAACGCGTCCCTTTTCAAATTTATTGGTGGTGATGGCTGCGTAATTCTTGAACATTGGATGATCGTAGGTAGCGATGACATCCGCCCCATCGCTGATGAGCATATCGACCCAGCCAATTGCCTCACCAAGAGCTTCAGCGCCAATAGAACTATCTTTAGCTACAACCGATACTTTGTGAGTTAGATTAGAAAATTCGTCGTAATGAACTCCAGCGGCCTTTGCGAGGATACCTGGCATTACCTCTTGTCGAACAACAGATATCTGATCGGCATATCCACTGCGAGGAGTCAGAATTAAATGACCTCCCAATCGCGCGAACTCCAAAGCAAACTCTAGAACCGCATCCTCGCTGATATAGAGCGCTGGTAAGCATAAAATTTGAGTGCTCTTAAGCAATTGCGCTGCTGAATCTGGCAACTTATTTGCACCAATGAGGTTTACCCCAAAATCTTCGGCAAAAAAGAGATCGTAATAACTAGCGAAGAAACGACCATAACTATCTGGATCTCCGAAATCCCCTACATCAAATTTTCGTCGCAGCGGAGGTTGGAATCCCAAAGCCCAATTACTCTCCGGTGAATAAATCATCGTCACTTCACTGGTTGGCTTAATATCTACGAGCTTCTCTTTTGCCTCAGAAAGCATGGCGCCTATCTGCGCTACCGATTCATAGGTGCGAGCTGGCTTTAGCGAGTGGCCAAGGATTCCACCCCAGTAAGTCTCAGTACCAAATGGCAATGTGTGCCAATGCCAGTACTCAACCATATTTGCACCGCGAGCCACGAGTCCTAAGACAACCTGGCGCAATTGACCTGGATAACTTGGAAAGTATCCAGTTGCTGGGCCATGTCCGGTAAAGGATGCATTAGTTTCGGTAACGATAAAGTTATCTTGCAAAATTCCATGAGCAATATCTGCCTGCACCATGAATCCCATCGGGCCTTCATGAGAGATCCAAAATGGCGCTGCAAGCTCATCTGAAGCCGCAGAGTTGTTTGACCTATAGATTGGATATTGCAAGCCGTCTTGAGTCGCGTAGTAGACATTTACAGCGGTTAGATCGAGACCTGAAGCAACTCTTGTCACGTCCTGCGCTGGTCGACCAATCGAAATACATGTTGTTACAAATTGATTGGCGGGAATGTATTCGCGCACCAGATTGGCCTGCCAAGTAATGTACTTCTCGGTGATCAAAGCCTGAAAGCGACGCCACTCCACGTTGTAACTATTTGAGGTATTCCCATCAGGACGCCATAGATCATCCCAATCAGTAATCTCGTGAGACCAATAAACCAATCCCCACTGCTTATTTAATTCTTCAACTGTGCCATATTTCTTAGCTAAGTAATCCTTAAAGGCGGCAAAGACGCCATCATTAAAGAGAACCTCGGTACCGGGTTCATTATCAACCTGCCACCCAATCACCGCAGGATGATCGGCGTAGCGCTCAACAATCTTTCGAATAATGCGTTCGGCATATTTAAGAAATGTGGGGTGTGCGTAATCCATATTTTGGCGATGCCCATATGGAATCGGTTGACCAGTTGCGCGATGCGCCAATACTTCTGGGTGCTTTCTGGCTAACCAAGGCGGCATTGCATACGTCGGAGTACCAATAATTACCTTGATTCCCGACTCATGGGCAGCATCCAGGACCTCTTGGAGCCACTCAATATTGAATTGACCGTCTTCCGGTTCCCAGGTAGACCAGACTGACTCCCCTACGCGAATAACACTTAGGTTCGCTTCGCGCATGAGCTTCATATCCTCGGCGAGGCGAGGTGTGGTGTGGTACTCGTGATAATAAGCAGCGCCGTAGAGCGTGCTTGTAAAGCGATCTACCGTCATTAAGTTGCGATTTATTCTTTAACGGCGCCGAGTGAGAGACCATTCTCCCAGAAGCGCTGCAAGAACAAGAAGGCGATAATCAATGGAATCAACGAGATCGCAGCAGAGGTAATAACAACTGCTTGGAACTCTGGGGTGGATCCACTTCCACCACTATTTGCGCGGCTGTACCAGATACTCAAGCCCACAGTAAGTGGCTGCAGGTTAGTACTACTCAACATAATCAATGGCAGGAAGAAGTTGTTCCAGATTCCAACAATGGAGAGTAGCAAAACAGTCACGAAACCTGGCATTAATAGGCGAAGTGAGATCGTGCGGAAAATCTTGAACTCTGCGGCTCCATCAATTCGAGCCGCTTCAATCATGTTGTTAGGGATCGAAGTATCTGAGTAAACCTTCATCAGATAAACCCCAAGTGGGCTAATCAGCGAAGGAAGAATAACGGCCCAACGAGTATCTACTAATCCGAGTTTGGAGAAGATGATAAAGGTAGGAATAGATAAGGCGGCTGAAGGAATCATGACTGCGCCAAGCACGATTCTAAAAATCGCCTTAGAGCCAGTGAACTGGTACTTGGAGAAACCATAACCTGCGAGGGTACAAAGGAATGCAGTTCCTCCAGCTCCAACGACGGAGTAAATCATGGAGTTCATGAACCAAGTGCGGTAAATCCCATTATCACTTGTCAAGACAAGTCTGACGTTCTCCCAAAGATGCCACGTCTTTCCAAACCAGAGGCCAAATGTTGAGTTGATATCAGTTGTGTTCTTTGTACTTGCGGTGATCACCCAAAGAAGTGGCACCACAAAGTAGGTAGCAACAATAATCATTATGAGAGTTAAGAAATTACTCTTCTTTGTCATATAGAACTTCTTAGAACTCATATTAACTTTTCTCCTTTACGGCTTCCGATCAGAGTTGCAATCGTTGCGACGATAGCAATAACCAATCCGAGCGAGAATGAAATAGTTGCTGCGTAATTCAATTGATTGCCTTGGAAAGCCGAGGTGTAAGCGTAAACGTTAGGAGTGAAGTAGTTATTAACAACCGTAGGGTTGAGAATATTGAATTGCAGCGGTTCAACAAAGAGTTGGAAACTACCGATAATTGAGAATATCAAAGTAAGGAAAATCGCTGGGTAGAGTTGTGGAAGCTTGATACGCATCGCTGTTCTGATGCTGCCAGCACCATCAACTGCCGCTGCTTCATATAACTCTGTAGACAAACCTTGCAGCGCCGCGTACAAAATAATCATGTTGTAACCGGCGAACTCCCATGTAGCCAAGGCGCTAATAGAACCGATAGCAGACATTGGACTTCCCAGGAAGTTAACGTGGTGAATATGGATATAACCCAGCAGTTGATTTAAGAAGCCATAGTTTGTTCCGTAGAAATATGCCCAAATGACTGTTCCAATAATTGCTGGAACTGCATATGGAATGAATACAGCAATTCGAAAAAATTTAGGAAAGCGAAGTTTTCCGCTGTCGATAGCGAGCGCTACAAAGACCGCGACGAGTAGCATGACTGGAACTTGAATCACAAAGTAAATGGCTACGTGCGCTATAGAGGCAAGCCATTGTGGATCATGGAACATGGTGGAGTAATTTTGAAATCCTACATATCTATTACCGCCAACAAGACCCTTGTTATAGAGGCTGATATAGCCGGAGTAGACCAGAGGAACAATTAACAAAATAACGAAGAGAATGAAAAATGGAAGGACAAAGAAGAGTCCAGTCCTTTTCGTATTATCAATACCGCTCTTTCTCATGTTCACCATTTCTGTCTCTTTAAATAACAATAAAAAGTTATGCATATGTGGAAATAGAGAGGGTTTAAGCCACCCTCTCTACTCCCATTTCTAGCACACTAGTTCTTAGTTATGACCTTTTTTCAGATCAAAGTTTTACTAATTACTTAGTTGTAACTGTGTAACCCTGCTTCTTTGCGTAAGCAACGGTGTCAGCCTGCCACTTGTCAACTCCTGCTCCTGTGTCACCCTTTGCAAGGATCGCAGCAAGAACATCGTTAGTCCAAAGTGTGTAGACCTCATCCTGGAATGGGCTCCACTCATAGTTCTTACCAACTGTTGCGTTGTAAGCACCATAAGCTTGGTAAACCTTCTGGCTACCGTAGAAAGCAGGTGCGGTTGCCTTGAATCCGGCAGAACCCAACACGCTGTTTGTTACAGGGAAGTCGAAGGTTGGAGCTTGAGTTAGAGCAAATGCAGCTGTTGGGTTCGTGTTGACGAATGCAGCAAGAGTTGCAGCTGCAATTACATTCTTAGACGTTGCCATTACAGCTGAAGTTGATCCACCCCAGTTACCAGAAACCGGAGCTCCGGTACCCCATTGTGGAAGTGCTGCTGCGCGCCAGTTACCTGAGGTATCTGCTGCTGCTGCAGTAACAGTTGCAAGACCCCATGCTGCTGCAGGCCATGAAACATACTTACCCTTATCAAAGGCTGCATTCCAGTCGCTGGTCCAGTATGGATCTGCTGGAACATTGCCCGCTGCATAAAGATCGCCCCAGAACTTAGAAACGGTCTTTGTAGCTGCATCATTGAGGTGGATGTTGATTGATGTGCTGCTGTTCATGTGGAATGGACGAGCACCGGCTTGCCAGTAGAGACCATTCATATTTCCTGAGTCCATGACCAAGTTCGAAATGTATTCTGTTGGATCTGCAGCGTGAATAATTGCAGCATCCTTTGCAAAGTCTGCCCAAGTCTTAGGTGGGGTCAAGTTGTTCTTTGCAAATACATCTGAACGATATAGAAGTCCCATTGGACCAGAATCTTGAGGAACAGCGTAGATACCATGTTGGCTATCTGTTACCTGAGCAGAAATCCAGGCAGGGAACTGGCTAAGGAAGTTAGCAGGAACATATGGAGCAATGTTTGCTAGGCCACCAAGAACCTTAAATGTTGGTACATACTGGAACTCGATTTGAGCAACATCTGGAAGACCAGACTTAGCAGCAATACCTGCTTTGATCTTGTTGTATTCAGTTCCGCCAGAGCCAACGTTTACAAGCTTGACTTTGATCTTTGGATAAGTTGCTTCAAACAAGTTCACTTCATTTTGCTGACCGGGTAACCAGCTCCAGAATGTGAGATTAGTTGGCGTGTTGAGCGCCTTGGCAATTGCAGCAGCACTTGGTGCAGCAGCTGCTTGTGCCTGCTGAGCAGAGATACCAAGAATTGCTGTTGAGGCAATAAGTGTGCCCACAACAGCGGCGGCAACTCCGCGCTTGTTCTTCGATGTCATTGAAAGCCTTTCGCTAGTTCAATCGGTTTAACTAATCCGTGGACCCTAAAGTCCTCCAGATGAGTTCGCCTGATCTTCTCACTAAATGCAGGCAATTAATAGCCGAAAGGTCCCAATTTGTAGCAAAAAAGACATAACTTTATTGTTACCTTTTATAAAGTTACTCAGCAGTTTAAAAATCTGAAAAATAACATTTTGGTTACATGAGTTCCGCTTCAGGTGCGTTCCGCAATCCCGTTCGCAAGGAGTCCAGTTGCCAGCAGTGTTATCGCAGGCAAAACTAAGGCGGTTTGCAGGCCTATCGCTTTAGTCAGCCCCGACATCATCAATCTTCCAATCAGAAAACAGAAGGCCCCTATTACTTGGACTTGAGCTATCGCCTTAGCCGCCGATATTTTTGGAATTCGATAGGCCAATATTGCAAAGGCTGGTGGCATTGGCGCTATGCATAATCCAATAAGGAAGTATTGAAAAGTCATGATCTCTAGGACGGCCGTAGGCGAAGAGATATGGAGAACTCGGACTATTTGAGTTCCAATCAGGTAAACACTTCCACCTACTAGCCCACCAGTTCGAATAACTGCAACTACTCCAAGTCGATCTATGCGCCGACCGACTGTGAAGCGTCCAATAATCTGGCCAAGCGCGAAAAGGGTGTAGCCCAGCGCCGCCGAGGAGACGCTCACTCGATACTTCTCATGTAAAAGAATCGATGACCAATCGCCAACTGATGATTCTGAAAGCAAACTCAAGGCAGAAACAAAAGCCAGTAAAACTACAACTGGATTTAATTTTTGCTTCGCACTCTCCGCTGGCATTTGATTTTCGGGTTGAGCCAGAACTCTTCGATCATTTGATGACGGAAGTAGTGCGAGCGCAGATGCACTCACGCAAAGAAAGGTAAGAATGCAGTTGGTAACAAGGTGCGCGGTCAGCGAAATGTGCTTGGCGACGAGCGATGCTAGAAGCGATGCAGTAAACGCACCAAGCGTCCACGATCCATGAAAGGTTGGTAGTAAAGACCTTCCAATACCTGATTCAATCATTCCGCCTTGCATGTTGGCGCTTACATTTGAAAAAGCCCCGAATGCGCCGGCGATAAAGGAGATAGCAGCGATTTGCCAAAGGTGATGTGCGAAGCCGTAGCCAATTTGCGAGAAGGCGATTCCAAAAATTGCGACTTGAATTACCGTTCGACTTCCCATGCGATGAACCGCAAAACCACCGAGATAATTGCCGATCATTATGCCGGCATTGCCAATCAAGATAGCAAAGCCAAATGCCGCATCACTCGAATGCGTGTTTCCCTTAATTTCCGCCATACGTGCGGTGGCGACGGAGACAGACATTCCAAGAAAGAAAAAAGTGGACCGGAGTCCCCATTTTGCTAACGTCATATTTCCTTTTGAATAAGTCTGAGACATTGAGTCCTAAACCTTCTACGAGCGGATACTGAGAGTGAGACTAGCACGCAGCAAGGAGGACTCTCGTCTTTTTCTCTGTGTGGGTTGTGTGGACAATAGTTGTAGTAAATACTGCCTCAATGAAAAGAGCTTTAGTAGTACGAGGCGGTTGGGATGGTCACCAACCAGTTGAGACAACAAATATCTTTATTCCTTACCTTACGAGCCATGGATATGACGTAACGGTTGAGGAGTCCCCAGCCATTTATGCCGATAAAGAATTTATGTCGAGTGTGGACCTCATCCAGCAGACAAACACTATGAACACCATAGAAAAAGAGCAGCTACAGGGATTGCAGCAAGCGATCATAAATGGCACTGGTTTTGCAGGTTGGCACGGCGGAATTGCCGACTCATATCGCAACTCCTCTGATTACCTGCAGATGGTGGGAGGACAATTCGCAAACCACCCGGGGAAAAATCCAGCGGAATGCATTGGAGAGCAGTCAGATAACTTTGTGCCACATACAATAAATATGACTGAACTTGGGAAATCACATGAAATCACTCAAGGAATTGATGATTTTGAATTAACTACGGAGCAGTACTGGGTTTTACACGATAGTTACAACGATGTGCTTGCCACTACGACACAGAAAGTTAGACCCTGGGATCCTTGGGATCGAGAAATTACTTCTCCCGCTATTTGGACAAGGAATTGGGGTAAGGGCAAGTTGTTTGTGATTACCTGCGGTCACAATGTTGATGTAATTCTCGATAACAATGTGCGCACCATTATCGAAAGAGGACTTCTATGGGCAAGCCGCTAGGAGTTGGAATCGTTGGCGTAGGAAATATAAGTAGTCAATATCTTGCAAATCTACCCAAGCTTAAGAATCTCCAATTAATAGGAGTAAGTGATCTCGATGAAAATCGCGCAAAAGCAGTTGCCTTAGAGCATGGAGTTAGGCAATTTGTTGGTGACGCAATATTCGCCTCACCTGAAGTTGATGTAATTCTTAATCTCACTCTCCCACAATCACATGCAGCCGTAAGTACAAAGGCGCTCGAGCATGGCAAGCATGTCTATCTTGAGAAGCCATTTGCACTCTCTATGAATGAAGCGCTTCCAGTCATTGAATTGGCTCACAATAAAGGGCTTCGAATTGGCTGTGCTCCTGACACTTTTCTTGGGACCGGAATTCAAACCTCTAAATACTTATTAGATAGTGGTGCAATAGGAACTCCGTTTGCGGCATCGGCCTTCTGGAGTGCACCCGGACACGAGCGTTGGCATCCATCGCCCGCCTTTTATTATCAAAATGGCGCAGGCCCACTCTTTGATATGGGTCCATATTATTTAACTGCCTTGGTCTTCTTGCTTGGACCTATTACTAGCGTTATCGGCAATACAACTCGCTCAAACCGATCTCGCTTCATTCACACCGGCCCGCAAGCCGGCGCTCCAATTTCTGTTGAGGTGGATACACATATCTGCGCCTTGCTCAATCATGCAAATGGCGCGCAATCCACCATCATGGTGAGTTTTGAAGCTTGGGGATCACGGCTTCCGACTATTGAGATCTATGGAACCAAAGGAACCATTACTGCTCCCGATCCAAATCAATTTGGAGAACCCACACTTATTTATACCGAGGCAGATCCAGAATGGAAATCAGTGGAACCTCTAGCGGGATATTTCGATGCGGGTCGCGGATTTGGCTTATCCGAGATGGCGGCAGCAATTGCTAATAACCGACCACATCGAGCGTCTGGCGCCCTGGGGATACATGTTTTAGAAGTGATGGAGGCGATTCTTAATTCCGGAAAATCAGAGCTTCGATCAAAAATCTCTTCCGCTGTAGATCCAATAGATCTCGTGCCGCTATCAAGAGAGATTTAATGTGCCAACCCTTATAGGAGTGGATAGTTGAACAGAACAGAGTCAAAAGTAATTATCCAAGGAGAGCCGCTAGCAACTGTTCTCTTCAGCGGTGATGTCACTCGAGGAGATGTAATTCTGATCCACGGTTTTACGGGGAGCAAAGAGGACTTCACTGAAATCGCTGAATTGATAGCGGAGCATGGATACCGAGTTTTATCTTTTGATAATCGCGGCCAATTTGAATCTTCCCACAGCGAAAGAAGTGATGCATACACAATGGATTCTTTTGCGCGAGATGCAGTTGAGCTTGCAGCACATTTTAAAATGGAACGTCCACATGTATTGGGACACTCCTTTGGCGGACTCGTTGCACAAGAAGCAGTTATGCAGAATCCGGGCCTCTGGAAATCACTCACCTTAATGTGTTCAGGTCCAGGTGGACGTCCATGGCGAACCATGGAGCCAGCACTTGAAGAGATTAATTCCTTAACAATGCAGCAGATCTGGTTTAAATATTTCGATGTAGATCGTAAAGCTCATCCACGCTATGAAATTCATAAGAAGCGCTGGATTGCCAGTGATGGACGCTCGACGTTGGCGCAACGTAATCAGTTGATGTACCAGCCCTCTCTAGTTGCAGACCTCGCACAATTAAAGATTCCGACTCATGTTATTTATGGAGAAAACGATGATGCATGGCCGATTCCAGATCAGATTGAAATGGCAGATGTTCTAAGCGCCAAAGTTACAGTTTTGCCAGGTTGTGGCCATTGCCCAAATGAAGATAACCCTGCCCTTACGGCCAAAGCCTTAACAGATTTCTGGGATCTAATACCGAACTAACTTTTATTAGTTAACTCATTTAGAGGGAATTTAATTTCAATACGTAAACCACCTAATTTCCCCTTGGATAGTTGCATAGTTCCGTGATATCTCTCAACAACCCCACTCATAATGCTTAGACCAAGGCCCGATCCCCCAGCTTCACTTGATCGATGCGAGGTGAAGCGCTTAAGGAGTCGCGGCTTGTCCGGGTATTGCAATAGCCCTGGTCCCCCATCCTCAACCACAAGGGTTATTGCATTCTCATCGCAATGAAGTTCCACAGAAACAGGAACATCATCAGGTGTATGGCGTCTAATATTTGAAAATATGTTTCCTACGAGACGATCTATTAATTTAGCATTAGCATAAATGACTTCATTTTTATCTAGATTGGCCTCAATAGTTCTCTTGGATTGCAGAGTACGTAGTACATCAACATGGTCTTTGATAACTTCATCTAGATTAACCGCAACTACCTCGTCATCTTGGGATTCACCAACTTCTGCGAGAAATAGTAGGTCATTAATAATGGCCTCCATACGAACTATCTCCGTAGAGCTCTTTGCTAGGTAGTTCTCAAGTTTCTCTGGATCACCAGTTGATCGAGAGAGATCGACATAGCCTTTGATCACCGTCAGAGGAGTGCGCAACTCATGGGAAGCGTCCCCCAAGAACTTTTGCATCGCCTGTTGCTGCGCAGCGATGAGGTGACTTACTTGATTCAATTTCCCGTCGCGCCAAAAAACCAAGAAGGCAATACCTACAGCGATCAGGTCAACCAGAACGATAAAAATAATTAATTCGCGGGTCAAGGTAGAGACATCAGAGTTAATAGTTGTTAAGGAATCTGCAAAAATTAAACTCTCTTGGCGGGGAAGTGCGATTGTTCGAATCCGTAGATTGGTTCCGTAGGTAACATCTACTTTTTGAGCTTTGAGGAGGATCGCCTTATCTGGAACTTTCTCAATTGCTGGACCTGATTCGGTCAGTTCCGTTGCAGTGCCATCTTGCTCTAGATATTCAACGGTAACTGGAATAGCGGAAACTTGGGCTAAATATGTTGCAACTGTAAGTGGATCTTCTTTGGTGGCTTTGAGCGCCTTTATTTTCGAATTAAGCGAAGCATCTACAAGGTGAATCTGGCTTGAATGATATTTTGAAATCGCAAAGTAGCCTATCGCGGTCGAAGAAATGGTTATAAATATAAAAATTGCTGCAGTAACACGAAGTACTAATCTCATGCTCTTTCGACAATCTGGAATCCAACTCCTCGAACAGTTTTAATGCCATCAAAACCATCTCTGTGCAATTTCTTTCGCAAATAAGAGATGTACGTTTCAACTACGGTGGAGTTGTTCTCAAAGTCAATTCCCCAGATGGCATTTAATAGAGCATCTTTTCGAATCACTTTGTTCTTTCGCTCTATCAAGAAATACAACAAGTTATATTCGGTCGGCGAGAGATCGATTATCTCCTCTTGGTGTTTTACCAAATGTTGATCGATATCTATCGAGATGGGACCGCAACGTAAAATATTGGTTGTTTGGGTGGTGCTGGTTCGTCGCAATATTGCACCAACCCGTAGCGCTAACTCTTCGATACTAAATGGCTTAGTGACGTAGTAATCCGCACCCACACGAAAACCTTGGTGAACATCATCTTTTTCGCGCCTCGCTGTTAATAGCAAGGCGGGGGTCTGATCCCCTGAGCTACGAACCTTCTCTAAAAGCACGAGGCCATCGATTTTTGGCATATTGATATCCAAGATATATAAATCGAATTTCTGCTTACGAATCTGTGCGAGCGCCTCTAGCCCGTCCCCGGCACTGGTGACGCTATAGCCTTCTAGTTCCAGGACATCGCTGACGAGTTCGCGCACGCCTGACTCATCGTCCACCACCAAGATATGCGCCTTTTTCATGTTTCGTAAGCCTAACTTGCGCACGATGACCCGCAAGGGGCTGACAAGATTTTCACACGGATCTCACAAGATTGCCACCGATGCTTAAGCCATGGGAACAAGAGCTCCCATGGTCTTAGTGAATTCATTTTTCACGAAGAACATCAGCCTAGTTTTATTTCGATCAAAGGATAGAAAAAATGATGAAGTTAAACCATCGCATTGTCGCTGGATCAATTGGCGCCGCACTTCTCTTGGCTCCAACCGCTGCCTTCGCTGACAACACCCCAGCCCCAACTACTTCAACTTCTGCTGCCCCAACAACGACAGCTAAGCCAAGCGCTACGGATAAGGCTGCATATAAAGCTGCCCTAGCCGCATACCGAGTCGCACTCAAGGCCTGGCAGGATGCTCGCAATACCGCTTTTGCCGCTTACAAAGCGTCGATCGTGACATACCGCGCAGCCATCACTGCAAATAGCACTTCCTTGAAACAGATTGATGCCACCTTTAATGCTGCAGTTGAAGCCGCTAAGAGCGCTTACAACACCGCAGTCACAGGTACAACAACTGCTGCCGCTCGTCAGGTCGCGCTCAATACCCGCGTCGCTGCCGTCGCTGCTGCCACAAATGCTCGAGCTGCAGCAATTGCCGCTTTGCCAACTCTTCCACCAAAGCCAGTTGCTCCAACGGTTGCTCCACGACCAACAGCTCCAGTTAAGCCATAAGGCGTTTTACCAGCCAAGGGTAAAACGAAGGCCCCAGACCTAGGTTTCTAGGCCTGGGGCCTTTTGTTATCATCATAATCAGCCAACTCTCAGATAACTCCCACTTTCGTTTACGGGATTTAAGGGCTTTGGCTCAAATTAAAGAGTCAAGATCTGCTTATACCTCGCACAAGGCGGGTCAAGACAGGAGTCATCATGCTATTGCTAGCGCTATTTCCAATTCTCGCTTTTGGTACCGTTATTTATGTCGCGCTCAACGCTGTTTCAGAGCACGAGGCACGTTGGGATTCAAATTCCACGTATGCCTGCTGTGAAGCTCGTGCTGCTGTTGCCGCAGAACATCAGTTAGCCGCCTAAATTTCATCTTAAATATCACACACTTGTCATTGCGCGCTCCTTGTGAGGGTTCGTTATTCTTAACAACATACTGGTCAGCTAATCAATTGGCTCGCAATTCCAGTTCACGATCCCTAGAAGTAATTACAAGGAGTAGCGATGAGCAGCGAAAGCAAATGTCCATATACCGGAAGTAAGTTGGCCAGCGAAGGTACCTTCAATCAAGACTGGTGGCCAAACCAACTCAATCTCAAAGTCCTCCAACAGAATTCGCCTCTGGCCGATCCAATGGGTCAAGAGTTCGACTACGCCACAGAGTTTGAAAAGTTAGATCTCAATGCACTCAAGGCTGATCTCGCCGCACTGATGACGGATTCCCAAGATTGGTGGCCCGCAGATTATGGTCACTATGGTCCTTTTTTTATTCGGATGGCGTGGCATAGCGCAGGAACATATCGAACTTTTGATGGTCGAGGTGGCGCGGGTGCTGGAATGCAGCGCTTTGCACCGCTCAATAGTTGGCCAGATAACGTCAACCTCGACAAGGCACGGAGATTGCTCTGGCCTATAAAGAAAAAATATGGCAAGCAAATTTCCTGGGCTGACCTCATGATTCTTACTGGCCATGTCGCCCTTGAAACAATGGGATTTAAAACCTTTGGTTTCGGTGGCGGACGCGAGGATGTATGGGAACCAGATGAAACATACTGGGGTAAAGAGGCGGAGTGGCTCGCAGATAATCGCTACACCGGTGATCGCGATCTAGAAAATCCACTCGCTGCTGTACAGATGGGTCTGATCTATGTAAATCCAGAAGGCCCAAATGGAAATCCAGATCCATTGCTCTCTGCTCGCGATATTCGCGAAACATTTGCTCGCATGGCAATGAACGATGAAGAGACTGTTGCGCTGATCGCGGGAGGTCATACCTTTGGTAAGACCCATGGCGCTGCAGATCCAAGTAAATATGTCGGTCCAGAACCAGAAGCCGCACCTATCGAACAAATGGGTCTTGGCTGGAAGAACTCTTTTGGCACAGGCAATGCTGGTGACACTATTTCCAGTGGATTAGAAGGCGCATGGACACCAACGCCAATAACTTGGGATAACTCTTATTTCGAAGTCCTCTTCGGTTTTGAATGGGAGCAAACCAAGAGCCCAGCTGGTGCTACTCAATGGATTCCCAAAGAGGGTCTTGCTGCACATGCAGTTCCTGATGCGCATGATGCCACCAAGAAGCATCCTCCTGTCATGCTCACGAGTGACCTAGCTCTACGCGTTGACCCAGCATATGAGGCAATATCTCGTCGCTTCTTAGCAAACCCTGATCAATTAGCTGATGCTTTCGCACGTGCCTGGTTCAAACTTACACACCGTGACATGGGTCCTGTTGCACGTTACCTAGGATCACTCGTTCCCGCAGAGAAATTGATTTGGCAAGATCCGCTTCCAGAAGTTACCCACGAACTTGTTGGTGACGCCGAGATTGCTGCGCTTAAAAAGAAGGTCCTGGAGTCGGGATTAACAACAGCACAATTGGTAAAAACTGCGTGGGCATCGGCATCAAGTTTCCGTGGCACCGACAGGCGCGGTGGAGCAAACGGTGCTCGAATTCGTTTGGAACCACAGCGCAATTGGGCTGCCAATGATCCAAAAGAACTTGCAACAGTGTTAGGTAAGCTTGAAGAAATTCAAACGCAATTCAACACAGCATCAACAGCCAAGAAGATCTCACTTGCCGATTTAATCGTGTTAGCTGGATCCGCTGCGGTTGAGGATGCTGCAAAGAAGGCGGGATATCCCGTCGAAGTTTCATTTACTCCTGGTCGGACGGATGCAACTCAAGAGCAAACAGATGTTCATTCATTTGCAGTTCTTGAGCCAGTAGCCGATGGCTTCCGTAATTTCATCAAGGATGGAAGCCACCACCCTGCAGAGTTCCACCTGGTGGATAAGGCAGCCCTGCTAACTCTCACAGCTCCTGAGATGACTGTGCTAGTTGGAGGTCTTCGAGTTCTGGGAGCCAACGCAGATAACGCTAAGCATGGTGTCTTTACCAAGACTCCAGGTTTGTTAACAAATGATTTCTTTGTAAATGTCTTAGACATTGGAACTGGCTGGAACGCTAAATCAGAGTCGGCCGATTTCTTTGAAGGTCGGGATACAAAGACTGGTGAAATTAAATGGAGCGCGACGCGTGCCGACCTGATCTTTGGATCTAACTCGGTTTTGCGCGCTCTCTCTGAGGTCTACGCGAGTGATGATGCCAAGGAGAAGTTCGTTTCTGACTTTGCTCAGGCATGGACAAAAGTCATGGAGTTGGACCGCTTCGAAATTTAAAAGAGATGGAAGAGCCCCCACACCTTTATTGATGCGGGGGCTCTTCTCTTTATTACTTTTCCAAATTACTTTTCCAGCTTGTCCAAGAAGTAACGAATTTGAATTGCCGCAGCAGCGCCTTCTCCTACTGCAGAGGCGAGTTGCTTCGTCGATCCACTCCGTACATCACCGGCTGCAAATACACCACGCGCTGAGGTACTAAACATCTGATCGGTCGCGACAAATTTACGTTCATCTAACGCAACCGTTCCGTTTAACCACTCAGTATTTGGGTCTAGGCCAATAAAGATAAATGCACCTTTGGCACTGTGAGTAGAGCGTTCCTTTGTTAATAGATTCTCTAACTCAACGCCAGCAAGCTGCCCCGCTTCATTCGCAATAAAAGATTGCACCGCCTCATTGAGCCTTACGGTCATCTTTGGATGTGAATAGACCTTATCCTGCAAGAGTTTTGAGCCGCGCAGTTCACCACCGCGTTCAATCACAGTGATATGGTTGGCAAATTGGGTAAGGAACAAACCTTCCTCCAATCCAGAGTTACCTCCGCCTAAGACAACGACCTCTTCAGCGCCTTTATAGAAGGGTCCATCACAGGTAGCGCAGAAGTGAATGCCCGCACCAATTAAATCCGCCTCGCCATCAGCTCCTGTTCGGCGATATGTCGATCCAGTTGCAACGAGCAGTACGCGAGTTTGAACAACTGCTCCTGTTGAAAGAGTGACATCAAGTCCCGCATACCCCTCTGGGAAGCCTGGGTAGTTATCAAATCTCTCGGTCACTCCTGCTTGGCCGCCCACTGCAGATTTCTCAACGATCAACACCTTTAAATTTTCGCGAGCGGCATAAATCGCTGTCGTTAGAGCAGTCGGTCCGCCACCAGCAATTAAAACATCATAGGAATCAAAAGCGGCTTCGCGAACTATTCCGAGTTTCTCCGCTAGCTCATCATTTGAGGGTTCAGTTAATATCGAACCATCGGGAAAGATAATGGTAGGAATGATCCGCTTTCCATCATTAATTCGCTCGACTTCTGCCTGTGCCGTTGGGTCAGATTCCATATCAACCCAGTCAAACTCAATGCGATGTTGGCCAAGAAAAGTTTTTGCCCGCTTGCAATCTGGGCACCAAGAAGCGCCGATCACTCGAAGTTTTTGTTCCATGATTAACGCACCATTCTCTAAGTTATTTCTTTGGCTCTAGCTTGAGTGAAACTGAATTAATGCACCAGCGCTCATCGGTTGGGACGTCATATCCCTCTCCTTTAAAGACATGACCGAGGTGCGATCCACAATTAGCACAACGAGCTTCTACTCTGCGCATCCCAAAAGAGCGATCCTCAATCAATGTGACTGCATCAGCCTCTGTTGGCTGATAAAAAGATGGCCAACCACAACCAGAATGAAACTTGGCGTCACTTCGGAAAAGTTCCTGTGAACAGACTTTGCAGGAGTAAACGCCTTCGGTCTGCGTATCGGTGTACTCACCACTAAATGCCGCCTCAGTGCCAGCCTGCCGCAAGACTTTGTAGGAGAGCGGATCTAGTTCGCCTTGAAGTTTCGCCTCATCTACCTGGTACGGATAGAGAGTTCCATCGGGCTTGATCGAAGAAATTAGTTCATGCTTCATTTGTATTACCCCCACCGCGTTTGGTGGCAAATCTAATGACTCATTAGTTGCCAGGTACGGTGAGGAACAAAGAAAGTAAGTGAACTATTCCTTGAAGTTTTAGATAGAGAATCTATATTTATGCGGAGGTGCGATTAGGGTCGACGTTGATCATCCAACGAATTCCAAATCTATCAAGCGTGCTTCCCCAGTAGCCAAAGGGCATCTGCGTCATTGGGGCAAACTCTGTCGAATCTTGCGAAAGTGCAGCAAATATTCGATCAGCTTCTTCTTTGGAGTCTAAGTTCAGACTAATAGTCGTGTTATTGCCGATACGGGTTTCATGACCCATTGACCTAAGCATGTCAGTAGCCATCAGCGTATGACCATCAATGATTTTTAGCTCTGCATGCATAATCATTGAGCGCTCTTCCTCGGGGAACTCTGGCATACCAGGCATCTCCGGCATATCCGAAAAGCGCATTAAACGCGGTGCTTCCTCAACCTGAAATACGGAGGCATAAAAATTAAAGGCCTCCTCTGACTGTCCCATGTAATTCAAATAGGTGCTAACAAATGCCATGCGATCTCCTTTTTTAAACTTGCCTAAATTTACCTAGATATTACTCAGCCCTACAAGACTTCTTCGGACTCGACTGGATCCACTGATAAGTGAGGTAACCCCTTATCAAGCCACGTTGGAATCCACCAGTTGGTAGAACCAAAGAGGTGCATAAGCGCGGGAACCAAAATTGTTCGAAGGACGAAGGCGTCGATGAAGACCGCGGATGCTAGTCCGATGCCAAACTCCTTGATGACCTTCTCCCCACCAAAGACGAAGGAGGCAAAAACCGTGATCATAATCAACGCAGCAGAGGTAATGATCCGACCAGTTTCGGTCTGACCCACGATAACTGCTTTGCCATTCTCTTTGGTATGCAGCCATTCCTCGTGCATCCGACTAACCAAGAAGACTTGGTAATCCATAGATAAGCCAAAGAGAATCGCCAACATAATGACTGGCAGGAAGGCTTCAATTGGTCCTGAACCAATGTTGAGAAGCTTCTCCCCCCATCCCCATTGGAACATTGCAACCACGATTCCAAAGGATGCACCTGCAGCGAAGAGATTCATGACACCGGCCGTAAGTGGGATAACCAAACTGCGGAATGCAAGGAGAAGTAATAAGCATCCAAGCAAAATGATGACTCCGATAAAGAGTGGCAACTTTCCACTAATGACGCTGGCAAAATCATCAAAGATTGCAGTAGTTCCACCAACATAGATGGCTGTTTTACTTCCAGCTAACGCCTTAGGAATAACAGTAGAACGCAGTGCCTTGATGAGGTTACTGGTCTTAATGTCTTGCGGACCTGTAGATGGAATTACCTGTAGTAATCCCACGGTTCCATCTGGAGAGGTAATGACTGGGCTGACTTGCCCTACACCTGGTGTAGTGGAAAGCGCTGTGGCAACCTGTTCAAGTGCAGCGGTATCCGAGGGAGATTTAATCTGCGCAATTACTTGCAATGGACCATTTGTTCCCGGACCAAAACCCTTGGCGAGTAAGTCATATGCAGAGCGAGTTGTAGTTCCCTTTGGGTTGTTTCCTTGATCAGATGAGCCAAGATGCAATGAGAAGAATGGAATCGACAACAACACGATGATCGCTACTGCACCTAGTGCCAGTGAACGAGGGCGCTTTGCAACGCTGCGTGACCACTTCGCCCACATGCTCTGTTCGTGATCTTTTACCGTTCCAGAGTCAATGCTCTTGCGAGAGCGACGGGAATGTACGCGGCGCTTTAAAACGCCAAAGAGTGCAGGAAGCAAGGTCAACGAGGCAGCCATAGTTACTAGAACAGTCGTTGATGCTGCGACTGCAACACCATTGAGGAACGATAGACGCAGAACAAATAATCCAAGCAGGGCTATACATACGGTCGCTCCAGCAAAGAGCACTGCACGACCAGAGGTATCAATAGATTTAGCTGCCGCCTCTTCTGGATCCACACCTCTAGAAATCTCGCGACGATAGCGCGAAACAATAAATAAGGCGTAATCAACACCGACGCCAAGGCCAATGAGCGAGCCGAGAATAGGGGCAAAGCTCGCAATTCCCATCGCATGGGTTAATAAGGTCACGATGCCTGAAGCGGTTCCAAGTGCAAGGAGTGCAACACCTAATGGAAGTAGCATGGCAAAGAAAGAGCCAAAAGAAATAAAGAGGATAATTCCAGCGGCAAAAATACCAATCAACTCACCTGGACTGCCCTTTGGAGCATTGAGTTCACCAACAGCTTGACCGCCAAATTCAACTTCAAGATTTGAAGTATTTGCGGCTTTACCAATATTTACCAGCGATTGAACATCGGCCGTCTTAAGCGCTCGCGCATCAACCGAAAAAACGACCGGAGCATAGGCTGTCTGCCCATCTTTACTTATTTGTAGTGAATTCGCGGCATCGTAAGGGGACTTAACCACACCAACGGAATGAATCGCTCCAACCTTTGTGAAGACCTCTTGCATAGCGCTCTTAATACTCGGGTCGTTTACAGTTCCAGACTTAACATGGAAAACGATGGTTTCGGTGTCACCAGCCTGCCGAGGAAATGCCTTGCCGAGGAGGGTCAGGGCCTTGGTCGAATCAGTTCCAGGAAGCGAGAAAGAATCGCTGAAATTAGAACCAACTGATTGTGCGATCGCGGTGATGCCAAAGAGGGCAATTAACCAAAATCCAATGACGTAATACTTCTTACGGAAGGCGAAACGGCCGAGTGACTTCATAGTTCCCTTAATTAGGTGAGAGATGAGATTTCTGAGTGATTACGAGAGATATCAAGGGTGCCGATGTTACCCGTTGACCCTGAGAATTGGAGTTTGAGTCGTGGCGGGTGAAGGATTTGAACCTTCGAAGGCAGAGCCGGGGGATTTACAGTCCCCTCCCATTGGCCGCTCGGGCAACCCGCCAGGGCTATCTGTGAAGCAGCGAGCGTAGATTACCCCATTTTGTAGGGGTCAAAAATCGAGGCTAAGAGAGGCTAAAAAGGCTCTTGATGGCCCTCATTTAACGAGAGGTACCAACGGAAACCAGATCTGGGTTTTCAAAGAGAAAATTATGTTTGACCAGAGTCTTTACATTCTCTACTTGTAGCGCCGATTTGTATCTCGCCTTGGTCGCATCGGACCATACGATTTTTGAGTTGCTGATCGAAATTGATTCGGAGTTAATCAAGGTCATCGCAGAGTGTGGTTCACGGATGAAATCAACTTCGCCATTTGGACGCAGATCAATTCGAGCCGGCCACTTCGAACTCTGATCCATGTAAATATTTACCCGATCGAATTCCACATTTTTAATCAACTCTGGCCGAGTTGCCCAAACCAAGACTGCTGCCTCAGTGTGTACTTCAATGTTAGCGAATCGAACTCCATCAACTTTGCCCTCAAGGAGTCGTTCTGGATTGCCGGGATGAGGTTCACCTGGGTGATCCCACGAGGAAGCAGTGACGTGTATCGCTTCTCCATGCCCCCACCACATCTCGCTAAATGCCCGTGTGGTTACTACACAATTTGAGAAGAGCACATTGGAGACGGTGCCGCCTTCGCGAGGTCGAACTGCAAATCCACGATGACTATCTTCAACGATGCATTCTGATACGAGGACATTTCTAATATCTCCACAGGCCTCGGTTCCCAAAGTGATGGCGCCTGAAGTTGACTTCATATATGTATTAGAAATCAAGATATTTTCGACAACGCCGTACTGCGCGGTACCTGCACACGATTTAAGAGAGATGCAATCATCTGCCGTAATCAACTTGCAATTCAAGATCTGAACATTTTGACAGCGATCAATGTCGATTCCATCCGCATTAGGAACCATAAGATCGGTAAGAATTTGAATTCCATCGATCATCAGATTGTTACACCCGGTGGCGCGAAGAGCCCAGAATGCCGGATCTTTCAAGGTGAAATCTCGCAGCGATACTCCGTGCGACTCAATAATAAAGATGGTGAATGGACGCTCTAAATACTGCGAACGACCACCGACCGGTCCACGCATGGTGTGAATATATTGACCACGTTCAAGAATGAATTCATCGGCATTTCCACTAATCACACCAGGCCCTGTGATTTGGAGATTATGCGCTTGAAATGCAGAAATAAAGGCTCTGCGCGGCAATACCTCTTCCTTAACCGTGCCAGCCGTAATGACATCGATTGAATGCTCAGGCAAATAATCCTCATACTTAGAAGAGGCGAGGATCCTGGAACCCTCTTGTAGGTGAAAATCTATATCTGCCTTGAGTTGAAATGAACCGCTCAGAAAGGCGCCCGCTGGAACAACAACACGTCCTCCCCCAGCGGCAGAAGCGGCATCGATTGCCTTTTGAATCGCGGGGCCATTATTTGAAACTCCATCGGCTACGGCGCCGAAGTCAGTTATGAGGAAATCAGACACTATCCCGCAACCACTCTGTTATGCGACCAAAGAATGTCTGCGAGATGGTGCTCTATTCGATTCAAGACATCGTCTGGTGCAGCGACTATGAAGGTGTGTGACTCGCCAGGCAGAAGGCTTACCAGTTGAGTATCAACTTGAGTCCCTAAGTCAATTACCTCGGAGAGCAATGAAAGTTCGTGCACATATTCATTAGCTACAACCGTGACTTTAAGCGAATTACCAGCGCGTTCAACCGAAGACGAAATATTCTGTTTCGGAGCAGATTGAGCTGGATTCAATGTAGTTCTCCGTGCAACCCGAACATCGAAGGCATCTACATGAAGGAAACCTTCAAAATCCAAGGTTGCGATCTGCGGAAATACTTCGACCAGTGCGCTTCTTGAAACCTCAAAGGCTTCCAACGCGAAATGGATTGTGGTCGCATCAACAATCTTGCCAGCTGCATCAACAAGGGAGACTCGGGCAGATGATTCCCATCTCTCCAGGGTGTCATTAATGATTGTCAGTTGCGCACCCTGATCAACTCGACCGATCGTAATTGTGCGAGGTTGATATGCAGACTTCATGGCATGCCACGCAAGTTTGCGATACCCGGTGTAGTCGAGAACTGCCCAACTAATTGCAGGCCACATATCGTTGAACTGCCAAAGAATTGCTCCAGAGCAGACTTCGTAAAGACTTCTAAAGTGTTTGAGACCGATCTCAACTGCACGTGCCTGATCAAGGGCTGCTGCAAAGTACCAAGCCACACCTTGCGTTGGTGGCGTTGCAAACTCTCGTGCGAGTCCTGCAGCAATCTTCGACATGCCATCGAAGGCTTTTTGATGGATCGCAACATCAACATCGTTGGAGTCGAGGTTCTCTTTGTGAATCGCGCGAGTCAGCATCGACCATGAGCCTGGACCATTAAATCCAAATTCTGCAGCAAATGAAGGGGTGTACTGCTCGTAACGTTCATATCCCAATTCATTCCATACATCCCAAATATGGTTGGTGCCTGACTTGAACGATTTCACATCATCGCTGTGACTCGAGAATGGTGAGCCTGGAATATACGGCCGAGAACCATCTACACGTGCGACAACAGTAGGAATTGTTTGGCGATAGAAGGTCTCGCCCCATGGGCGACCTGCCAGATCATCTTGCCAACCCCAATATTGGAAACCTTCGAGGCACTCGTTACCACCGCACCAAATAACTAGCGAAGGATGGCTCTCGAGTCGGCTGACCGCCTCTTCTACTTCCAGTGCGACTTCCTCAAACATCTCTGGAGTCTCTGGGTAGGCAGCACAGGCGAAGAGAAAGTCTTGCCAAACAACGATTCCCTGTTGATCACAGAAATTGTAGAAATCTTCCGACTCGTAGATCCCGCCACCCCAGACGCGAATTCCATTGATATTAACTTCCAACATATCTTTTATGCGCTGTTCGTATCTTTCGCGGGTAACACGCATTGGGAAAGGATCATCAGGAATCCAGTTGGCTCCTCGGATCCAAAGTCGCTTGCCATTTACCTTGATAGCAAAGAGGTGCTTATCGGGATATTCGGCGGAGTCGATTGCAGAGGTATCAAGTTCGACCGTTCGAAATCCAATCTGCTTGCTCTCCTTTTGGAGAACCTTCTCTCCGTGAAGGAGGGTGATCTCAACGGTATATAGCTGCTGAGCACCACGCCCGCGTGGTTGCCAGAGCTCTGCCGATGGGAGGTCAAACTCATATGAACTCAAGGCCGCATCAAAATTCTCAGCGGCGATCTCGGTTTCACCATCAAGTACGCGAACGAGAACGCGATGGCTCTCCCGGTCTCCTTTAACAACCGGCTTGATTAGTAGATGCGGAATCTCATTAACAACCGTTGGCAGAACCGCGACGCTGGAGAGATAAGCAGTCTCCCATTGCACCAACTCAACTTTCTTCCAGATGCCAGAAGAGATTGTTATGGGACCCCAATCCCAACCATAACTACACGCCATCTTTCGTTGATAGTTATATGGCATGTCATATGGGCGAGGGTACAAACCCAGCGCCTTTACTTGCTCCTCTGCATCTGTGAGAGGTGCCTTGAAGTGAATTTCTAGACGGACATCGCCCGCGGCAAGTTCAGAACTGATATCGAGTTCATAGGAGCGATGCATATTCTTCGTGCTCAGTCGCACCACATCATTTACATAGACAGTCGCTAAGGTATCGAGTCCATAAAATTTCAAAAGGGCATGCTTTGAAGTTGCAGTGGATTTCACGGTGGTCCGATAAATCGAGTCAGTACGCCAGATCCACATCTGATCCTCTTCGCGACCATCAACAGAGATATCCGCAATGAGACCGGCGGAAATTAAATCTGTATGGATACAACCAGGCACCGTTGCAGGGATAGATTTCGGTAAATCGACGGGACTTAAAATGGTCTGTTGATTTCGCCAAACGTTATGACCATCAACTGCGGCAGATGAGGCAAAAGCATCTGGGCGTGGATTTAAAGATAGAGTCCAGCCATCAACTACTTCTGTTATTTGGTTCATCGACCGAAGTCATCTTCTATGCGTTCAATATCATCTTCCCCAAAATACGTTCCGGTTTGAACTTCAACAAAGATGATCTGTTCGCTTCCCGTGTTCTCGATGCGGTGCAGGACACCAATTCCGAAATCGACAGTAGAACCTGGAGCTACAGACTTAATCTCACCATTGATGGTGATCTGACCAGTACCTTGAACAATAAACCAGTGTTCAGCTCGCTTTGCATGTCTTTGATAAGAGAGGCGCTTGCCTGGGTCTACCCAGATGCACTTCACCTTATGGGTATCGCTCTCCTGCAAAACCTCGTATTTACCCCATGGTCGATCTGATTTTTCGAGCTGCATTGATTTCCTTTCAGGAACTACTTTGCGTTTTGAAATAAAGATGTAGCTGGAGTTTCATCGAGCACTCCAAGTGCTGCTCCAACAATTCCTGCGTCGCGTTGTAACTGTGCAAGTCTTAAATCAATATCGGAGATGAAATCTGTGAAGCGTGCCTCATGGGCTATGTGATGGCGCAAAGGTTTCCAGTAAACATCTCCAGCTTGAGAAACTCCGCCGCCAACAACAACGGTTCTGATATCTAAAGAGCCAATTGAATTGACTATTCCAATTGCCAATGCGCGAGCCCCTTCATCAATAACTTGAAGCGCTGTGGAGTTACCTTGTCGTGCAGATTCTGCTAAGGCAATGAAACTTGATTCACCATTCCAACCGCGGTCTTGAGCGATAGCGACCATGCGGGGGCCACTCGCATATGTTTCAACGCAACCCAACCGGCCGCATGCACATTGGAGTCCATCAAAATTGATGGTGTGATGGCCTATGAAATAGGCGTTACCAGTCTCTCCGGTATATAGAGAATCATTAAGAATCAATCCACCACCGATCCCAGTGGAGACAACTATTCCCAACATATTTGAAACGCCTTGCCCTGCTCCAAGTCGAAATTCTGCATGGGCTAGCGCCATTGCATCGCCGTGCAGAATCACATTTTGATTCTCAGTTAGTTCAGCAAATTTGGAAACGATGGGAAAGCGGCGCCAAACAGGAATATTGACTGGGCTGATGGCTCCGCTATCTAAATGGAGCGGCCCGGCAGAACCAATGCCCACTCCGATAAAGGATCCGCCAGCCTGATTGAGTAGTTCTTCTGTAACTTCGGATATCTCATCCCAAAGTTGCGGATTATCTTTTACAAACACCTCTTGCTTGAATTCAACTGAGAATTGGCGATCGACTAGCGCCAGTGCGACTTTTGTAGCGCCAACATCAACGGCAAGGGCGTATTTACTCATTACCGAAGAACCTCGTTATTTTGATTATTCAAATTGAGTTCAATCGTGTGCGTGACAAAATTTTCATCTGTTGGATGCTCAATGCGGTCTAGGAGTGCAAGCGCTGCAGCTTTTCCAATGCGCTTTGGATCATGATTAAGAGTAGGAATCTTCATTGTTCGTGAGGCAGGAAATTCATCGAATGAGACCATGTGAATATCAGAGCTTCCAGTAGCCAGAGCATGGCCAACTCCAATTGCAATCAAATCGTTCGTTGCAATAACGCCGTCGTAAGGTTGATTGTGGTTGATCAGATCTTGCGCCACATTTTCTGCTTGCTCAGATGTATGAATCCCAGAAATAACCTTGCTATTTGCAGCTTGTAATCCATGGGCAGTAACAGCCTTCTTAAATCCCTGGATACGTTCGGTCGCGGTCCAGATCTCAGTCTTATCTGCGATAAGAGCAAGACGTGAGCAACCTCTCGCAACTAAGTAGGCAACACACTCATCAATGCCACCCTGGTTATCGGCTAGGACCATGTCGGCATCAAGATATGCAGGAGGACGGTCGGCGAATACAAAGGAGAATCCGCGTTTACGTTCTAAATGTAAGTATGAATAATCATTGCCGGAAGGGATGATGATCAGGCCGCGCACTCGACGTTCTAGGAGCGACTCAATCAAATCTTTCTCTCGATCTCCGTCATCACGCGCCGTGGCAATGATCAGATCGAGACCAGCCTTGGTTAGCTCCTCTTCGACCCCTGATGCCATGCCGGCATAGAAAGGGTTTGATAGATCGGAGATGACCATTCCCACAAGATTTGAAAGCGCTCCAACTCGAAGTTCGCGCGCTATTCGATTGGAGCGATAGCCCACTAAATCAGCGGCTTTCTTTACTTTTTCAAGAGTTATTTGCGAGACGTTATCTAGTTCGTTAAGAGCCCTTGACGCGGTTTTTACGCTAACTCCGGCGATAGCCGCAACATCGGCGAGCGTTGGATGGGATGTGGTTGAGAGTTGTGATTGCACTCTAAAACCCTACCCATTGCGGGTTTTGAGAGATATGGCGGTTTTGAGCGGCCGCAGTAAATAGGCGCGTTAAACGTGAATTCACTGCAGCCACCCCCCCTCTATCCCGAATAGAGCCGAAGCCTGCCAAAAAAAGGTAAACGATGTCAAGATCCAATTGGCAAATGTCTCCTATTGTCCTTTTATGTCCTAAAGTCCTTATAAGACAATAGTTTTAGAGCATTTATAACGAAATTGAAATCATGTTATTCATTGACAACGATTACATGCGCCTGATTATTGTTCTCCAAACGGAAAGGCTCCCGCTGGACCGAATCTCTTCAGATCGAAAGGAACACAATGCGCAAACGTTTAGTCGCCGGTGTTGTCAGCAGTGTTTTGGCAGCATCTTTCGTGACTGCGGTTACATTTACGCCAGCTCAAGCAGCTCCTGCTGGTTGGTGTAAGCAGATCACAGTCATCACCAATCGCACAGATATCGCACCTACAACCTTCACAAAGGTTTACGGTCCACAATTCACCGCAGGTCCTGGCAACGGTACAAAGGTTAAGTTTGAGGCTTTCACGAACTACAACCAAGATGTGCTTACCGCAATGAACACCAAGAACTATGGTGACGTTCTAGGCATTCCAGTTGGAATCACGCCAAGTCAATTCCCTAAGTTTTTTACCCCACTTGGCAAGGTCTCAGATCTCTCCAAGATCTATCGCTTCATTAATGAAGGTTCCTATAACGGCATCGTTTACGGACTTGCCCAAACTGGAAATGCAGGCGGCTATGACGTAAACCTCAAGGATTGGAAGGCTGCTGGAATAACAACTCCCCCAGGAACTCCTGCTGAGTTCATTGCAGACCTTCAGAAGATCAAGGCAGCTGAACCAAATGTAATTCCAATTTACACAAACTATGCTGCTGGATGGCCTGTAACAGCTTGGACTAATAGCTTTACAGGATATGCAGAAGGTCCTAACGCTAATAACATCACTGCTCATGATCCTGCACCATGGTCACCTGGCAAAGACAATTACATCGGGGATGACCTTCTCTATCAAATCGTTGCTGACAAACTCACCGAAGCAGATCCAACAACCACGGACTGGGAGTCTTCAAAGGGACTGATTAACAAGGGAACCATCGCAACAATGATGCTCGGTTCATGGTCGGTCTCACAGTTCCAGGGCGCTGGTCCAAATCCTCAGGACATTGGCTTCTACCCAATTCCAGTGAAGGATCCAAAGACTGGAAAGTTCCAGACTTTCATCAGCGGAGACGTCAAGCAAGCCATCAATAAGTACTCAAAGTGCCAAGCTTCGGCAGCGGCATGGTTGAAGTACTTTGAGCAAGATTCCGGTTACGCCTATACCCAAGGTGGAATCAATCCTTACATCAAGGGTCCAAATGGCGAGAGCTATTCGATCTTTGACAAGTTGGGAGTTGAGTACAAGTCATTTACCCCAGCACCTGCTGGACATGATGCTGACTTAGCTAACGTCCAAAAGGCCTCTGGAATCCCTACAGATGGCTCTATGGAGCAAGGCATCGTAGACACGGCCCGTGGTCAGAAATCGGGTACGGAAGCCGCAATCTTTGCCAACTTGAACAGTCAATGGGCTCAGGGAGTTGCTTCTCTCGGCTAATACCGTCACGGATAATCAGATAGGTGCTGGGGTGGATATCAAATTCCACTCCAGCACCATTTATAAAGGATGAGAGATGATTAAGGAAAAGAGCAAGAGGAGAATAATCCCGTGGTTTTATCTCATTTTGCCGCTCGGACTCTTGGGGTTACTAACCTACTTGCCTGTAATAAATATGTTCCGTTACAGCGTCACAAACTGGGATGGCTTTGATCCAACTAGACACTACATCGGTCTAAGGAACTACATCCAAATTTTTCACAATTCTGAAGTTTGGCATACATTTTTTAACAGTGTTTATTATTTGGGTGCGTCAGCAGTTCAAATTAGCTTGGCGCTTTTCTTAGCCACAATTCTCAGTTACGGATTACGCGGCTCCAATATATTTAAAGGTTTTCTGGTCTTCCCATTCCTACTAAATAGTGTGGCGGTTGCACTCGTATTTCGTTATCTATTTCAAGGACCGGGTATTACAGCACATGCTGGAGGACTTGATTGGTTGCTCCAACACTTAGGACTTGGTCATTTCATTACTCAATGGATTGGAAACTCCCGAGTCATTAATTTTTCTCTGGCGGGTGTTTCCGTGTGGCGCTACTTTGGTTTTAACCTTGTTCTTTTTCTTGGTGCAATTCAATCCATTAATCCTGAACTATATGAAGCCGCACAACTTGATCGCGCTAACAGGTGGCATCAGTTCCGATATATCACCGTACCCGGGATTCGTAGAATTACTGCACTTACATTCATCTTAGCAATCGGTGGAAGTATTTCCGTCTTTGAAATTCCGTTCATTGTGTCGAGTGGTCAAAATGGTTCATCTACCTTCGTCATTGAAACAGTGCGAACAGCTTTTGTTGAAAATCGCGTTGGCTACGCCTCGGCGCTTGCGGTCTTGCTGTTGGGCATTGTTCTTCTCGTAACTTTTATTCAGCGAACAATTTTCAAGGATGAACAGGTGGATCTTGTATGAAGCGTTTAGATACCTTTAAGGTCATTATCTACATCGTCCTAACAGTAATTTGTTTAGCGATGGTGTTTCCTCTGGTCCCGCTCATTTTCGCTTCACTAAAGGGCCATGACGAGTTTTATAACACGGGTCCTTTGACTCCACCCCACGATTGGTTTAATTTTCATAACTTCTACCTAGCTTGGACCCAAGGCGATCTTGTCCGCGGTTTCGCAAATACCGGAATTTTGCTCTCGGTATCTTTGGTGGGAACCATCTTGGTTGGAACCATGGCCGCCTATGCTATTGATAGGTTTGACTTTAGAGGGAAAAAGGTAGTGGTGTGGGCCTTTTTAAGTGCCGCTCTTGTTCCAGGAGTGACTACACAAATCGCAACTTTTCAAATTATTAATAAACTCAACCTTTACAATACCAGATGGTCTGCCATCTTGCTCTATACGGGAACAGATATCATTTCGATTTATATCTTCTTGCAGTTCATGCAATCAATTCCAAAAGCGTTGGATGAGTCGGCTCGCATCGATGGTGCTGGGCACTTCACAATTTATTTCCGAATTATCCTGCCATTACTGCGTCCAGCTATCGCAACAGTAGTCATCATCAAAGGTATCGCCTATTACAATGACTTCTACACCGCCTACTTGTATATGCCCGATCCCAACCTAGGAACCGTCTCGACTTCGCTCTTCAGGTTTATCGGACCATTTAGTGCAAGTTGGCAAGTTATCTGCGCCGCTACTCTCTTGGTCATTCTGCCGACGGTCATAATCTTTTTAGTTCTACAGAAATTCATTTATAAAGGTCTCGCAGCTGGGGCTGTGAAGTAGATATGCAATTCCGACGCCTTGGAAGCACTGGCATGTACATCTCAGAGGTCGCCTACGGTAACTGGATCACCCACGGTTCCCAGGTTGAGGCTGAGGGTGCCACGAAGTGCGTTCATGCTGCCCTAGAGGCCGGAATAACTACCTTTGACACCGCAGACACTTACGCAGGTACTCGCGCCGAAGCGATCCTCGGTAAGGCCCTCAAAGGCGTCAAACGCGAGTCCTACGAGCTATTTACCAAGGTCTATTTCCCAACCGGCGAGGGCAAGAATGATCGTGGCCTTTCACGTAAGCACATCATGGAGTCTGCTCACGCCTCCCTTAAGCGTTTAAATACCGATCACATCGATCTTTACTTCATGCACCGTTTCGACCACGAAACACCCGTTGAGGAATCGCTACAGGCCTTTGAGGACCTTGTACGTCAAGGCAAGGTCAACTACATCGGTTTCTCGGAATGGAATATTCGCGAGATAGCACCTGCACTCGATATCCAGAAAGAGCGCGGATGGACCCACTTCGTTGCGAGCCAAGCACAGTACTCAATGCTCTGGCGCGTCATTGAAGAGGAAGTTATTCCGCTCAGCGAGCGCGAGGGGATTGGCCAGATCGCATATTCACCAATCGCCCAAGGTGTACTCACTGGAAAATATTCGGTTGGTAAAAAACCTCCGGCAGGTTCTAGAGCAACCGATAAGAAATCCGGTGGCGAGATGATCTCCGGATGGTTGCGTGATGAGATATTGACCGCTGTAGAAAAGTTGAAGCCGATTGCAGCGAATCACGGAATCTCAATGTCACAACTTGCCCTCGCTTGGGCATTGGCAAACCCAAATGTATCTGCAGTAGTCATGGGTGCTAGCCGGCCAGAACAAGTTGCTGAAAACGCGAAGGCCTCCGGAGTAAAACTAGATCCAGCGACTCTAAGTGCAATTGATGATGTTCTTGGTGACCTGCCAGAAAGAAATCCGGCCCACAATCAGAGCCCAAACCCAAGGGCTTAGAAACCATCCACACAAAGAGGAGACCCGATTGAATTTTGAGCCTTCATGGGAATCACTCGAAAGTAAAGAGACCCCTCAATGGTTTAGAGATGCAAAGTTCGGAATATTCCTCCATTGGGGAATCCACTCTGCGACTGAACACCACGCTTGGTATGGACGCAAAATGTATTTGCAAGAGAACCCCGGAGACCCTGAAGGCAATGAGGTTTATGAATACCACCTTGCCAACTTTGGCCACCCAAGTGAATTTGGCTTTAAGGATTTTTTACCACTTTGGACTGGAAGGCATTGGGATCCGGATTCACTCGTGAAATTCTTTTCAGAGAGTGGAGCCAAATACTTAGTGCCAGTGACGATGTACCACGATAACTTTGATAACTTTGACTCCACCTATCAAGCTTGGAACTCGACAAATTTCGGTCCTCGCCGAGATGTTTTAGGAGAGTGGGCTCAAGCAGCGCGTAAATATGGCTTACGCATTGGGGCAAGTGATCACGCCTCTCGAGCATGGGATTGGCTGGCCCCGGCTCATGGCGCGGATGTGACGGGAGAGAGAGCGGGAATCCCATATGACGGAGCTCTCACAGCCAAAGATGGCACCGGCACTTTCTGGGAGGGCTATGACCCTCAAGATCTCTACCTAACACCACACAAAGAATCAGATCCAACCCCCGACAGCTTCACTGAGAATTGGCAGCGACGCATATTTGAGATGGTTTCAAAGTACGAGCTTGATCTTCTCTATTTTGATTGGGATACCTTGCCACACGATCACATTGGGCTGGAGATCGCGGCAAGGTTTTACAACGAAAACCCGAATTCAGTTGTTACGGTAAAGAATCCGCGATCTACCAAAGCGGTAGTTCACGACACTGAAAAGGGACGATTTACAAATTCGCGGCCGAATGTCTGGCAGTGCGACACCACGCTCAACCACGATTGGTTCTATATCAAAGATCAAGAGCTCCGGATGAGCCCCACCGATGTCATCCACTCTCTCATCGATATCGTGAGCAAGAACGGAAACCTTTTATTAAACGTTGGACTTAAACCCGATGGCACGCTTGAAGATCAGCAGAGACAAGCTTTAGAAACTGTTGGAGAATGGCTGAAGAAGTTTGGCCTCGGAATATTTGGAACTCGACCGTGGATTCGTTACGGCGAAGGTCCGACAAACATTTTAGAAGTAGGACATGAGCTTGGTGAGGGACATTTCAATGAAATCTCGCTAACTTACACTTCGAGCGATCTACGATTTACTCAAAATAATGAATCGCTCTTTGTATTTTCAATGGCTCATGGTCCGGAGATTAAATTTGAGGTTGAACAAGGACGATCGGTCACAAAGGTAACTCGTGTTGACAGCGGCGCAACCCTAGAGTTCATTCAAGTAGGGCAATCTCTCTCCATCCAAACACCAACAGAGGGAATTGATCCCGTAGCGATGTGTTACGAAGTTATTTAACTCGGCTCTCCAGCATTAAATCTAAGAGAGCGCGATCAATATTGAGTCCTTCGAAGTTTTCGTAGACCGTCCCAGGACGCCCGTGATTGGCAATTCCAAACGAGCCATCAAACTCCCACAGTGAGTAACCCCAACCAGATTCCTTGTAGATGCTAAAGAGATCCTTGAACCAGGCTAGAGCCACGGAATTATCGGTATAGCGGTAGCAACCAAATTCACCGATATGTACCGGCCTTCCAGCCGCCTGAACCTCGCGCCAGGGTGCGTAGAACTCCCAAAGCGCCGCTCTATCCCACCACTGGCCGTTGTATTCACACGGATAGGTCGGTACGGGCATTCCAACCGAGCCAGCCCACCACTCGGCCTGGTAGTGCGAAACCAGCATAGGTTGGTATCCACGGCCACTATGAACGACCTCTAAATCAGCTAACTCCGGCATCGCCAGATGACCCCCAGCCAAGCCATTAATGACAACCTGACGATCTGGATCTATAGCGCGAATCTCACCAACGATTCGACGAATCACCTTCTGATGAATATCCCTTGTAAATCCACGTTGACCAATCTCGGGAGGCTCATTGACGAGATCAAAACTCATAAGGTCCGGGTACTTGCCCTGATAACGCTTGGCCAAGGCGCTCCACAGTTCTGAGAATGCATCTTGGGCAACTTTATCTGCCCACAAATTTGTACTCTCCTTCTCCCAACCATTGATGCAGTATCCGGGTGCGCGATGGAGATTGATCGAAATATGTATGCCACGCGAAACACTCTCGTGCACATACTGATCAAGAACCTTTAAAAATGCCTCGTTCTGGGCGCCACCTATCTCTGGTAACCAATACCGATAATCGAGTGGCAAACGCAGAAAATTAAATTCATATTTCGCCATGAAATCCAGCATTCGGGTATCTGCTGGTTTCACCTCCTCGGTAAAGCTGGAATACGCCCATTGAGCGTTAAATCCATATCCCAGGTGGGTCACTCCATTGAGGGCCATTACTTACCTTCTTTGGCGATCAATTCATTGAGCCATTTTGCCTGCAACAAATTTTGATCACTGGCTCCACCTTCATGCATATTGAATTCCCAAATCTGAGTCGTGACGGGTCCGGCATAGTGATTTCGCATAGCAAAGATTGTGTCCGGCGGGCAGATGGGATCGTGCATACCAAGACTAATAAGGGCATGAGCCTTTGCTGAGGTCACAAGGTTCATGACATCAAAATAGGTAAGAGTTTCTAAGGCGCGAGCAGAGTCCGTACGGTGAATGCGACAGTAGTTGACGATCTCTTGGTAGGGATATGCATCTGTAAGTTCGATGGCACGATGGATATGACATAAGAAAGGCACATCAGGCATCGTTGCAAAGACTTCAGGTGCCAGCGATGCAGCTGCGAGAGCGATTCCCCCGCCCTGGCTTCCGCCGGTAGTGACGATTCGATTTGGATTAGCGTGTGGCAATTTCTTGGCAGCGCGGACAAAAGCAACTGCATCCGAGAAGACTCTGCGGTAGTAATAATCTTCCTTGGATTCGATTCCCATGGTCATAAAACCAGGGGTCGATGAACTTCGCGGATATGAGCCATCAGGAGTATCACCTCTGCGGTGTCCTCCACCCTGCCCTCGCGTATCCATCACAAGGGTGGGGTAACCGCAATTGGCCCAGAAGAGCCACTCATTAAAGTTGCCGCGTCCTCCCCCGTAACCCTCATAAACAACTACTACTGGGCGATCCTCTTGTAACTCACG
>Ga0364901_10048_pt1 | contig 47937 bp, 39 predicted proteins | sample ExccelJu500002D4_FD_206968 | JGI IMG/M metagenome (GOLD analysis project Ga0364901, IMG submission 206968) | Enriched cells from Trout Bog Lake Hypolimnion, Wisconsin, USA - BchlTB.July09.5000.02.D4 | ecosystem: Environmental > Aquatic > Freshwater > Lake > Hypolimnion/Profundal zone | place: USA...
ACAAGTGGGCGCTGACGGCGCAGCGCCCTCCAAGCCGCGCCGGAGGGGTTCCTCAACCTCCCGATGTTCCTGATTGCATTCTCCCGGATCTTTATTGAGATTGGTCAGCCAACCCATGGGGCAAAAACCAGATAAGCCGACGCTTGAGTCCGCGATGCAGCGGATCACCGAGATCGTCTCGGAGATGGAGGAGGGCAGCCTGCCTCTGGAAACGCTGATTGTCCGTTACGAGGAAGGGGTCGGGCTGGTAAAGGTCTGCCAGGAGAAGCTGGATGCGGCTGAGAAGAAGATCCAGATCATCTCGCGCGACGCGCGGGGCGCGGTGGGACTGAAGGACTTCGAGGAGCAGGACACCTGACAACCATGTCCACACCCCAGGCGACTTCAATCCTACGAGGCATTTCCTCTCCCGCCGATGTCAAGGCGCTTCCCGCCGACGCCATGCCCCAACTGGCATCGGAGATCCGCGGGGAGCTGATCCGCGTGCTCTCGACAACCGGCGGCCACCTCGGGCCGAACCTCGGGGTGGTCGAGCTGACGATCGCGCTCCACCGGGTGTTCGAGACCCCGAAGGACAAACTGATTTTCGATGTCAGCCACCAGGGCTACGTCCACAAGCTGCTGACCGGCCGTTGGGAGCGGTTTTCGACGATCCGCCAATACGAGGGGTTGAACGGGTTCCTGCTCCGCACCGAGAGCGAGCACGATGCCTACGGGGCCGGCCATGCCGGGACAGCGCTCTCCGCCGCGCTGGGGATGGCGGCCGCGCGGGACATGCTGGGCGGCGACGAGCATGTGGTCTGCGTGGCGGGCGACGGGGCGTTCACCTGCGGGGTCAGCTTCGAGGCTTTGAACAACGTGGCCTCGACGACGAAGCGCCTGATCATCGTCCTCAACGACAACGAGTGGTCGATCGCGAAAAATGTCGGGGCCGTGGCCGAGTATCTCAACCGCCTGGTGACGAACCCGGCCTATGCCCACCTGCACGACAAGGCGGCCAAGTTCGTCGAGTGGATCGCGGGAAAAAGCGCCCGCAAGCTCGCGCACAAGGCGGAGGTCGGGCTGAAAAACCTCCTCGCCCCCAGCGTGATCTTCGAGGATCTCGGCATCCGGTATTACGGCCCGATCGACGGGCACGACACCGCCCTCCTCACCGAGACATTCGAATTTCTCAAGACCCAGAACGACCCGGTCATCCTCCACATCCTGACCCAGAAGGGCAAAGGCTACGCCCCGGCGCTCGAGCGGCCGGACAAGTTCCATGGGCTCGGGAAATTCCATCTCGACACCGGCGAGACGACCGCGTCGCCGACTCCGACGTATTCCGAGATTCTCGGCTCGTCGCTCGCCAATTTCGCCGACCACAACAACAAGATCGCCGCGATCACCGCCGCCATGCCGACCGGCACCGGGCTCGTGGGATTTGCCAAGCGGCACCCGGACCGCTTTTTTGACGTGGGCATCGCCGAGGAGCACGCTGCGATTTTCGCGGGCGGCCTCGCCGTGCGGGGGATGAAGCCGTTTCTCGCGATCTACAGCACGTTCATGCAGCGGTCCTACGACATGATCATCCACGACCTGGCGCTACAGAACCTCAACGTGGCGCTCTGCATGGACCGGGCCGGACTCTCGGGCGACGACGGCCCGACCCACCACGGGCTCTTCGACATCGGCTTCCTGCGCCCGGTTCCGGGCCTGGTCCACATGCAGCCGAAAGACGAGGACGAGTTTGTGGACATGCTCTGGACGATGGCCCATTACGACGAGGGCCCGATCGCGATCCGCTATCCCCGCGGCGCAGGCACAGGCGCGGTCCCGAAGAAAAAGCCGCAGATCCTCGAAATCGGAAAATCCGAGGTCCTCCGCCACGGCTCGCGCGCCGCGATTATCGCGCTCGGCAACATGTGCGAGCCGGCGCTCGAGGCAGCCGCATCGCTCGAACAAATGGGGGTCTCGACCGCCGTCATCAACGCGCGCTGGATCAAGCCTCTCGACACCGCGATGATCGAATTTTTCGCGCGCGGCTGCGAGGTTGTCTGCACGATGGAGGACCACGTGCTGCACAACGGGTTCGGGTGCGCGGTGGTCGAGCACCTCTCGGAACAGAAAATCACGACCCCCGTCGTCCGGGTGGGCTGGCCGGACCAGTTCATCGAACACGGTAGCATTCCCGCCCTCCGCGCCAAGCACGGCATCACGCCCGCCGCGGCGGTGGAAAAAATCCTCTCCGCACTTCCAGCGCGGAAAACCAAACCTGCGGCGATCCAGCCCGCCGCCTGAATCGCCCTCCCGGTCGTTCCCGAGGGAACATCTCCACACTACAGGTTCGCGGGTTTGCCCGCCTTCCCCGACTGAGGTTTGCATTTGACGAACCGGAAGCTTGCAGGCATCGTTTGCCCGTGAGCACGACAAAAATCCTGGCGATCCTTGAGGCCGCTCAGATCGAGCCACCCAAGGCGCGTGCCATCGCGGAATCGCTCGAAATCGCGTTCAAGGAACAGGAAGACGACCTGACAAAACGCCTGATGACGAAGCAAGACGGCGCGGAACTGAAAACGGAAATCATCAAGTGGATGTTCCTTTTCTGGATCGGGCAAATCGCCGTTCTCCTCGCCGCCGCCAAGTTCCTGTTTCAAACACACTGAGACATCCCGCCGGCGGAAAACCATGTGCTGCACAACGGGTTCGGGTGCGCTTTATCGCAAGACGCGTCGCTCATTGGAAATCATTGTCTTCCACCCGGAAAAGCCGCAACATCCACACCGAAAAGTGTGGGATTTCCGGGCTAATTTGTCGGCTGGCCGCCAGCCGGGGTATAGACCAGCGACGATCCATCGCTGCTGAGATAAGCGGAGGCTTTGGCCTGGTCTGCTGGAGAGATCGTGTCCATGCGGAATTGGATCACCAGGCTGGAATCCACCGTATTTGTCACGGCCACGCCCGCCACGAGGGCGGAGATGGCGTCGGCCTTCGTGGGCCATCCGGGATGTCCGGCGGAGCGCGCCGCCGAGGCAAGCGCCGCCAGAGACTGGGCGTTTCTCTGGTCCCGGGTTTTATTCACCGAGCCAACGATGTTGGACATGTTCGGGATAGCGATGGTTGCGACAATGGCAATCACCGCAATGACCACCAACAACTCGACCATTGAGAACGCTGCCGAGTTTGCTTTCATTCTTCTGTTCGATTTCCGAGGGGAAACAGAAGCCGCTCGCGACTTTAATTTTCCGGGCGAGCTGGGTTCCCCGGGAGAGAGGGGCAGGGATTGGACCGGCACCCCTCCACATTTCCAAGCGCTTTAGTTGGTTGACGGAGTGTAACGGATGATGCCCGTGACAGTATCAAACGTCAGGTTGTTGGTCACCAGAGAGAGGTCGGCCGGGAGACCGTCCACTTTGAAGGGCCCCATCACCTGATTGTTGTTGGTCACGCTGATGCCGTTGGTGAGGGCAGCGATCGCCGTAGATATGCCAGATGCAACATTCGTGTAGCCCGCCGCCGATGCCGCCGCGGAAACGGAGGCGAGGTTTTGAGCGTTGCGCTTGCCCGAGGATTTCGCTGCCTGCTGGGTGATTCCAGAGATGTTGGGAATGGCAATGGCCGCGATCACCGCGATCACCGCAATCACAACGAGTAATTCAACCAAGCTGAAAGCTGATTGAAACGATAGTCTGCCTGTTGGTTTTTTCATAGCACGCACAACATACGGGCTCCGGTCGCAGTTCTGCAACATTGCGCATCCATCATTCTTGATCAGGGAAAAGCTGTATATTTGTTGCGCAACGTTGCATGAACGGCCTGCACCCGGAATGGGAATCCACGGACGACACGGCGGTCGTCCCTCCATGCGGTGTCGGCACGATGGAGGGCGCTGCGCCGTCGGTGCCGACTTGTTTCGCCGAATGGGAAACCGGACTTGACACGCGGCAATATTCATCACACTTTTGTGATGTTATGAAAACTGCGACGGTTCGTGATTTGCGGTATGATTTTCCAAAAATCGAGGCGTGGATCGCGGGGGGAGACGAAATTCTGATCACCAAGCACGCGAAGCCGGTGGCCCGGATCATGTCTCCTGCGGTGCCGGCCGGAAAACGCGGATCCCGGCACCCGGACTACGCGGCCCGTCTGCGGCGTATTTGGGGTGACCGGGTTTTCACCCAGGAGGAAGTGGACGAAATGCGTGCGTTTGAAACCGGCGAGCCATGACCGTTTATCCTGATACGAGCTTCCTGTGTTCGGTTTACCGCAAGCAGATTCATACCCCTCAAGCATTGGCATATCGCCGGGCGATGACCTCGCCGCTCCCGTTCACACGGCTGCTGGAATTCGAGTTGATCCAGGCGATCCGGCTGCAGATATTTTTGCATGAAGCGGATCGGACCAAGGGATATTCCGAGCGCGAGGCCGACCAGATGATTGCCGACTGGGAGGCGGACATTGCGGCCGGGCTGAATGTGTTAGTGCCGGCGGATACCGACGCCGTCCTTCGGCTGGCCCGCTCGTATTCCCTCCAGCGCACGGCGAAAGGAGGCCACCGCACGCTCGATATCCTGCATGTGGCGACCGCCGTTCACCTTGGGGCAAAAACCTTCCTCACCTTCGACGATCGCCAGCGGAAACTCGCCCGATACGCCAACTTGAAAGTCCCGCTTTGATCGGCGTCAGGATGTCACAACATCGCCGCCCAGCGTGAGAAGACCAGTTCCGCCGTTTCGCGAAGCTGCGGCAGAAATTTCCAGGCATCCAGCCGGAGTTGCTCGGGATCGGCTCCGGCTGCGATGAGGTAATCATCGGAACCTGTGAGCATTTCCTCGAAAATTTCGGGGGTCATTTCTAGGTGGAATTGCAGACCGTAGAGCCCGCAACCGTAGCGGAAGAGCTGGTTCTGGGTGAGCGCGGAAGAAGCGAGGCGCATGCCTGCGGCTGGAAGATCGAAAACATCCCCGTGCCAGTGCGTGGCCACAAAATCTGTCGGCAGGTCGCACAGAAGCGGATCGTATTTTGCGATCGGGTCGAGCGTGACAGGAAAGAATCCGATTTCGCGGCGGGAGCCCGGGCGGACCGGGGCGCCGAGCGCGGAGGCCATCAACTGGGCGCCGAGGCAGAGACCGAGAACCGGTTTCCCGGCATGGGCCGCCTCGCGGATCAGATCGCACTCCCGGCTCAGGTAGGGGTATTTGTCCGTCTCATAAGCGCCCTGCGCCCCGCCTCCGACGGCCAGCCCGTCGAACGCATTCAATGATGCGGGCAGCTTCCCGCCAAGATACGGATGGGCGACATCGAACGCAACGCCGCTGCGGTCGAGCGTTTCCGCCAGAAGGCCGGGCTTGTCCGTCTCTCCATGCTGGATAAATAGAACCTTCTTCACTGGAAAATATTTTTGGCTTGTCGGAAGTGCCCGGTTGAAAAGAACCGCTCTTCCCGACCTGAAAGTCAAATAGCAATCCCCGTGCCATGAGGCAGGGGGCGCAGCCACCCCCGGAAGGAAGCAGCCCGATCCAAGAATTTTTCGGTTTGCCCCGGCGGGATAGCGGGTAAAGTGGCCCGCTCTCATGATTTCATCCACCGAAAAGCGGCTCCGCGAACTGCTGGCCGAACGCATCCTCATCCTCGACGGGGCGATGGGCACGATGGTCCAGCAATACAAACTTCAGGAGGCCGACTATCGCGGAGAGCGATTCGCCGGGTGGAAGGGGCAGGATCTCAAAGGAAACAACGACCTTCTCGTGCTCACCCGCCCGGATGTGATCCGCGAGATCCACGCCAAATACATCGCTGCGGGATCGGATATCATCGAGACGAACACGTTCAGCGGCACGTCCATCGCCCAGGCGGATTACGGGCTCGAAGAATTTGTCCCCGAGCTGAACCGCGAGGCGGCGAAGCTCGCACGCGAGGCGGCGGACGCCTGCACCGACCGGCATGTTTTTGTGGCCGGCGCGATCGGGCCGCTCAACCGCACGCTCTCGATCTCGCGCGACGTGAACGATCCGGGAAAACGCGATGTCACCTTCGAGCAGGTCGTCGCCGCGTATCTCGAGCAGGTGGAAAACCTCGTCGCGGGCGGCGCAGACATCCTGCTCGTCGAGACGGTTTTCGACACGCTCAACGCCAAGGCCGCGCTCTTCGCGATCACAGAATTTTTTACCACCCATCCGCGCCTTCCGGTGATGGTCTCCGGGACGATCACCGACCTCAGCGGCCGCACGCTCACCGGCCAGACAGTCGAAGCGTTTCTGAATTCGGTCTCGCACTTTCCGCTCCTATCGGTCGGCCTGAACTGCGCGCTCGGGCCGAAGGAAATGCGCCCGCATATCGAGGAGCTTTCGCGGATCGCGCCGTTCCCCGTGAGCACGTATCCGAACGCCGGCCTGCCGGACCCGCTGTCGGCGACGGGATTTCCCGAAACCCCGGAGAGCCTCGCCCCGCAGCTCCTCGACTGGGCGAAGCAGGGCTGGCTGAACATCGTGGGCGGCTGCTGCGGGACGACGCCAGACCATATCCGCGCGATGGCGGATGCCGTGAAAGGCCTGCCGCCGAGGGCGATTCCCGAACGCGCGACCACCCTGCGGCTCAGCGGGCTCGAGCCGTTCACCGCCCGACCGGAAATCCCGTTCATCAATGTCGGCGAACGCACGAACGTCACCGGCTCGCCGAAATTTTCGAAGCTGATCCTCGCGGGAAATTACGACGAGGCGCTCACTGTCGCCCGCCAGCAGGTCGAGGCCGGGGCACAGATCATCGACATCAACATGGACGAGGGCATGCTCGACGGCGCGGCCGCCATGACGAAGTTCCTGAACCTCATCGCGGGCGAGCCCGACATTTCGCGCGTGCCGGTCATGATCGATTCCTCGAAATGGGAGGTCATCGAAGCCGGACTGCGCTGCATCCAGGGCAAGGGGATCGTGAACTCGATCTCGCTCAAGTCCGGCGAGGAGGAATTCAGGCACCATGCCGCGCTCGTCCGCCGATACGGGGCCGCCGCGATTGTCATGGCGTTCGACGAGGACGGCCAGGCCGACAACTACGAGCGGCGGATCGCGATCTGCGGGCGCGCCTACCGGATTCTCGTGGACGAGGTCGGATTCCCGCCGGAGGACATCATCTTCGACCCGAACGTCCTCACCGTGGCCACCGGCATCGAGGAACACGCGAACTACGCCAAGGATTTCATCGAGGCCACGCGCTGGATCAAGGCCAACCTCCCGCACGCCCGCGTGAGCGGCGGCATCAGCAATGTCTCGTTCTCGTTCCGCGGCAACAACCCCGTGCGCGAGGCGATGCACTCGGTGTTTCTTTTCCACGCGATCCAGGCCGGGCTCGACATGGGGATCGTCAACGCGGGCATGCTCGGGGTTTACGAGGAAATCCCCGCCGACCTGCGCGGCCTGATCGAGGACGTCCTCCTCAACCGCCGCGAGGATGCCACCGAACGCCTCGTCGCTTTTGCCGACACGATCAAAATCCGATCCAGCGGAGGCACCGCCCCGACCGCCGATCTCACTTGGCGCGAGGGCAGCGTCGAGGAGCGCCTCAAACACGCGCTGATCAAGGGAGTCGTGGATTTTGTCGATGCCGACACGGAAGAGGCGTTCGCCAAATACGGGCGCGGACTGCTCGTGATCGAGGGCCCGCTCATGGACGGCATGAAGGTCGTCGGCGATCTTTTCGGCGCCGGAAAAATGTTCCTGCCGCAGGTCGTCAAGAGCGCCCGCGTGATGAAGAAATCCGTCGCGTGGCTCACCCCGCACATGGAAGCCGAGCGCGCCGCGAACCCGGATGCCCGCGCGCAAGGACGGATCCTCATGGCCACGGTCAAGGGCGACGTCCACGACATCGGCAAGAACATCGTCGGCGTCGTCCTCGCCTGCAACAACTACGAAGTCATCGACCTCGGTGTGATGGTCCCGTGCGAAAAAATCCTCGCCACCGCGCGAGAAAAAAACTGCGACATCATCGGCCTCTCCGGTCTGATCACTCCGTCGCTGGACGAGATGATCCACGCCGCGAAGGAGATGCAGCGCGAGGGCTTCACGATCCCGCTCATGATCGGCGGTGCCACCACGAGCCGCGCCCACACCGCCGTGAAAGTCGCCCAGCACTATGCGCCTGGAGTCGTCCACGTGCTCGACGCCTCGCGCTCGGTCAACGTCGTCAGCGCGCTCCTCAGCCCGGAACAGAAACCGGAATTCTTGGAAAAGCTCGCCGCCGACTACGAAAAACTCCGCCAGGAACACGCCGGAAAGCAGGCCGCCCGCCCGCAGCTCACGCTCGCCGAGGCCGCAAAAAACAAATTCCAAGCCGACTGGTCGGAGACCGCAACGCCGTCACAACTCGGCGTGATTCCATCCGATGTCCCGCTCGAGGAACTCGTCCCGTATTTCGACTGGTCGCCATTCTTCCATGCCTGGGAGTTGCGCGGGCGCTTTCCCGCACTCCTCGATGATCCCGAGATCGGAACAGAAGCACGCAAGCTTTACGACGACGCGCGGCGACTCCTCGACGAAATCGTCTCCAAGAAACTCTTCCGCCCGCGCGGCGTCATGGGCTTCTGGCAAGCCGCCAGCACCGGCGAAGACATCCAAATCTTCGACCAATCCGGCAAGCCGCTCGACATCCTCCACTGCCTCCGCCAGCAACAAAAAAAGCCGGCCGGTCAGCCGAATCTCTCGCTGGCCGACTTCGTCGCGCCGGACTCCGCGGGTGTGCAGGATTTTGTCGGCGCATTCGCCGTCACCGCCGGACGCGAGGTCCACGACGTGGCGGACAGCTACGAGAAGAAGCACGACGATTACCTCTCGATCATGACCAAGGCGCTCGGCGACCGGTTCGCAGAGGCTTACGCCGAATGCCTCCACAAAAAGGCGCGCGACCTCTGGGGGTTCGGGGCAGGCGAGAACCTGACCCCCGAGGAAATGATCCGCGAAAAATACCGCGGCATCCGCCCCGCGCCCGGTTATCCCGCGCAGCCCGACCACACCGAGAAATGGGCGCTCTGGAAGCTCCTCGACGCGGAGCGCCACACCGGGATCGCGCTCACCGAAAGCCTCGCCATGTTCCCTGCCAGCAGCGTGAGCGGGCTCTATTTCGCCCACCCGCAATCGAAGTATTTCGCCGTCGGAACAATCGAGCGCGACCAAGTCGAATCCTACGCCGCCCGCAAGGGAATGCCGTTAGAGGAAACCGAAAAATGGCTGCGCCCTTACCTCAATTACGACCCCGACAGCACCCTCACCCGCCCGTGTTCGCCGGGAGCAAAGGTCTGAGGATCGGAACAAGCCTTTGTTCTGCCAATGGTTCGCCCATTTTCGTGCTTATTCGCAGTGGGGGATGATAAAGCGACAATACGCGGGCCCTTTTCTGACCCGCCACTCGCAGGAGGCGAGATTTCCGATAGTTTTCGAGAAGATTCAAAAAATCATAGCGCCAAATCTGTCAGATATCTTTGCCTGACCCCATTCTCCCTGGCACTTTTCGGATGATTTGCAGGCTTACGAAAGCACGCTTCAAGCGGATCTGAAGAGCAGTGTCCAGATCTGTCCATGTCTTATCATTGAGAGCAGGGACGATGTCGCCGAAGCCTCGCTCGCCTCCGCCACCGAATTTGCCGCCCTCGCGAAAAAGAAATGAAAAAACCGGTAGAAACCATCGATGCCAGGTTTGGGGAACGGTCAGTCCCCGTGGCATGGGCAGGATGCCCATGCCACAGTGTGTTTTCGAAAAATGCAAAATGAAAAATCTTCTGGAGAAATTTTTCGGAAAGTCGGCGAAAGGGATCGCCGTCAAAGACAACTGATGACCGGCATCCCGCGCCGCATAGTATCGGTTTCTTAAGCGAAGGGATTCATCGGCGCGATGCCATCAATTGCTGCTTGCGCCACATTCCCGGGCTGCGTCAGGGACATAAAATGTCCCATGTCGGCACGTCTTGCGACAACCGGTAGAAAGGACATTTTGTGTCCTATATCAAATGGATATCCGACACCTTTTGTGGAGGGAAATGGGGGGGAGTCCGGAACGCTCGACACCCCGCCGAATTTCCATAATACTATGCGGATGCCTGTTCCCGTCAAAACCACCCATCCGTCGGCCGGTTCTCCCGCCATCCCGTATGCGATTTTCCTGCTTCTGGCAATTCTCGCCGGCAGCTTGCACCTGACGACCATCCTGATCACCGCGCTCTTTGCCTGCCTCGCGCTGCAAACCCTCTCTGCGAATCGTCACAAATGGATCGCTGTGGCGCTTTTCCTTGTCTTGCTCTCCCTGTTCTTTTACGGGTTCGGTTTCTTCGTCAGGCAGGCCATCGTCGAGTTGCCCGAGATCGTTTCCGCCTCCGTCCCGCGCATCGTCAAATACGCCACAAGCCGCGGAATAGATCTGCCCTTCACCGATGTCGGGAGCCTAAAATCCCTGGCCATCGACAGCGCGCAGCAGGCCGCAGGATTCCTGGGCAGCTTCGCCAGAATTGCCACCAAGGAATTCCTTTACTTCGTCGTCGGCGTCGTGGTCGCAATCGGCGTCTTCCTCAATCCCGGGATCGATTTCGAATCTTCCCCGCACCCCCTCAACCTCTACTCGCTGCAGATGGGACGGCTCACCGGGCTTTTCCGATCGTTTTACACAAGCTTCCGAAGGGTCATTGGCGCACAAGTCATCATCTCCGCAATCAACACCGCCCTGACCGCCACCTTTGTCTATGCCTCCGGGTTACCCTACGCCACGATGGTCATCATCCTCACATTCCTCTGCGGATTGCTTCCGGTCGTCGGCAACCTGATCAGCAACACCCTGATCGTCGGGCTCGGGTTTACCGTCTCGCCGCAATTTGCCGGTTGGGCGCTCCTTTTTCTCGTCGCGATCCACAAGTTGGAATACTTCCTCAACAGCCGCATTATCGGCGGACGCATCCGCCACCCGATGTGGCTGACCCTGCTAGCTCTGCTCGTCGGAGAACGCCTGCTGGGGATCGTCGGCATCATCCTCGCGCCGGTGGCTCTCGATTTTCTCAAGACCGAAGCGTCGAGATTTCAGATCGCAGCGGAAGGGGTCGAATCAGAGCCCTCCGTGGCGCAATCGACGACGCCGCCCGAGGCCTCCGCCCGCTGATGCTCCGCCGTGCGCGGCATCACCCAAGCCGCATGCCGGCAAGGGTGTATTTCATTTTGGGGCATTGTTCCACGTGGAACGCTATGCATAACTTTCTTTTTATTAGAATGTTATATCACCCCATCAAATCGTCTGCGACAAAAACCCGCCATCCACACGCAAATCGATGCCGGTCACGAACGAGGCGGCCTTGGGCGAGGCGAGGAAGACAGCGGCCCCTGCGAGCTCCTCCGCAGAGCCAAACCTGGCCATGGGAGTATGGGAAAGAATCGCAGCGGCGCGTGGCGTGGGGGATCCATCCGGGTGGAAGAGAAGCCGGCGATTCTGCTCGGCGGGGAAGAATCCGGGCGTGAGCGAGTTGACCCGCACGCCATGAGGCGCCCACTCGCGGGCGAGGAATTGGGTCAGGTTGAGCGCGGCGGCTTTCGCCGCAGAATACGCCACGACATTCGAAAGCGGGAGGTGCGCGGCCACGCTGGCGATGTTGATGATGCTGCCCTTCTTTGCCGCGACCATCACCGGCCCGAAGACTTGGCAGGGAATGAGAGCGCCCCCGATGAGGTTGAGGTCGAAGCTTGTGCTCCAGTCGGCAGCGGAAATATTTTCAAAGCGATTCTCCGCGTTGACGGTGACCTTCGGGCTGTTTCCTCCGGCGGCATTGACGAGGACCGTGGGGGTTCCGAAGTGGCCCCGGACATTGGCGAGCAGGCTTTCCAGACTTTCCTTCGACGAGGCGTCGGCCTCGAAAAAAACCGCCGTTCCTCCGGCTTGGGAAATGGCATCGGCCCGTTCGCCGCCGCGTCCGGCATGGCGTCCGGCCACGACGACATTGCCGCCGCTGGCCGCCAACCCCTCGGCGATCGCCCCGCCAAGAACACCCGTCCCGCCAATCACCACGGCAATTTCGCCGGTCAGATCAAATAGGTTCATGGCTGAAGAATTAGCAAACCTCCGCCGGCTGGCATAGCTTTTTGATTTTCTGGCGGATTTGCCCGGGGCGTATAAAGTGGGTGCATGAAAGACACGCAGAGCGAGCCGGACGACCGCCAGCTCCCGATCGACCGGGTTGGGGTCAAGGCGTTGCGGTATCCGATCCAGGTCCGCGACAAAGACCGCGCGATCCAGAGCACGATCGCGACAGTCCAACTGACCGTCGATCTTCCGCACCACTTCAAAGGCACGCACATGAGCCGGTTCATCGAGGTCCTCGGGTCGCACGGTCCGGTCGTCCATGTGGATAATATCCGCGACATCCTCGAACAGCTCACCAAGCGGCTCGAAAGCGACTGCGCGCACCTCGAGTTCGAGTTTCCGTTCTTCTTGGAAAAAAAAGCCCCGGTCACCGGCTCGACCGGACTGCTCGATTACTCGGCCAAATTCCAAGCCACGCTCGAACGCGGGAAAATGGATTTTCTCGTGCAGGTCATCGTCCCGGTCACCACCCTGTGCCCGTGCTCGAAGGCGATCAGCAAGGCCGGCGCCCACAACCAGCGCGGCCATGTCACCCTCGCGGTGCGCTGCCGCAAACCGATGTGGATCGAAGACATGATCCGCCTGGTCGAGGACTCCGCCAGCTCGGAACTCTACAGCCTTCTCAAACGCCCGGACGAAAAAGCCGTCACCGAGCGCGCCTATGCCAACCCGGTCTTCGTCGAGGACCTCGTGCGCAACGTCGCCGTCCGCTGCGAGGCGGACCCCAACATCGTCTGGTTCCGCGTCGAGGCGGAAAACTTCGAGTCCATCCACAACCACAACGCCTACGCCCTCATCGAAAAGCCGGGGGCGCGGGCCCCGCGAGGTTAGGGCGGCCAGCCGGAATTTGAAGCGTCCGTCAAGCTGCTGACAACCGCTCGCGAATTAAGCCCCAATAACGGCAAGATAACAGGCGATCTGGCTTTCTCCTATCGATTTGAGATTCGTGGTTTCCTATTGCTCATGATTGATAGCATATCAATGGATTTTATTGGGGTTTCATCCTGTTAACTTTTGCCTTTCCACGAAAGACCCATGAGATAGTCATGGCTCGTCTTGCAACCTTCGAGGATGTCGCCCTGGAAATAGTCCTGCTCGTAATCGAGCCACTCGACTTGGTTGGCGGCGGCGAAAGCCACGATTTTCAGGGTTTCCCTCACTGTGTAAAGTTGGATGCCGATCTTCATAGTTTTCTCCTAATTATTTTGTATTTATTGGTTAGTGGTTTCCCGCGTATAGCCGGGTGATGCGCTGCGCGGTATCCAGGGAAAGGGCCATGTCTCAAGAATCCCGCTGCGCAGCACGAGAGACATCCCCCCCACAACCATGATTTCCCTGAAGTTTTCTGGGTGGTCAAAGGCGACATTCAACACGAGATGAACGGCAGGAGTATGGTGATCCGCCCGAATACGCTGGTCACGGTGAGGCAGACGAAGGACATACATGGCGACAAAGCCATCGAAGGGGACGTGTCGTATGCTGGGACATGCCATCCCGTCGCTTTGCTGCCTGGGGAGGTCGCCCTCTTCGCGCCTGGATTCAGGCGATTACCGCTGCCGGATCAAGTCCGGCCAAGGGCAAGGAATGCGTGTTGACCGCAAGAATAGCCAAGCCGGAGCAAGAAGTGGAATGCGGGACTACGCGAAGTATGGATAATGGCGGAAATACAAGCCCCCAAAGCGCGGTAATATCTCAACTCGATAAAAATTTATGATTATTGGCATCCCCAAGGAAATCAAGGAACAGGAACATCGCGTGGCACTATTGCCCTCCGGAACTTACCAGCTTGCGAAGCGCCATCAGGTTTTGGTTGAAACCGGGGCGGGGGTGGATATCGGGATGAGCGATCAGGATTACCAGAATGCCGGCGCCGAGATCGTCCAGCGTCACGAGGACATTTTTGCCCGCGCCGACCTGGTGGCGAAAGTCAAGGAGCCGCTTCCTTCCGAATTCCCGCTGCTGCGCGAAGGGCAGGTTCTTTTCACCTACCTGCACCTTGCGGCCAACAGGGAGCTGACCCAAGCCCTTCTCGATTCGAAGGTGACGGGCATCGCCTATGAATCGGTCGAGGTGAACCGGCGGCTGCCGCTGTTGGAGCCGATGAGCGAGATCGCCGGCCGGATGTCGGTGATCGTTGGCGGGTATTACCTGGCCAAGCATTGCGGAGGAAAGGGCGTTTTATTGGGCGGGGTTCCGGGGGTGCTTCCGGGCAAGGTCGTCATTCTCGGTGGTGGCACGGCGGGCGTCAACGCGGCGCGGATGGCCGTCGGGCTCGGCGCCGACGTGACGATTCTCGAAGTCGATCTCGAGCGGATGAGGTTCCTCGATATCACGATGACCGCCTCCACCCTCTATTCGAGCGAGGCGAATCTGCTGGATCTTCTCAGCCAGACCGATCTTTTAATAGGTGCAGTGCTGGTGCCGGGGGCAAAGGCCCCGAAACTCATCACCCGCGCGATGCTCAAACTGATGAAGCCAGGAAGCGTCTTTGTGGACATCGCGATCGATCAGGGCGGTTGCGCGGAAACCTCGCGGGCCACCACGCATACCCATCCTGTTTTTGAGAAGGAGGGGGTGGTCCACTATTGCGTGGCGAATATGCCTGGAGCTTACGCCCGGACCGCCACCCAGGCGCTCACGAACGCGACATTCCCGTATCTGGAAACCATGGCCGATCTCGGCCTCGACGAGGCCCTCAAACGTCGCCCGGCCCTGCTGACCGGCATCAATGTCTGGAACGGGCACCTGACCAATAAAGAGGTCGCCTCCGCGCATGATCTTCCCTGGCAGCCATTCCAACCAGCGAGCCCTGTTTAATAACCCATGTGAAAGCACCCATCATAAGAACTTTTCCTCCTGCCCTTGTCGCCCTAGCAATCCTTGTCATGTCTGCCCTTCTATCCCCCTCGTCGAATGCGTCTGCCGTTCGCGAAACGCAAAGTAACGCGGCCTTGGATGAGCGGCTTGCCGCCCGCACATGGGCTTCCACGGCAATTCTCAGGCAACCTCCGCAACTGGAGGGAAAGCCGGTGGTGATTTCGGACGCCGCGTTTTCCGCGGAGATCCCGTTTTCGTTTATTTATGGCGGCAAGCCCTCCGCAGGGCTTTTGCCGTCATGGAAGCGCTCTGTCAAGCACGAGAGCGTCACCGGCGGCAAAGAGCAGCACGTTATCACTTGGCTTGATCCCGAAACGGGGCTTCGAATCGATTGCGAAGTCACGATCTATGCGGACTATCCGGCCGTCGAGTGGGTCTTGCGTCTCACGAATACCGGCTCCGCGGACACGCCGATCATCGCGAATATCCTGCCGCTGGATATGGCGATTACGCCGCAGAAAGAAAACGGCATCAAGCTGCATTATGTCATGGACAGCAATATGTCGGAAGCGGACTACACGCCTCACGACTGTGTGATTAATCCCGGGTTCGACATCACCCTCGCCCATAACGTGAGCATCCCGTATTTCAGCGCCGAGTGGATCGGGGGCGGTGTGGTTGGAGCCATCGGCTGGACCGGGCCGTGGAGTTTGCGACTCCGGCGCGGTCTGGACGCCAGGCTGAGTTTGCAGGCTGGACAATTGATCACACGCCTGAAGCTTCATCCGGGAGAGTCAATACGAACACCTAGAATTCTGTTGGTGTCATGGCAGGGGCAAGACCGGATGCGCGGGCATAATGCCCTGCGACGTTTGCTTATGGACCACTATGTCCCGAAACAGAACGGGCAAATTGCCGTGACTCCGATTTCTTATTGTCCTGGAGGTCTGTATGAGATGAAGTGCAAAGACCCAAGAAAAACCAACCGCAACGCCATGGAGGAAGTCCTGAATGGGGTTACGGAAGAAAATCAATTGGACAGCATTCGGAGGATGCCGTCCATCGGGATAGAAGCTTTCTGGATCGATGCCGGCTGGTATCTGGGCGATTACTCGAACACCATCACCAAAGGCGGCTTGGGCAACTGGCGGACGCCGAAGCCGGAGGCCTTTCCGAGGGGGTTGAAACCCATCAGCGACGCGGCAAAACAAAAGGGGATGAAATTCATTCTCTGGTTTTGTCCGGAGCTTGTAAACCCGGAATCAGAGGTCGGCCGGGAACATCCTGAATGGGTTTCAAATTACACTTTTCTTCTGGGCAATCCGGAGGCGCGCCAGTGGATGACCGATCTGCTGTCCGACTGCATCGCAAAATGGGGCGTGGACATTTACCGAGACGATGGCGGCACTTTCCAGTTGCCTCTTTTTAAGCCGCTTAAAGACAACACTTCGCCGATCGCTCCGGTCATCAACCCGACGCAAGTGAAAGCACTCGAGTCGCCTCAGGAGCAAATCGCCGATCCCGATCGGCAGGGCATCGCCGAGATCCGCCATATCGAGGGGCTGTATGCAATGTGGGACGAACTCCTGCGGCGTCATCCCGGGCTCATGATCGACAATGCGAATTGGCGGGGCAAGGGTTGCGATATCGAGCTGGTAAAACGGACTGTCGGATCACTTTTGAGAAGCGAGGCAACGTTCTGGGGTGACAAACCCGCACAAGACCAGATGGGAACAATGACGTTGAGTCAATATGTTCCGATTTCCGGTTCCGGAGCGGTCAAATTCGACCCCTATTTTATCCGTTCGGCCGCAACCAGCGGCATTGCTTTTCCTTTCCCCTGGCCCGATCTACGAGACAAGGACTTCCCCGTCGAAGAGGCCCGGAAAGCCATCGCGGAAGTCATATCGCTGCGCCCTTACTGGCTCGGCGACTTTTATCCCCTGATCGAGAGAATTGACGCGGACGAGAGCAACTGGTGCGCATGGCAATTTCATCGGCCCGATCTGGATGCCGGTTTCGCGGTGTTCTTCCGCCGGTCCAAGAGTCCGCTCGTGAGCATCGACTGTGCTTTGCGCGGTCTCGATCCGGCGATGAAATATGAGGTTGTTTTCAAGGAAACATTCGACGTCAAGGAAAAGCGCGTGATGTCCGGCGCCGAACTGCGCGCATTGCGGGTCGAGATCGGCAACGCGCCAGGAAGCGTGCTGGTGATGTACAAGAAAAGAGGACCCGGCCGGAGATGAACAACAGACGTCGGCATTTTTGGGCGATTTTAGGAGCAGCAACTATGGGACAGTTTTCATGCCTTTTCGGGGGTGTCCTATGCGAAACCCCCAAAAACTGTCTCGCTTTGCACCCCCCTGAAAATGCCACCCAATTGCCGACGCCGAACAACAAACAGGAGACCACGATGGAAGCCATGCTAAACGGATTGAAGTTGACGGTCGACAAACGGACCGGCGGACTGCTGGAGCTGTCCTACCCAGGCGTGGGAACCATGCTCAAGGCCGATGCGGCGCAGTCCGGTTTGGTGGACATGGCCTGTCCAATTCCCGCGTTCGAGCCGATGCGGGTCGCCACACGTTACTCGGAGGGGGCGCTGGTGAAAGTGGAAGAGGGGTGCATCCAGATCCATTGGGACTCGTTGGGGGCCAACCGTGGGTATGCGGGCATCGGTGGTCCAATCGCGGCGACTGTTACGCTCAAGGCATGTGATGACGGCCGCTCCGTGGTGATGGTCTGCCATGTGGATAATCGGTCAAAGGTGGCTGTGCCGCAGGTCTTGTTCCCCGATTTCATGGGGTTACAGCCCTTTGCCGGCGAGAAGGAAACCGTATTTCGCACAGCTGGACTGGCGGCGCGGCCGTTCGTCGAACTCAAGACGCCCGACCGCGACTATTTCTATGCGACGCGGCTAGGCTATAGTCCAAACTTCGCCAGATACACTTCGGGAGGGATGCAGACCGGCGAATCGGGAATGGTTCTGCGTTGGTTTGATTTCGGAAGCCTTGCGGGCGGCTTCAGCCTTTTTCCCCGCAGATGGGGCAAGGATACGCGGGAGAACATCTATTTGCATTTGCCCGAGGCCACCGGCGCGCTTCGGCTGATGTGTGAACACAGGACAACCATCGAACCGGGGCAGAGCTGGGACAGCCCGGAATATATCCTGACCCCGCACACCCACGGCTGGGCCAAAGGCATCGAACCTTACCGCGACTGGGTGCGCCAACACTACCGGAAGCTATACCCGTTGCCGGAGCATGTGCGCGACGGACTCGGCTTTCGTACTGTGTGGATGACCCAGAACGCCGAACACCAAAAACCCCTGTGGCATTTCCGCGATCTTGTGAATGTGGCCCGTGAATGCCGTGATCATGGACTGTCCGAAATAGTTATGTGGGGTGTTTCTGACTATACATCTCCCGGTTTTCAGCCTGAACCCGCCTGCGGCACGATGGAAGAATTCAAGAAAGCTGTAGCGGACTGCGCCGCGTTGGGAGTGAGATTGACCCCATTTATCTCTCCCATTCTGGCGTATGGCGAGAAATCAATCCGGCGGTATGGACTGAAGCCGGGGACGGGCCAAAACTGGACTTACCACGCCGACTTGATTCCGGGCTTCGCTCCCTACTATGCCCACAGTGTGGACTCATGCGCAGTTGATGTCAGTTCGCCGCTTTGGCAGCAGGATGTGAAAGACTATTTCCGTCAAGCGATGGATTGCGGTGTGCGCTCGTTCTGTTGGGACGTGTTCAAAAACGGGTATCCAAAACCCGAAAAGCCAGAGCCCAATATCTTCACCCTGACGAAAGAACTGCAGGCGATGATGCGCCAACGCGATTCACAGGCGGCTTTTTCGGGCGAAGATGTCGACAGCATGGAAGTGAACTCCGCCTATCTTGACTACACGTGGAACTGGAGGGAATCCGATGCCCCGCTTCCAGCGTCGCGGATCGCGCAGATCCTGGAGGTCCAGCCGCTGACCAGTGTCCTGCCCACGCCGCGCCTGAACCACAACATTGACCGCTCGCCCCTTGAGGCTAAGCGCGCCTTTGCCGACAATCTTTTCCTCAATGTCTGGCCGCGGAAGCCGGACGATGTCAATGGATCGGACTTGATCTCAACCCATCCCGAGCTGAGCAAAGCCCTGCGGCAATGCGCCGGCTTGCGAAAAAAGTTTCTCGCGTATTTCGTGAATGGCACATTCATCAGCGAATGCGTGCTGACCAAACCAGCGGCGAACGTGCAGGTGAGAAGTTATGTGCTGCCAGACCGGTTGCTCACTCTCGTTCTCAATCTCGGCTCGCGGCAGGACGTTAGTTTATCGTGGGACCTCACGCCATGGCTGCCGACAACAAAGAGGCAGACTTTGACCGTATATGACGAAAACGGCAAGTCCATCGAACATAGGCCGCTGCGGGCTGCGCATGGGTCGCTGTCCGTAGGTTCACTTGAACACGGCGAGATGAAGTTGGTGGAAATCAATGAATAATTGATCGAAAGAAAATTCCGAACAATAAAGGGCGCGAGGCGGGGAATTGATGTATAAAGCCTGGGAAGAAATCAAAAAAGCTTTTGCTGTGTGGAATGACGACATGAAGTTTCATCCGCTTGAGGGCAGCTTGTTCTTTGCAAGTCTTAGATGTTGTTCGGAGACGGTTCTCCCGGATGTTGTCAGCAGATATAACTCCACGATTCAACTTTATTCCAGGGTCGAGCCGTATCGCGCAGCCGATTTTGAAAAACTCAAAGAGAGCGCATTTCTAGACAAGATGATGGTGATGAGCGCTCATCTTGCCGCTGCGGCCAAGGTCGCAAAAGAAGCCGTCGCTTCGACCAGCGACAAGGAGTTCATTGGCATTTGTTACTACGGGGCGGCGAAGGCACGTCCGACCCAAAAAGAATATGCTGAATTGAATTATGCCTCGATTGCTATCGCGGACGCGGTATGCCGGCAGCGCTGTGACGTAATCCGCGCCTACCAATTACGGACTGCCATTGAAAAATGCCGCAGCGAGGGCGATGAGAAATCCGCCTTGGAAAAAGAAAAGCTGTATCTCGACCTTGTGCGTGAAGACATCGGTGTGCAGGAGAGATTTTGCGAAATCCTCACGGGCTTCGCGGAGATGCGGCCATGTTTCACTCGAACCAGCCGGACAGAACCCGAGATAGCCGAGCTCCTGTCCGATACACGAAAGAAACTATTAAGCGAGAAGTTCCGCATGGAAAATGCGGCATCTTTATTGCCGGAGCAATGGACAGTTTTTGCACCGGTGAATCGCCAGGTTACTCTGGAAAAATTCCAGTTGGCAACTATTCCCACAGAGATCCATACCGGGAATGGGACAATCAGCCCTCGTCTTGTCAATGTCGTGGACGGCAGACTGGATTTGAATCCGTTCGTTGGCGGGACCGGCGGACAACGTTGCGCCTATGTATTCATCCCACTCTCGCTGAGCGAGGAAGAAAATCTGGCTTTCGGCTTTGGCGCGGATTGGTGGTTTGAGGCGTTCCTTGATGGCGAATATCTTTGTGACACAATGCGAACGGGGAATATGAGCTGCGGATATAGTTATTACGACCATATGAAGCGGGTGCATTTGGCCAAGGGCAAGCACTTGCTCTCAATTCGCGTCATCAGCGGCATAAGTGGGTATCAATTGTGCGCTGGCCTTTTTCCCGATCCAGACAAAAATGCAAAATAAAGGTTCTTGGAATCAATCAGTGGACCTCGTTTGAAGAGGGAACGACATGTTCCTTGAGCACATTAGTTTCAAGCGACATTTTTCCGTTCCAGGCGCCTCCGCGAGCCGATCTGCAGAATAAAGTTAGAGAAGTGTCCGCCTTTTAATGATGAAACAATTATTCAGAAATCAACATGGATGTTCCTTTTTGCATGTGCTACCTGTCTGGCAAGCGGGGACGAAAGTGAACAAAGTGCAAAGCAAGGAGAAACTCGGATGAATGCGATTATGCCCGGCCCATTGGTTATGGATTTGAGCAGCGATTGGAAGTCTAAGATTGATCCCTCCAACTCAGGAGAGCGAGAGGAGTGGTTTGCCGCCTCCGCTTCGGATGAGTCATGGAAACCAGTCTGCCTCGAGCGATACCGAATGACTCACCGCAATGGACGATACAAAGACGCGGTTTGGTATTCCAAGGAGTTTTCTTTATCTCGCGATGACAGTGGTCGGCCACTCTGGTTGGTCTTTTACCTGACTGAGGGGCGCACAACGATTTGGCTGAATGGGAAACCCATTGGCGGGCAGGTCTCTCCACCGGTCGCAGGAATGAGAAACAAGCCTTGGGCATTGAATATCACCGAGCACGTGAAATCCGGAGAAAAACTTCGGTTGGTTGTGCGTTGTGAGCAAATCCAACTTCCAGCACAGGTTGCTGTTGGTAACCGAAATCAAATTGCCGGATTAGCCATCCCGATAGAGCTTCGTCATGAACTTAACGAGAGCGAAGTAAAAAAGCCGAGCGTTGCAGAGGACTCTCCCAAGATTTGCATGAATACCGCAGGATTTCTCTCGAAAAGTCCAAAATATTTTGTCGTTTTGAATGCGCAGGATCAGGACGATGAATTCGAAGTTCGAAATTATTGCCCCTCAGGAACAACGGCTTATCGAGGAAAACTACGCAAGGGATCGGGCGATTTTGGCTCAGGGATGGTTGGCGATTTCAGCGAACTTACCGACGAAGGGGTCTATATTATCGTGTGCAAAAACGCCGTTTCTGAGGCGTTTTTTATCGACGACAACGGGCTGAATTATCCGCTCCGAATGATGATCAATCATTTTACCAGTAAGCGCTGTGGGCATACTGATCGGGGGTATATGGAGCAACCTTGTCATGAGTATGTTTTTCGGGTTGACAACGGCGAGCCTATTGATCTCTCCGGCGGGTGGCATCAGTCCTGCGATTATAATAAAAATCCATTGGGTTGCTCATATGGAATGCTGGGCTTGAGTCAATTGGGACTTTCGAACCCAGTCTGGGTCGACACTGTTGCGGACGAGCTTCGATGGGGTTGTCAATACTTCCAGAAACTGGTGCGTCCCGACGGTGGCGTGATGAATGGCCCCACGGCGATGGACGGGAGGTCTGCTAATGTGGACGATAATTCGCCTGGGGCGATGTACAATACTCTGTGCGGCTTGGCCATGTCTGCTCAGTTTTTCAAGGAAACGGAAGAGGCCTTTTCGCGCCTGTGCCTCGCAAAAGCGGTGAGCATCTGGAATTATATCACCAGGCCTTCGAGAGGGGGGGAAACCTACAAATTCCCATTTGGGATAGATCCGGTCGAAAACGAGATTTGGAATGCACGCAATTTCCAAGGCTCGTCATTTGATATAGGAGATCAATTATTCGCCGCCATGCTTCTATATGATGCCAGCGGCGATAAGCATTTCCTCGAATCCGCTGCTCGTTGTGCTTCTCAACTCGCCGACCTCCAAGTCGGCGGAAACGTACATGAGAACCCTGCCGCGGGCTGCTTTTATGACTCCGCAAAAAAGAAGGAATTCGCCGTGCGCCAGGTTCTCGGAATGGACTGGGGGATGATTGGACTCTGTGCGGCGGTGGAAAAGATGCCGGAACACCCGGACCGCGACCGCTGGCTCAAAACCCTCGAGCGGGTCGCCGATCAGTATGCATTGATGTCTCAGCGAAATCCATGGGGGTTGATTCCATTGTTTTGGTTTTCCAGTCCACATCCTGGAGCGCATCCAGCAGGCAGTGCTTTCTATAGATATTTCTATATGGCCGACGGATTGAATGCAGGAATCCTCCGTGCATCTGTATTTCTTACTCGAGCGTACAAGCTACTGCCCAAGCCGGAATACTTGGTCGCGTCGGCCCGCCAGATAGACTGGGTGCTAGGCGGCAATCCGCAACAAACGAGTTTTGTTGAGGGCGTTGGGCAGAATCAGCCATTGCGTGTTCTGGGTAGGCCATACATGCCGAAGGTTCCAGGCGCGGTGATGACCGGATTTCAGGGCTTACCTGAAGAGGACGTGCCTTGTATCTATGGAACCAGTGTCGAATATGACATTCCAGATACGGGCATGTTGATGTGGGCCCTCTGCGATTGGAAAAAGCAATTTGGATGCGGCCAACGCGTGGAAAGAGATTCTGGAGAGTTAGGCGGGAAGCTTCGTACGGAAAAAGCGGCATCTTCCTTGCCGGAACAATGGACAGTTTTCGCGCCGGTGAATCGCTCTTTCACTCTGGAAAAGTCACAGTTGGCAACGATTCCCTCAGTGATCAATGCCGGGAACGGGACAATCAGTCCTCGTCTTGTGAAAGTCGTGGATGGCCGGCTGGATTTAAATCCGTTCGTTGGTGGGACCGGGGCGCAACGTTGCGCCTATGTATTTATCCCAATCTCGCTGAGCGAGGACAAAAGCCTGGTGTTCGGATTTGGCGCGGATTGGTGGTTTGAGGCGTTTCTTGATGGCGAACATCTTTGTGACACGATGATAAATGGAAATCTGAGTGATGGATACAGCAGCTTCGACCATATGAAGAGGGTGCATTTGACAAAGGGCAATCACTTGCTCGCAATTCGGGTCATCAGCGGCATATGTGGGCATCAATTGTGCGCCGGCCTTTTTCCCGAGTCAGACAAAAATGCAAAATAAAGGTTCTTGGAATCAATCAGTGGGCCTCGTTTGAAGAGGGAACGACATGTTCCTTGAGCACATTAGTTTCAAGCGACATTTTTCCGTTCCAGGCGCCTCCGCGAGCCGATCTGCAGAATAAAGTTAGAGCAATATCCGCCTTTTGCAGCAAATACGGAATTGATTATTATCATTTCCTTCAGGAACCCGGCATTCCGAGATTATTCGGCGATCTGGAAAAATATCCTGCGGATGCCCTTGGGACAGTCAAGCGTCCGCATGGCGGCGACATGGACGGCTTGGACAGGACATTGTGCATCAGCAGTCCGATTGTCCAGGAGCACTACCGGAACATGACGCGGAAATTTGTGCGGGAATATCCTGATGTCAAGGGGATTTGGTTTTACAATCTTGACGGCCGTGGCTGGCTATGTACTCCGGAATTGTGCGAACGCTGCAAAAAGATATGCGCTGATTCTCCGGCTAACAAATATAACCCGTGGGAAACACAGGCGCTACTCATCTCCTTACTGGCGGAGACGGCGCATGAGGTTCGGGCCGATTTCGACTTCCGTTCATTTGCCGCTGTCCACCATAAAGGCGGAGCGGTTGAGAAATTGCTTAGGTCGTCCAGTGGATACAATTCCCTGACGGGCAACTGGAACGGGTCAGACCATGACATAATGGTTCCCGATGTGGCCGAACCTGCACCTGAGTTCGTCGTCGCGCAAAAAGTGTGCGCGGAGCGGTTGATCCCGATGGTTGCATATTTTTCTTTCAACAACCTTGAACAGGTCTCGCGAAGCCTTCCGTTTCCATTCCATGTGTGCGATGCGCTTAATAAATTCAAGGGCTGGGGGATAACCTGTATCAATGAGGTTGTCGGGCCGATCCCGGAGCATAACTCGATCAACGCCCTAGTCATGAGAGAGTTTCAATCAAACCCGGACCAGAGCCCGGAGGTGTTTCTTCCCGCCCTGGCTGGCCGACAGTTTGGGGAAAAGGCTGGGGTTGAGGGAAATAGCTGGATTGTCTCTCAACATTACACCAGGTGTCGGCGGTCGGTCAAAGTGCACCAGCTCGGGTCGGAATAGAAGGCTTCAAAGTGCACCACTTGTAGGACGCAGAAACAGTTTCATTTGAACGCTTGAGGGCGGTTTGAATGGGGCATGTCCAACGTCCTGAAAGTGAGCCACCAAGAAACGATCCGCAGTTTACATGAGAAAGGCTGGTCCGAGCGGCGCATCGCGCGTGAGCTGGGGATCAACCGGCGCACAGTCAAGCGGTATGGGTCAAAGTGCACCATTTCGACCCCCGGCTCTGAGGAGGGGGAGCAGGCAAAGTGCACCATTCCGACCGCCGGCAAAACGGTGGGACGCCAGAGCCAGTGTGAGCCGTTTGCTCTATCGATTGGAGCGAAGGTTGAGGTCGGGCTGAGTGGGCAGCGGATTTATCAGGATTTGGTGGAGGAGAGCGGATATGCGGGATCCTACGAGGCGGTGAAGCGATTTGTGGGCAAGCTTCGCAAGAGGCAGCCCGCGCGGGTGTGGCGCATGGAAAGCCAGCCCGGAGAAGAGATGCAAGTGGATTTTGGTCTGGGAGCGCCGATTGAGGATGGGTCAGGCGGCAAGAGGCGTCGGAGTTGGGTTTTGCGTGCGGTATTGAGTTGTTCGAGGAAGGGCTACAGCGAGGCGGTGGTTCGGCAGGACACCGAAACGTTCCTGCGCGCTCTGGAAAATGCGGTGCGCTCTTTTGGCGGAGTGCCGCTGATGCTCAATCTGGACAACCTGAAGGCGGCGGTGCTCAAGGCGGATTGGTTTGATCCGGAGATGAACCCGAAGCTGGCCGACTTCTGCCGCCATTACGGGATGCATGTCGTGCCGTGCCGACCCTGGACCCCGCAGCACAAGGGGAAGGTGGAGCGAGGAGTCGGCTATGTGCGCAACAACGCGCTCAAAGGGCGGCGGTTCAAAACGCTGGCCGAGGAAAACATCCATTTGCAGAGGTGGGAATCGGGGGTCGCCGACAAACGCATCCACGGCACCACCTGCAAACAGGTGGCGGCCTGTTTTGAGTTGGAACGCCCCCACCTTCAAGCTCTGCCCTCGTCGCTCTTTCCGTGTTATCAAGAGGCCCGGCGCAACGTGCATCGGGACAGTTACGTGGAGGTGCAGAAGTCGTTCTACGAAGCGCCGCCGGAGCTTATCGGCCATCAGGTCTGGGTGCGATGGGACAGCCGTTGCGTGCGCATTTACAACGACCGCATGGAGCAGGTGCAAATCCACACCCGCATAGAGCCTGGCAAGTTCAGTCGCTGCCTGGGAGCAGGAGGCTTCAGCACTCCGGTTCGGATCTCGTGCAAATACTGGGTGAGTCGCGCGGCGGTGCTGGGCGATCAATGCGGCCAGTGGGCACAGTCGTCAGTCGATACACGCGGGCCGGAGTCGTTGCGATCCATCATGGCGCTGTGCGGCCTGATCAAAAAACACTCTGCCGCCGCATTGGACGCAGCCTGCGGCAAAGCGCTTAAAAGCGGCACCCGCCGGCTCAAAGACATCAAGAGGCTCATCGGAGAACAAGCCACACAGGGCAACTTTGGCTTTGCCGAGAGCCATCCCCTGATCCGCGATCTGAAAATCTACAGCGAGTTCATCAACCAACAACAAGACCCATACCATGATCCACACACTCAAACAACATGCCCGCAACCTGCGGCTTTCAGGGCTGCTTGACAGCCTGGAGCTGCGTTTACAGGAAGCTGAAGCCAACCGGCTCCCCTACGCCCAGTTCCTGGAACTGGTCTTCCAGGACGAAATCAACGTGCGGGAGCAGCGCACAATCGCCCGGCGCAACAAATCGGCCAGCTTCCGCGAGCCGCGTTCCCTGGAAAACTTCGACTTCGGCTTCAATCCCGGCGTCAACCGCGCTCAGATTTACGAACTGGCCGCCTGCCACTTCGTGCGCGAGCGCCGCGACGTGCTTCTGATCGGGCCTCCCGGCGTCGGGAAAAGTCATCTGGCCCAGGCCATCGGATATGAGGCGGTCAAGGCCGGGTTCGTGGTCCTCTACCGCTCGATCTTCGATCTTGTGCGTGAGTTGCTTGACGAACAGACCCAGGCTGGAGAGAGCCGTCTGCTCAAGAAATACATCAAGCCCGACCTTTTGGTCATCGACGACATGGGTCTGAAAATCCTCCCGGCCAAAAGTGGCGAAATCCTTTTGGAAATCATCATGCGCCGATACGAAAACCGTTCCACCATGATGACCTCCAACCGTCCCATCGAAGAGTGGGGCAAACTCCTGAGCGATGTCCCTGCTGCCAGCGCCATCCTCGACCGACTGCTCCATCACGCCGAACTCATCCCGATCAGCGGCCGCAGTTACCGCCTTCAGGAAAGTGCCGGACAACGTTCCACCCAAAAACAAAAAACAGCCCGATCGAAAACCGCATGATTGGATTAACAAATGGGGAACCACGGTTCCCCAAACCCCTCCTCTAAGGGGAACAGTGGCAGCCTATGGCTGCTACATCCCAGCATGAGACCCGATATTACCTTGCTAAAACCAACCCATCCCATTTAGAAAACCACTGCGTCCAAAGTGGTGCACTTTGATTCGACCGCAGGTGGTGCACTTTGAACCGACCGCCGACAACCAGGCGGGAAAGCAAGATTATGAGCAATGAAAAGGGGCGACAGCCCGTTGCCTATTGACATATTAACAGCAGAGCTCCGTTTCGGCGGTCCAAAGGTTAGGGCCGAAGCGGGCTCTTGCCCGTTGAGCGAGTTGGCCTGCGTCTCCGCGAAGGATGGCAAAGAATGTCGAGCCGGAGCCGGACATCATGGCGGCGGAGACCTCGTCCTGATCGAGAAGCCAGGCCTTGATCGCCGGGAGAAGGAGAAACTTGTGGAAGACCGGGTCTTCGAGTTCGTTGACGAGTTCGATCCGGCCGTGGAACTGCCGGGTTCCGCTCGCGTGCGCGTGCGGCTTCCACGCTTGGTAGGCCCAGCCGGTGGAAACGGGAAACGGCGGTTTCAGAAGAAGAATCCGGGCCGCCGGGATGTCGTCAGCATCGCGCATCACCTCTCCGCGTCCACGACATAGCGCGGGCCGGGAACGGATGAAAAAAGGGGCATCCGAACCCAGGGTTGCCGCCAAGGTTTCCAGCGTTTGCGGTCCGAGCCGGGTTTTGTGCAGTTGATCGAGCGCCTTGAGAACTGCGGCCGCATCGCTGCTTCCGCCGCCGAGCCCTGCTCCGTGCGGGATGTTTTTTCGCAGAGCGATCCGCGTGCTAAAGCCCAGCTTGGCGTGCCGCTGAAAAACCTCGACCGCGCGCCAGACCAGGTTGTCGGGACCGGCCGGGATATCGGGCTCGTCGCATTCCAGTTCGATCCCGCTTCCCTCGGCCACTTCGACCTCGATCTCGTCTGCCAGCGAAACCGGCGCCATCAGGGTTTCGATGTCATGAAACCCATCGGGCCGTTTCGCGAGAATCCGGAGCACGAGGTTGACTTTGGCGGGGGCCTGAATTGTCATGGTGGCTCCATCATCCGCCAATGTCTGTTCCTGCCAAAGAAAAAATCATCGTTGCCATCGATTCCCCGGATTTCGGCTCCGCGCTCAAACTGGTCAGGCCGCTGGCTGGCGAAGGCTGCGTCTTCAAGGTCGGGCTTCAACTCTTCACGGCTGTCGGGCCATCGATCATCAAAGAAATCCAGTCGCTCGGAGCCCGGGTTTTTCTCGACTTGAAATTCCACGACATCCCGAACACCGCGAAGGAAGCCGTCCGGTCGGCGGTCGCCCACGGGGTGGACATGACGACCATCCACCTCGCCGGCGGCCCAGCCATGGTCTCCGAATCGGTAAAGGCCGCAGAGGGGTCCAAAACCCTGGTCCTCGGTGTCACCGTCCTGACGAGCATGGACGACGAAACCCTCGATCTTGTAGGAGTCCCGCGTCCAGCGGCCGACCAAGTTCTCCGCCTCGCCGAGATGGGCGCGAACTGCCGGCTGCGCGGGGTCGTGGCGAGCCCGCATGAGATCACGCCATTGCGCGAGGAGTTCGGCCACGCCTTTGTGATCGTGACCCCTGGCGTCCGGCCTGCCGGAAGCGACAAAGGCGACCAGCGCCGCGTGATGACCCCGGGTGAGGCCGTTCGCTGCGGTGCCGACTTCTTGGTCATCGGTCGCCCCATTACCGCCGCCCCGTCGCCGCACGAGGCCTTCCTCCAGATTGCCGAGGAAATCAGCACTGCCGTGTAACCCTCTCCTGTTCTTGTTCACAACTTAGAAGAAGAAGAAATGAAAAGGACGGGCCCTTTCTTCATATTCATCATGTGAACAACGCAAACAAAAGAGGTTTCACGCTGAACACATCGGTGTTCCACGGCGAACGGAGCCTGTGAATAAAAAAACGGTAGGTGCGAGGGGCGGCCAACAAATTCGGGAAAAGGCCGACTTCTTGGAAGAAAGGCCCGGCAACCAACAATCTATTCACAAGCCAAAACGGGGAATCCGAAACAGGCAAGATGTCCTCGGCGGCCGTCCCACCATTCCGAAAAGTCTGGAAGATCAGCCGAGCTCGGCGAGGCCTTCAAGGGCGATCTGAGACCACGTCTCCAGCGAGTCGCGGCGCGCGAGAAGCTCTTCGCGCGTCGCGAACCCGAGACCGGCGATCGCCTTTTCTCCCGCCCGCACGTCCGGGCTCTCGAGGTCCACGATGTGGACGATCCCGAGGTGGACTTTCCCGACTTCCGTGGAATCGTCGTTGATCAACGCGACGGCCCGCTCGACAAACCCCCCGCCAATTTCAAGCTCCTCGCGGATTTCGCGACGCACGGCGTTGTGGTAGGCGGACTGGTCGAAGGAAAACAGGCTCTCGTCGGTGTCGTTGATGTGACCGCCGATGCCGACCGAACCTTTCGCGACCAGCCGCTTTTCCCCGCTCTTCGCGCCGCGCGTGTAGTGCAGGATTTTTTCGCCGTGGCGGAAGATCGCGTAGGGGATCAACTGCTTGAGCGACGGGTCCTCTTCCGCCGCCGAACGCGGGATAAAAAAATTGTTTTCCTTCTGGAGAAAGCTCGGGAGGTAGCGGCCCACTTCGTGGCAAAGCCCCTGAAAACTTCCCAGCCGGTCGAAATGTTCGCGCTTGATCACCAGAATCTGCTCTTCTGTTTTGGCCATAATGACGCGCACTCTGCACCGGGTGCACCTGCGATCAAAGAGAAAAACTTTCCACAATCCATGCAACGCGGTGCAAAAAGAAGCTTGCTCCCCTCGTTCGACATGTTCTATGATCCCGCTCAAATCAGGCGGAAGCACCAATGAAACTGCAACGAATCTCCCTGGATCATATCGCCAAGCTGGCGGGCGTTCACAAGGCCACGGTCTCCAGAGCATTGAGGAACCATCCGACCATCCCGCTCCACACGCGCGAACGAATCCACGAAATCGCGCGGCGCGAAGGATACCGCCCGAACCCGCTGGTCGCCATGTATCAGGCGCAGGCCCGCTCGAGCCGCCCGACGGCCATGCAGTCCTCTTTGGCCTGGCTGAACGACTACCCGAACCCGACCTGCTGGCAGGAATTTCCATGGCTGCGCGGATACCTTCGCGGGGCCCGGCAGCGCTGCGAGGAGCGGGGCTTCCAGCTCGAGGAAATTCCGATCGGGCAAAACACGAATGCCAGCGGCGCCGAAGTCATCCGCATCTCCGAAATCATGCGCCAGCGCGGCATCTTCGGCGTCATCCTTCCCCTGATGCTCCACCACCAGTTCTTGCTCGAAGAATGGTCGGACTGCGTCATCGCACTGGTGGGAAGCGGCAACCTGAGCGGGTCCGGCCCGGCGCCTGCCACAGCCTCGCGGTTTTACCCGCAGGGATTCCCGATCGCGGACCGGGACTTTTATTTCAATCTCCGCCTGGCTTTCCAGACCGTCCTCCAGCGCGGCTACTCGCGCATCGGCTTCATTTACAGCCGCTATCTGGACCGGGAGTCCGAAGGCAGGACGCAGGCCGCGTTCCTCGTCGAACAGGCCCAGCTCCCCGAGGCGCAGCGGATCCCCATCCTTTTTCTCGAGCGCTTCAAAGAAGGCCGGCCTGTCGCGTTCGACCGCTGGCTCGAAATCCACAAGCCGGATGCGATTCTTTCCATCAACCCGGTGGTCCGCGAGTGGGTGCAGGACTCCGGACGCTCGGTCCCCGAAGAATGCGGGCTCGTCAATCTGAACGTCGTGGACGACGTCGAAAACTGGAGCGGGATCCGTGAGAATCACGACCTGATCGGAGCCGCCGCCGTGGACCTGCTGATCGGACAACTGAGCCGCAACGAAATCGGCGTTCCCCGGCAGCCCCGCAAGGTTCTCATCCCCGGCGAGTGGCACGAGGGCGGAACCCTTCGCGCCCAAGCCTCGTTCGCCACCGAACGGCGTTAAAGCGGAAAGCCACGCGCAAAAATCCATTCGCAAAACGCAATGCCATCAATAACCGTGCCCCCATTTCCGCCTTTCAGACGGGAGTTGTTTCAGCGTGCAGCTCGCTGACGAATAATCGCACCTGATACCACTGCCGCGGCGATGAGAAAAAGCGCGATCGTGGAAGGCTCGGGAACGGTGCTGCCAAGGTAGAGGTTGACAAAGCCACCGGTTTCATAATTCCCGGTCCCGCCGGGAATTGCCGGTGCATTGGCGGTATACCAATAGGTATCAGGATTCGCGTAGCCCTCGAGGCGGTCTGTAAAACCACTTCCATACGCGAAGCTGTTCGCTGCGATGGCGGCAAGATAGGGGTCGTAGTTGAGAGAATTAGGATCGGCCGCCGATCCCAACCAATCAGACAGTTTCCCCTGAGCCCCCGCAAGGGAAAGCAGAAAGAAATATTCGCCCGTTGAAAGCCCCCCCACGGTTGTGGAACTAAATATGGTCCCGTATAAATTTGTGCCGGTCGCCGTTGCCTGGTCGGCAATGTTGAGGGTGCTTTTCGACCAGCCAAAAACCATGCCAGCCATCAGGTCTCCCACGATCCTTCCCCCAAGGTCATTGACAATGCCTGTGGTGGAATATGCGGTGGTGTAACTGCCGGGAGTCCCCTGGACGACCACATACCCAGGATTACTGCCGTAGATTCCGGTTCCGGCATTGAGGTTGGCTTGGGTAATGTAAATTTGAAATGACGATGCGGGCGTTCCTCCTCCGGAGATCGTCGCTCCGGTGCCGCTGATCACAACCCCTGCCGTGCCGTTGGTAATCCCCAAGCCAGCGAGCGTGGGATCGCCCGTTGGGTTCAGGTTGCTCTTGAAAACCGCGACCGTGACGTAGTTTTGCATCTGATCAAAATTGGGAGCTTGGCCGGAAATGGCAGCAGCCCCGCTGTAGCCAAAAAGAGCCTGGCTCACGCCGTATGGGACCAGCGAGGGATTCGTAGGGCTGGTGTAGCTGCTCACATTCAGACTCGTCCCCGCAGAAGCCAGCCCGTTCATCAGAGATGTCCAGTCGTGATAGGCGCTAGGAGCCGTCGCTGAGGACAAGACGCGCACTATATTGCTAGAGCCATCCGTAACAGCCGCCGCGGATGGAACCAGTGCCGCGACATTGCTCAAAATGTTGGGATTCGTTATCACGGGGTTGACGGACGTCGCCTGCAAGGGGGCACCTGTCGTCGGGTTCCTCACCATGGTGGCTCCCGCGACCGAGACCCCGTCAACATAGGAGAGGTCCATATTGCTTTGGCTTGGTGGTGGATTCGGCCCAGTCTGCGTCTGTCCCTTCACTGTCGTTTCAAAAACAAGGTAGGGACTCGTTTCAGTTGGCCCCGGCTGCGTAACAAGCGGGGCCGCCCCGTAGTTTACATAGATGCGCCCCCCCACGAAGTCGTTCAGGGAGAATGTGTATTGAGGAGTATTGTTGAAGTAGGCAAGGCCGGTGTCGGCTGACATGCTCGCGAGGGTGAATGACTGCCAGGTGTCGGTAAAGTCGGTGATCGTGGTGTTTCCAATGGATTGTGCTTGCCCGCTGCTCCCGAAAGCCCCTTCAAAGGAAACCCATATTTGGCTCGGATCAGACCAGCCTGGATTGTTGTTGGTAATCACGAACTGCGTGTTCACGTAGGTCTGCGCCTGGACCAAGGTGCATGTGGCAGCGATCAGCAAGAAAAGTTTGAAGGTTTTCATCGGTGGGGGTCTCGTTGTTGCAGAATTGCAGGTTTGTGTCCAGCGACAATTATAAATGGTTCGCGGCGACAATTAAAACTGACCCCCGGCGACAATTACCAATCGGGGCCCATTTCCAGGGGAAGGAATCGCTATTGTTCGCGTAGGGAACCCCGGAGGGAGGCGAAGCCGACCGGAGGGTGACCGGAGCGAAAAATAGCGACGGCGGAATGCCCCCGCCGGTTTTATTTTTTGGGTTTGGGTTCCTCCGGCGCCGGGTTCTTTTTCATGCGGAAGCTGCTGCCGTCGAACTCCAGGATGATGGCGTGATGCACGAGTCGGTCGATGGCGGCCATGGTGGTCATCTTGTCTTTGAAGATCTGGTCCCACTGCGAGAAGACCAGGTTGGAGCTGATCATGACGGGGCGGCGTTCGTAGCGTTCGGCCAGGAAGGTGAAGAGCACCTCCATCTCCTCCCGGTTCTGCTGGACGTAGCCGATGTCGTCGAGGATGACGACCTGGTAGCGGTCCAGCTTTTTGAGTTCGGCTTCCAGGCGCAGATCGCGTTTGGCGGCGAGCAACTGCCCGACGAGCTTGAAGGTCGGGCGGAAGAGCACGCGCATGCTGTGGCGCAGGATCAGTTCCCGGCCCAGGGCGGCCAGGAAGTGGGTCTTGCCTCTTCCCGGCAGGCCGAAGGCCAGGATGTTGGTCGAGCGGGACACGAAGCCTCCTTCCAAGAGCGCGGGCAACTGCCGCCGGATTTTGGCTGGAAGCAGGGCCTCGTCGAGGTTGCCCAGCGTTTTGCCCTCCAGCAGGCCGGACTCGGCCAGCAGGCGCCCGATGCGACGCTGTTCGCGGTCGGTCGCCTCGCTCTGGCAAAGATGTTCGAGCACGTGGCGGTGGCTCCATCCTTCCGCTTCGGCCCGCCTCATCGTTGGCTCGTAAATCGAGGCCATGGTGGGCAGGTGGAAGCCGCGCAGCAGCATCTCCACCGTTGTTCCCTCGTGGTCAGACTTCATAGACCGCCTCCAAGAAGCCCATCATAGACATGCAACGACACCGGCATGGCCTTTCGTTCCCGGAACGCCATCGCCTCATCCTCGTAGGTGCGCAGCAGCGCGGTGACCTCTGCCGCGTTCACCGCAGGCTTGGGAGCCAGGAGCAACTGCTCGACAATGTTCTCCACCGCGCCCAGGCCTTCGTCGGCCGCCAGTTGCAGGATCTCCAAATAGCACACGTCGGCCGCGTGGGCGTCGTGGTGACGGCAGAGGTGATCGTAGGCCGCCCGCCAGACCAGGGACGGGAACATCGCCTCACGCCACCGGTATTCGGAAAACGCTCCCGGCTTGCGCACAAGCCATTTGATGACGTGCCGGAAATCGATCACCGCCCCACGGTCGCCTCCCCGCAACGGCAGCTCGGCCAAAACCACCATCCCATCCAGGAGCACGATGTGCGTCTCGTGGATCCGCGCCCGAAGCCGGCTGCCGATCAGCTTGCTCGGCACCGAATACACCCGCTTGCACACCCGGATCGTCGAGTTGTTGTTCACCCGCACCATCGTCTCCGTGTAGTCCGGCAACTCGGGAGCCAGATGCTCGCGCATCGCGGCAACCTCCTGCGCGAACCTCTCGCCTCGCAGCCCATTGGCTCTTTCCAAAACCCCGATCACAAAGCGGTCATACGCCTCGTCGCTCTCGAAATCCCGACTGCCGCGCAGCAGCAGATGCTGCTCCAGCCGCCTTTTGAAATGCCCGTGCATCGCCTCGCAGGTCCCGTTCTCGTTCGGGCTGCTCACGTTGGTCGTGCGCGGGCTCATCCCGAAGTGCTCGCAAACCGAAAGGAACTCCTCGTTGAACCCCCGCCGCTTCCCGTCACCGGATAGCCGGTGCGTCGCCGTCGAGGAATTATCGATGAGCAACTCCTTGGGAACCCGCCCCAGCCGTCCGATGGTGGCTTTGAGCCCGCTTCTCACCGACAGCAGCGACTCGCTGCGGCTCCTCACCGCCCATTGCCAGTTCGAATACGGCAGCACCGCATGGAACATCAGGTGATCGAGCTTCACCCCGCAGATGCTCACCCCGAGATCCCTCATGTCCGTCCAGTCCACGGCCAAAACCGCTCCCGGCCGCGCTTCCTGCGAGAAAAACACTTCCTTCTCGTTCCCGTGCTCCAGCCGCCACTGCCGCACCCTGCGCTGGAAAGTCCTCAAGACCTTCTCCTCTATCCCGCCTGCCGTCCGCTCGCTCAGATGCTCCAAAAGCGCCTTCGCCTGCAACTCCGGAGCCGTCTCCAACATCCCTCGCGCCGCGCTCCAGACGGCTTCCAGCGGATCTTTTCGGGTCCGCCAGTCGTGGGGTTGCTTCTCCTGCTTGCTCGGATCCGCCTGCCGCAGATACTTCCGCGCCGTGTTGCGGGAAACTCCCGCTTTCATTGCACTCATGGTGATACTGACTCTCCGGTTACGCTCGTGAACGAGCTGGTTGATTTGACGACGATTGATCATTCAAGGCCGCCACTTCAGGCTGCCCACCGGCGTGAATGCCACGCCGAAACCACCACCACCCATTTTACCTGCCGCAGGGGTGGTCAGTTTTAATCGTCGTCAGGAGTCAGTTTTAGTTGTCGCTACACAGGTTTGGCTGAAATAAGCCGCTGCGCAGCGGGTTGATTTTGAGAGCGGTATCTGCCCGTGACAGGCATGCCATGCGGCGGCGACATGACACATTAATCATGTATCATACTGAGCGGCCGTTGGCAAACAAAAAAGGGCGCGTGCGCTGATCTAACGCTTTCGGCGGCATCCCGTTCCGGAAGAGTCTGCCTGTTCGATCTGAAAACTATTTTTCGTCCAGCGCGGCGACCCCGGGGAGCGATTTGCCTTCGAGCAGCTCGAGCGAGGCGCCGCCGCCGGTCGAGCAATGGCTGACCTTGTCGGCGACCTTGAATTTCTTCGCCGCGGTCGCGGTGTCCCCGCCGCCCACGACACTGATCGCGCCGGCGGCTGTCGCGGCCGCGACGGCGTCGGCCATGCTCTTCGTGCCTTCGGCAAAGCGGTCGAACTCGAACACCCCCGGAGGGCCGTTCCAGATGATCGTCTTCGCGCGCCCGATCACCTCGGCAAATAGCGCGCGGCTCTTCGGGCCGACATCCAGGCCCATCCATCCGTCCGGGATCCCGGCGTTGTCGTCGGATTCGCGGATGTCCGCGTCGGCGGCAAATTTGTCGGCGCAGACGAAATCGACCGGCAGGTGGATCTTGACGCCTTTGTCCTTCGCCTTGGCCATCAGTTCGACGACGATTTTCGCGCCCTCGGGATCGAAGAGGCTGCTGCCGATCGGCATGTTGCTGAGGATATTTTTGAAGGTGAAGGCCATGCCGCCGCCGATGATGATCTCGTCCGCCTTGTCGAGCAGGTTGCTGATGAGCGGGATCTTGTCGGCGACTTTCGCGCCGCCGAGGATGGCGAGGAGAGGGCGCTTCGGATGGTCGAGGACCGCGGCGAACGCATCGAGTTCTTTCTGCATCAGGAAGCCCGCGACCTTGTCCGGCAGCGCGACGCCGACGACCGACGAGTGCGCGCGGTGCGCTGTCCCGAACGCGTCGCTCACGAACACGTCGCCGAGCTTCGTGAGGCCCGCGCGGAACTCGGCCACCTTGGCGGGATCAGCTTTCGTGGACGTGCCGTCCTCGTTCTTCCGCTTGCCCTCTTCTTCGAGATGGAAGCGCAGGTTCTCGAGCAGGATCACCTCGCCCGGCTTGATCGCCGCGCAAGCCGCCTCGACGTCGGGGCCCACGCAGTCGGCTAGGAATTTCACCGGCTTGCCGAGGAGATCGGCCAGCTTGTCGGCCACCGGCTTGAGCGAAAATTTTTCCACGCGCTCGCCGTCCGGGCGCCCGAGGTGGCTCATGAGGATGACCGACGCGCCCTGGTCGAGCGCGTATCGGATCGTGGGGATCGCGGCGGCGATCCGCTGCGGGTTCGTGATCGCGCCGGTGGCCTTGTCCTGCGGCACGTTGAAATCGACGCGCATGAGGACGCGCTTGCCGGCGAGGGCGATGTCTTTGATGGACTTTTTCACTTGGAAATGACGCGGGCCATTTCGAGCACTTTGTTGGAATAGCCCCATTCGTTGTCATACCAGGAGACGAGTTTGACGAACGTGGGATCCAGCGCGATGCCGGCTTCGGCGTCGAACACCGAGGTCGTGGTTTCGCCCCGGAAATCGGTGCTGACGACTTTCTGGTCGGTGTAGCCGAGGACGCCCTTCATCGGGCCTTCCGCGGCGGCCTTGATGGCGGCGCAGATTTCGGCGTAGGAGGCGGGCTTTTCGAGCTCGACCGTGAGATCCACGACCGACACGTCGGAGGTGGGCACGCGGAACGCCATGCCGGTGAGCTTTTTGTTCAGCGAGGGAATGACCTTGCCCACCGCTTTGGCCGCGCCGGTCGAGGAAGGGATGATGTTTTCGAGGATGCCGCGTCCGCCGCGCCAGTCCTTGTTGCTCGGGCCATCAACTGTCTTCTGGGTGGCGGTAGCTGCGTGGACGGTTGTCATGAGCCCGCGCTTGATGCCGAACGTGTCGTGGATGACCTTGGCCAGCGGGGCGAGGCAGTTTGTCGTGCAGCTCGCGTTCGAGATGATCGCTTCGCCGGCGTAGCTCTTGTCGTTCACGCCGTAGACGAACATCGGGGTCTCGTCCTTGGAAGGGGCGGAGAGAATGACCTTCTTCGCGCCGGCCTTGAGGTGGGCCTCGGCGGTCGCTTTGTCCAAGAAGAGCCCGGTGGATTCGACCACGACTTCGGCACCGACCTCGTCCCACTTGAGCGTGGAAGGGTCCTTGATGGCGGTGAGCCGGATTTTGTTGCCGTTGACGATGAGATGGTTGCCCTCAACCGAGACTTCCCCGTCGAAACGCCCGTGGACCGAATCGTATTTGAGCATGTAGGCGAGATACTCGGGCTCGAGCAGGTCGTTGATGCCGACCACCTGGATGTCTTTGCTGAAGTTTTTGACGGCCGCGCGGAAGACCATGCGTCCGATGCGCCCGAAGCCGTTGATGCCGATTTTGATCATTGTGATGTTGTGTTTGTTGTTGGTTTGAGTTTTGAGGGGCCGATATTAAAGAATCCCTCGCGCGAAGCGTCAATGAACAATCGCGCGGATTCTTGAGCTAGAGCAAACATGCGGCGTCAATGGCCGCGAGTTCCTCGGGCGAAAAGGCGATATTTCCGAGCGCGGCGACGTTTTCCTCGATCTGCGCGGCCTTGCTGGCACCGATCAGGACCGTCGTCACGGCCGGGCGCGAAAGGATCCATGCCAGCGAAAGCTGGGCGAGCGACTGACCTCGGGCCTCGCCGATGGCGGCCAGCGCGCGGACCCGGCGGAGTTTTTCCTCGGAAATCTGATCCGCCTTCAAAAACCCGTGCGGTTTGCTCGCCCTCGACCCTTGCTCGATCCCGTGCAGGTAGCGGTTGGTCAGAAGCCCTTGGGCCAGCGGGCAGAAGGCGATGCACCCGACCCCCTGCTCCCAAAGCACGTCCGAGAGCCCGTTTTCGACCCAGCGATCAAAGAGGTTGTAGCGGGGCTGGTGGATCAGCAGCGGCACGCCGGCGGAAGACAGCAATTCCGCCGCGCGCTTCGTCAGTTCGGGAGGGTAGTTCGAAACCCCGGCGTAGAGGGCCCGGCCCGAATGCACCGCCTGCACGAGGGCTCCGACCGTTTCCTCGAGCGGGGTCTCCGGGTCCGGGCGGTGGCTGTAGAATATATCCACATACTCCAAACCCATCCGCTTGAGGCTCTGGTCGAGGCTCGAAAGCAGATATTTGCGGGAACCGAAATCGCCATACGGCCCAGGCCACATCCGGTAGCCGGCTTTCGTGGAAACCACCAGCTCGTCGCGGTAGGCGGACAGGTCGGATTCGAGGATCCGCCCAAACGTTTCCTCCGCGCTCCCCGGCGGCGGGCCGTAGTTGTTCGCGAGGTCGAAGTGCGTGATCCCGAGATCGAACGCCCGCAGCACCATCGCCCGCGCGGTCTCTTGGATATCAACCCCGCCGAAATTGTGCCAGAGCCCGAGCGACACCGCCGGCAGAAGCACCCCGCTCCTCCCGCACCGCCGGTAGGACATCTGATCGTAGCGAGTGGGCAATGCGGCGTGGCTCATTTGAACAAGGAAACTCCACAAGTTTCCATCCGACATCAAGCCCTGTTCTTTGTTATCGCAGGCAAGCCGCTCACGACTTTCTCCGGATGCGACCAGCGACATCCCCGGCGGGCCGGGCCGACACTCCCGGCTTGTGACTCCGCAGGTCCGCTGTAGGTTGAATCATGAACTTTGCGGGATGGCTCGCCCAGCCGGCAGCGAAGGTGGCGGCTTGGTATCGCGCGGGAGTTGATGAATGCCCCGATCGTCGGGCGATGGTTGCCGCCCAACTCGTCGGGCTCGGAATTTCCAACCCCCGGGTGCTGGCTGCAATGGGGCGGGTTCCGCGACATGAATTCGTGCCGGCGGAGTTGAGGAGAGACGCGTATAGGGATGGCCCGCTGCCCATCGGACACGGACAGACGATTTCGCAACCCTACATCGTGGCGCTGATGACCGAGTTGCTCGACCTCCGCCCCGAATCGCGGGTGTTGGAAATCGGGACCGGTTCCGGCTACCAGGCGGCCGTGCTCGCCGAGCTGGCTTCCGAGGTCTATACGGTCGAGCTCATTCCTGCCTTGGCACAACAGGCGTCGGAAACACTCGGCGGGTATCGAAACGTTCATGGCAAAGTCGGGGACGGATACCTTGGATGGTCGGAAGCGGCGCCCTTTGATGCGATCATCGTCACCTGTGCCCCCGACAATGTGCCGCCAAAATTGATCGGGCAACTGCGGGAGGGCGGCAGGCTTGTGGTTCCCGTCGGCGACTCTGGCGGCACGCAGCAACTCTACGTCCTCGAAAAAATCAGCGGGATGATCCAACAGCGATCGGTGGCGCCGGTTCGTTTTGTGCCGATGGTTCACGGAAGCAAATGACGGCCCACCACCACCATTCCGGCGGATCGCCAGCCACCACACGCCAGGGCGCATATGCTCCCCGGAAGGAGATATCAAGCGGAATCGAATGCCCCTTGTTTTTTACAACTTTCGAAGATGCGCGCGGTTGAATCTCCGCGATGGGGCTTGTTGCGACGGAAGCCAACCCGCATATTTTATGCTGATGCGAGCGACTCTTCTGGTTTTGCTGGGAATCGCGGCCTGCCCGCTTGCGATGGGCATGCCCGTGGTCCCGTTCGAGATGGACTCGCAGGAGCGGAGCCTGGTTCCGCCGCTCTCCGCCGCGCTCGACAATCTGGTTTCGGTGAAACAAAAAGCCGCCGGCGTTCCCCGGGCGAGGATGTGCTCGGACGAGGTTTTTTTGCGCAGGGTCTTTCTCGATGTCATCGGAACATTGCCCACGCGGGAGGAAGCCGTCGAATTTTTGGCTGACAAGGACGCCGGGAAGCGCCGGGCGCTGATCGACCGCCTGCTCGAACGGTCCGAGTTTGCGGACTACTGGGGGATGAGGTGGGCGGACATCCTGCGGGTCAAATCCGAGTTCCCCGTCAACCTCTGGCCGAATGCGGCGCAAGCCTACGACGGGTGGATCCGCGCCTGCATCCGGCAGAACATGCCGTATTCGGAGTTTGCGCACCGGTTGCTGACCGCCGAGGGGAGCAACTTCCGCGATCCTCCCGTGAATTTCCTCCGTTCGGCCGGCAGCAGGGAACCGGAGGCGCTCGCGGCGGCGGCCGCCCTCGTCTTCATGGGCGAGCGCACGTCGAATTGGACCCCGGAAAAGCGCGCAGATCTCGCGGTTTTTTTCTCCCGTGTCGGGTTCAAAAAGACGGGCGAGTGGAAAGAGGAAATCGTCTTCTTCAACCCCCCGCAGGGCGGCGGTTCCGCGCCGGTTTCGGCCCGGCTGCCGGACGGGACCCGCGTCAAAATCAAACCGGAGACCGACCCGCGGGAGGTTTTTGCCCGGTGGCTTTTGTCATCGGCGAATTCTCCGTTCGCAAGAAATGCCGCCAACCGGATCTGGTTCTGGATTTTTGGAAGGGGCATCGTCCATGAGCCGGACGACAGCCGTCCGGACAACCCGCCCACGAACCCGGAGCTTCTCGCCTGGCTGGCCCGCCAGTTGCAGGCCGCGAAATACGACACCAAGCAGTTTCTCCGGATCATTTTGAACTCCGATACCTACCAGCTCTCGCCGATCCCGCCGGACGACAAGGTCCGCGGCGCCGCGGAACTGGCCTCGTATCCGGTGCGCCGCCTCGAGGCGGAAGTCCTCATCGACGCCATCAACCGGATCACGGGGGCCAAGGAGGAATACATGAGCATGATCCCCGAACCGTTCACTTATCTGCCCGACGACACGCGTTCGATGGCCCTGCCCGACGGCAGCATCACCAGCTCGTTTCTCGAGCTTTTCGGACGGCCTCCAAGAGACACCGGATTGCTCGTGGAGCGGGCTGTCAACGTGACGGCTTCCCAACGCCTGAGCCTTCTGAATTCGAAGCACATGCTCTCGAAGATCAACAGCAGCCGGAAACTCAAGGACCTGCTCCAGTCGGCGCCGAACGAAGAGGAAGCGGTTTCGCGACTCTACCTCACGTTTCTTTCGCGCTATCCCACCCAGGACGAGATCGCTGTCGCCCGCGCCTACAAACCGCCCGGGAATACTGGCAAAATTCAAAAATTGACCGACATTGCCTGGGCGCTCATGAACAGCCCGGAATTCCTCTACCGCCACTGACCCATGAACACCCTTCTTCCCCTGCTCCCGCTCGACGCCGACATTTCCCGCCGCGCCCTTTTCCGCTACGGAATTCTGACCACGGCGGCGATGATGCTCGGCGAGAAGACCGGGTTCGCCCTGCCCGCCGCATCCCCGGCTCCGCGCGCCAAGGCGGAGGCGGTGATCCAAATCTGGCTCTGGGGCGGCCCCTGCCACATCGACACGTTTGATCCGAAGCCGGACGCGGGGCGCGACTACACCGGCCCGCTCAACGAGGCGATTCCGACCAATGTGGATGGCATCCGGCTCATCAAACTCCTTCCCAACCTCGCCAAGCAGGCCGACAAATTCTCGCTGATCCGGAGCATGACCCACGGGAACAACGGTCACGAGACCGCCGCCTACATGGTGCAGTCGGGACATCCGGACGGGGAGCGGCTGGTCTATCCCTCGATGGGGGCGGTGGTGTCGCTCCTGAAGGGATACGACGCCGGATACAAAGGCCTCCTGCCTCCCTACATCGTCCTCACCGAGGCGCAGGGACGGTTTTCCGAAGCCGGGTTTCTGGGGCCGCGCTACAAGCCGTTCGCCACCGGAGGAGACCCCGCGAGAACCCCCTTTGCCGTCGAGGGAATTGTCGCCGAGGGGATTTCTCCGGAGCACCAAAAGCTCCGCCGGGATCTGCTCGGGCAGTTGGACACCCTCGGAAAGCGGTTCGAAGGCGACCCCCAGTTTGCGGAATACCGCAAGTCCGGCGATGCCGCTTACGACATGATCCTGGGGGACGGGGCCGAGGTTTTCAACCTGGCCAAAGAGAGCGACGATCTCCGAAACAGCTATGGCCGCAACACGTTCGGGCAGTCGTGCCTCGCGGCCCGGCGCCTGGTCGAGCGCGGCGCAAAATACGTGACCATCAACTACAAAGGCTGGGACACCCACAAAAACCATTTCCCCACCATGAACCGCAAGCTGCCGGAGCTGGACCAGGGCATCGCGACATTGCTGCAGGATCTCTCCGAGCACGGGCTGCTCGGGAGCACGATCGTGTGGTGCGAGGGGGAATTCGGCCGCACCCCGCGCGTGCAGTGGGAGGCTCCCTGGAACGGCGGCCGCGGCCACTACGGGAAAGTCTTCTCGGCACTGGTCGCCGGCGGCGGTTTCCAAGGCGGCCAAGTTGTCGGCTCGTCCGATGCCAGCGGCGAGGAGGTCGCTGACCGGCCGGTTTATCCATGGGATTTGACCGCCAGCATGTTTGAGCTGCTCGGGATCGATCCCGATGCCACATTCCCGCGCACTGATGACGAGTCGGTGCGCCTGACCCCGAAAATCACGGGTGCCATCAAATCCGGCGGACGCCTGAAGGAGATCATGTGAGGGGCGGTGAGGCTCCAATGCCAGACGCAGATTTGGAATATCACGGCGGTTTCGGCGAAACCGCCCTACCGTGCACTGGTAGGGATGGCTCGCCGAGCCGTCCGTCGAAAGCATTTTTCGGGGCGATCCTGTGGATGCCTTTGTTTTGCGTTTTCACCGGCATCTGCGGTGCGCAGCAGTCCAGGGATCCCGATCTCGCCTACGCCTACCCGGCGGGAGGAAAGCGGGGAACGGTTCTCGATATCACGGTCGGCGGCCAGCATCTGGAGGGGATCACCACGGCGATGGTCACGGGAACCGGGGTCGGCGTCACGGTCACCGGTATTGTCAAACCGATGAACGGAAAACGGTTCGACGAGTTCAGCAACGCCATCGCGGAGCGCCGGAAGGAGATGATGGACACCATGCAGCCCGGCAAGGCGCGCGAGGAGAAGGCTGCGGACATCGTGCAGATGCTGCAGGAAGCCGGTGCCCCTGAGGACGAAATCCGCCTTTTCCGTGTCACGCAGGCCCAGCGCAATAATCCGAAACGCCAGCCCAACAGCCAGCTCGCCGAGACCGTCACGCTCCGCCTCGAAATCGCCCCAGATGCCGCCAAGGGACCGCGCACGTTGCGGCTTTTCGGAAAAAACGGCATCACCAATCCACTCTCGATCCTGGTCGGCGACCTTCCGGAAGTCTGCAAGCCCGCCGCCACGGAAACGCCGGCCGCCACCCCTCCCGCAATCCAGTTTCCCGTCATCCTCAACGGGCAAATTCTGCCGGGCCAAACCGACCGCTATGTTTTTCATGCCGTCCGGGAGGAGCACCTGGTCTTTGTCGCGCAGGCCCGCGATCTGATCCCCTATCTTGCCGATGCCGTCCCCGGTTGGTTCGAGGCCGTGATGACGATCCAAGATGCCGCGGGAATCCCGCTGGCCTCCGCGCAATCGTTCCGCTTCGCCCCCGATCCCGTGCTGGCATTCGATGTCCGGGAAACCGGAGACTACACGCTCCAGATCCATGACGCCCTCTACCGGGGGCGCGAGGATTTCGTTTACCGGATCACGGCGGGAAAGGTCCCGTTCGTGACGGGGATTTTTCCGCTGGGCGGGCATTCCGGGTCGGATGTCCAAGTCGAGGTGTTCGGGTGGAACCTTCCCCGCCATCGGATTTCCCTCGTCGCTCCGCCCGGAGAAGGAATCGAAAAGGTCCCGCAACTGGCCAACGGGTTTGCCACGACGGATGTGGCCTTCGCGGGCAGCGGGATTCCGGAACTCTCCGAGGTGGAACCCAACAACGACCAGGCGCACGCCGAACCGGTCGCGTTCCCGGCGATCATCAATGGCCGGATCGATTATCCGGGCGATGTGGATGTCTTTGCCATCAAGTGCAAAAAGGGGGAGCCGGTCGTCGTCGAGGTTTGCGCGCGAAGGCTCAACTCGCCGCTCGATTCTTTTCTTCGGATCACCGCTACCGACGGAAAACAACTCGCCTGCAACGACGATTTCGATGACAAGGGAAGCGGCCTGCTCACCCACCATGCCGATTCGCGGATCGACTTCACTCCGCCCTCGGACGGGCTCTTCTACGTTCATTTGAGCGATGCGCAGCGGCAGGGTGGACCGGAGTATTCTTACCGCCTTCGCATCGACCACCCCCGCCCGGATTTCGCGTTGCGGGTAGTTCCTTCCGCGATCAACGGCACGCCGGGGGCCGTCGTGCCCGTCACCGTTTATGCCCTGCGCAAAGACGGATTCCCGGGGCAGATCAACCTTTCCGCGGGTCCCGAAGGCTTCGCGCTCTCAGGCGGGCGCATCCCGGCGGGGTGCGACTCCGTGTCCGCAACGCTCACATTTCCCGAAACCTTCAAGGCCGGGACGCCGCAACCCGTGGAGATCACCGGCACGGCGGAAATCTCCGGCTCCCAAGTCTCGCGAAAAGCGGTTCCCGCCGACGACAGGCTCCAGGCATTCATTTACCATCACCTCGTTCCCGCCCCGGAACTTCTGGCCTATTCGCCACCGGGACGCTCCCCCAAAAAGCCTCTCCAAATGCCCGCCGACATCGTCAAAATCCCGCCTGACAGCGCCGGAAGCGCAAAGGTTTCCCTGTCGCAGGGAGTGGAAAAACCCCGCGTGCGAGCCGAGTTGAAAAATCCTCCCGAGGGCATCTGGATCGACAAAGTGACACCAGGTCAGGACGGCGTCGAAATCGCGTTCCGCGCCGACCGATCGAAGGCAAAACCGGGATCGCAGGGCAACCTCATCGTCGAATTGACCGCCGGCAGGGCTGCGGCTCCCACCGACAAAGACCAGTCCGAAAAGCGCTGGTCCCTCGGGCTTCTTCCGGCGATCCCCTACGAGCTGGCACCATAGCAGGCCGGAGTGTTCCGGGTAGCGCGCCCGGCTCGGGTGCGGGCGGCAGCGTCCCGCTGCCGCGAACTTCCTGCGTTTGTGAAAAGAAGCCTGTTTCGGCGAGGCCGCCGAAACCCGCACCCGAGCCGGGTGCGCTCCCCAGACGCGCCGCGCGTGTGGAGGGAAGGGCAAGACCAATTTGGTAGTAAAACCTTTACTTCCGCTTGTTGCCCTGAAAGAAACAGCCGTAGCAGTCATGTTTTCCTCCTGCCACCGCAGCCCGCAGCCCGCAAGCCGCAATTCCGGCATTTAAGTCCTGTCTTCGCCCGCTGGTTTCCCGGCGGCATTTTCTGTGCCATCGTCCCGCGCTGGCGGCTTCCCTCCGCCGCTTCCGGCAATTGTCGGGCGTATCTGTGCGCCGACCGCGTGGGAAGGTGCAATTCCATGCACATCCACCCTCATGCGGAGAAACGATAAATCGGCGAACGGAGATCCTGCCGCCGCACATTTCAAAAGCAACAAGACAGAAACCCATCCATTAGGAACAAAAACATGAAATATCGAAACACCACATTTGCCTTTGTCACGACGATCAAACCAGATGCAGATGCCGCCGGGAAGCTTCTCGAATACAGGCCGCAAGACTGCTACAATAACCAAGGCAAATACCAATTGCACCAATATGGGAAAGGGTCGTTCTGCAGGTTTAGAATACCAGCTAAGTTTTCAGAGCCCGGGGTTTACCTCATTATGACGCAAGAAACCGTTCTCTATATTGGACGATGCCAGAATCTCGCACAGCGATTTAACGCTGGATACGGTCAGATTTCGCCAAGGAACTGCTACATCAAAGGGCGAGAGACAAATTGCCGGATAAACCAACTGATCTTGGCGGCGATTAAAAAGGGAAAGAAATTAGACCTGTATTTCCATCAAACAGATGATTTTTGTGCGCTGGAGGCTCAGTTGCTTGCCGCCAGAAATCCACCTTGGAATTTAGCTTAGAATGTAACCTTGATTTTTACATGCGCGAGAAAAAACCTATGAACAAAAAAACCAACATCATGATCCAGCATTGCATTCCCGCCTTGCTTTTCCTCGGTGCATTTACCGCCAGCCTCGCCAATGCTCAGAGAAGCGGCGCGCAATCCGTTTCCGACATCAAGGCCAAGGCGCAGGCGGGCGACCCAGATGCGCTTGCGATTCTTTCCTATCTGATCACAAATAACGAGGTCCCCGGAAACAAAGAAGAGGCATTGAATTTCGCAAAAACTTCCGCAGAGCGTGGAAGCTGCTTGGGGCAGTATTGGCTTGGATTTTTCTATGATAGTGGAGTTGGGATTGCAAAAGACCCGGCGCAAGCGACCGCGCTTTTCCAGAAATGCCTTCCTGAATTAGTAAAAAAAGCTGACTCGGGGAATTCATTCGCCCAGTTTTTTCTTGGCATGTTGTATTTTCAGGGTAAAGGCGTTGCAAAAGACCCAGTCGAAGCCATCAAATGGTTGCGGAAATCCGTTGACCAAGGGAATGCGGACGCAAAAAAGGCTCTTGATAACTTGGCCGTCGTGGAAAAATCCAACGCAAAGCAGTTGGCGTTCCTTACAAAGATTGTCAGCATGGCGGAGAACAAATCTGATTCCGAAAAGTATGGTGGCCCATCAACTGAGGTTGTGGTGACACTGACCGGCAACGGGGTGGATTTTTCTTCTGAATCTGATACTATTCACCCAGATGTTCACTTGAAGATCCTGCGGGGCGAGGTCCTTACCGCGACGGGCACCGCGAAGATCCCGGGCGGCACAAGGCTTTTCCCGATCCGGATAAAAATCTGGACCGATCAGAACGAGAACTTTGCGATGGTGTCCACATTTTACTTTTACAAGGACTCCTTCGGCGAGTGGGATGCGGAAAAGGTCGCAAACTAGGGGAGCCTCTAACGAAGGATTGGTTCGGCCAAAGATTTCAGACAATTCTTTCTCGTTCGGAAACCGACGGGGGATTTCCAACTGACAAACTCCGCGATTCCCTGCGTGTTTCCACCATGAGCACGCTGAAATCTGCGGAAATCCTGATCATCTGCGGCCAAACCTTTCCCGGAGTGCCCGGCTGGAAGCCTGGCAGAACACGCAGGATGCGTATGCTCCCACCGAATCCTCCTGCTGCGGCGGTTGTTTTTTGGAGGTTGAAAGTTCTTTGGATAAACTGTATTGTTCCGACATGAGCACGGCAGTTCTTGAAATGAAATCGAAGGTCGAGCATCTCACGCGTGAGGAACGTATTGAGTTGATGGAATTTCTAGAAGACATGGAAGATAACGCTTTGGCGGATGCGGCGAAGTTGGAAACCGGCCCATTGATTGCATGGGATGCACTCAAACAGGAAATGGCGGCCAGGTTTTCGAGTGCCGGCTCGTGAACTACGCCATCGAATTTTATCCGCAGGCCCGGCGGTTTCTGACCCGATTGCGGGATGCGAGCCTCTACAAGCGCATTCAACGTGCAATAGACAATCTCCAGGCAGATCCGCGCTCTGCTGGCTGCAAGAAATTGGCTGGTTCGTCAAACCGCTACCGCATCCGGGTGGGCGATTATAGAATCATCTACGAGGTCGAAGACGCCACGGTTCGAGTGCTCGTCCTTGCCATCGGAAACCGGCGGGATATTTACAACTGAAAAACTCCGCGCCTCCCTGCGTGTTTCCAAGAGAAGCGGCTTCAGCCGTATTTTGCGGGGATGGCTTTGCCGGTTTTGGCGCTGCGGGCGGCGAGGTGAGCGGATTCGCCCACGAGGG
>Ga0364901_10053_pt1 | contig 47722 bp, 51 predicted proteins | sample ExccelJu500002D4_FD_206968 | JGI IMG/M metagenome (GOLD analysis project Ga0364901, IMG submission 206968) | Enriched cells from Trout Bog Lake Hypolimnion, Wisconsin, USA - BchlTB.July09.5000.02.D4 | ecosystem: Environmental > Aquatic > Freshwater > Lake > Hypolimnion/Profundal zone | place: USA...
GAGGTGCTGACCGCCTTATTTTTCTTTGTGATTGTGACCAGCTTATTTCCTTTGGGTATAGGGGCGGATACGGCTTTGCTGCGTAAGATTGCCCCAGGAGTGATTTGGGTATCCGCTTTACTGTCTACCTTATTAGGTTTGCAAAGACTCTTTGCAAGTGATTATCTTGACGGCACTTTAGAGCAAATGGCTTTGTCGCCTCGCTCATTTGTGGTGCTCGTTTTAGGAAAAATTACTGCGCATTGGGTGGTTTGTGGGTTACCGCTTTTGATATTGGCTCCAGTGATTGGTTTGCAGTTTGATCTCGATACCGCTGCTTTAGAGACCCTACTACTGACCCTCCTATTGGGAACTCCAGTCCTCTCATTAATTGGGTCGATTGGTGCTGCATTGACTTTGGGGTTAAGGGGCGGCGGGGCGCTGATGAGTCTGCTTGTTTTACCCCTCTACATTCCTGTGCTGATCTTTGGAGCGGGCGCGGTTTATGCCAAAAGTGTTGGGCTCGATGTCACGGGGCATTTTTCACTCCTGGGCGCCTTATTGATTTTGGCTTTAGCATTTGTGCCTTGGGTTAGCGCTGCTGCCCTTAGAATTGCGATTGAATAATTTTGATGAACGATCTGACTAATAAACCCTGGCTCAATTGGTTTAAGCTCGCCAGCCCCAGTGCTTTCTATCCTGTGGCCGGAAGACTCATTCCCTTTTTCTGGATTTTGTCGATTGCATTTGGTTTAGCTGGTTTGTGGATGAGTTTTTTTGTTGCGCCAGTCGACGCAGTGCAAGGTCAGGGCTATCGCATTATCTTTGTCCATGTTCCAGCCTCTTGGATGTCGATGTTTTTGTACATCATGATGGCAGTATGGGCCGGTATTGGTTTAGTCTTTAACACGCGACTCTCAGCGATGATGGCGCAAGCCATTGCACCGATTGGTGCAGTCATGGCTTTTCTCTCGTTGTGGACAGGCGCATTTTGGGGTAAGCCAATGTGGGGAGCATGGTGGGTTTGGGATGCACGTTTAACTTCCGAGCTCATCCTCTTCTTTTTATATCTTGGTTTCATTGCCTTACAGGCTTCGATTGATCAAGCGCGTCGAGCTGACAAGGCCAGCGCTATTCTTGCCTTAGTAGGCGTTGTCAATGTGCCTATTATTTATTTTTCAGTAAAGTGGTGGAATACCTTGCATCAGGGCGCCTCAGTCTCGATGTCAAAAGCACCCTCGATGGCTCAAACGATGCTTTGGGGCATGCTGCTGATGGCCTTATGTTTTTGGATGTATGCAATTGCTGTCACCCTCATGCGAGTGCGCGTCATTATCTTGGAACGAGAGTCTCATGCTGATTGGGTCAAGCAACTAAAAGAGGTCAGAAGCTAATGTGGAATAGTGCCAGCGAGTTTTTAGCGATGGGCGGTTACGCACTCTATGTTTGGAGCAGCTTTGGTCTTTGTGCAATTGCTTTTTGTATAGAGGTGCTCATAGTCCGTTCACAACGCAAGACTATTTTGCGTAGACTCAAACAAGAATTGCTTGCTGACCAATTTCATCAAGAGGGTCAACAGTGATCCTTCAGGCCCAAATAAAACCGCGTCATCAGCGGGCCCTCCTCATTATTGGTGCTCTTATCGCCATAGGAGTTGCGGCTCTACTGATTCTCAATGCGCTCAATAGCAATATTGCTCTTTATGTCACGCCAAGTGAAGTGGCTAATGGCAAAGCACCTCAATCGCAGACTTTTCGAATTGGTGGCTTAGTGAAAAGTGGTTCATTAAGGCGCGATGGCATCACCGTTCACTTTGTGGTGACTGATCTTGTCCGAGATATTCCGGTGAGCTACACCGGTATTCTTCCTGATTTATTTAAAGAGGGTAAGGGCGCTGTTGTACAAGGGCGCTTAAATCCAGATGGAGAATTTGTGGCAAGCGAAGTGCTCGCTAAGCATGATGAAAACTATATGCCGCCAGAGGCAAAACATGCCTTAGAGCAAGCCCAAAAACAGGAAGTGCGGAAATGATTCCGGAGCTGGGGCACTACGCTTTAATTTTGGCCTTCTGCATTGCTTTAGTTCAGGGTGTATTGCCATTATTCGGCGCACAACAGGGTCGACGAGAGTGGCTAGTTTTAGCAAGACCCGCAGCGCAGACAGTTTTCTGCTTACTCGTGTTTGCTTTTGGGAGCTTGGCATGGAGTTTTTATGTCAATGACTTTTCAGTACTCTACGTTGCCGAGCACTCCAATACGCTATTGCCTACGGTGTATCGCTTCGGTGCAGTGTGGGGTGGTCACGAAGGCTCACTTTTACTGTGGCTCTTATTGCTCAGCACCTGGACTTTCTTGGTTGCCCAACTATCAAAATCGCTCGACGAGTTTATGGTTGCACGTGTTATTGGGGTACTTGGCTTAGTGTCTAGTGGCTTACTCTTATTTGTTCTAGCCACTTCCAACCCTTTTGAAAGATTGTTACCTGCTGCACAAGAGGGTCGCTCTCTCAATCCTTTGTTACAAGATCCCGGCTTAGTCTTCCACCCGCCCATGCTTTACATGGGTTACGTAGGTTTCTCAGTCGCCTTTGCCTTTGCAATTGCTTCCTTACTCTCAAATCGCTTAGATGCTGCATGGGCCCGTTGGTCACGCCCTTGGACAACGGCTGCTTGGATATTTCTGACCCTCGGCATTGCGTTGGGATCATGGTGGGCTTATTACGAATTGGGTTGGGGCGGTTGGTGGTTCTGGGATCCCGTAGAAAATGCTTCCTTCATTCCTTGGCTAGTGGGTACGGCTTTATTGCATTCTTTAGCAGTGACAGAAAAGCGAGGTGTGTTTAAGAGCTGGACTGTTTTATTAGCAATCACTGCCTTTTCGTTATCTTTACTGGGAACTTTTTTAGTGCGTTCAGGCGTGCTCACATCAGTGCACGCATTTGCAACTGACCCTAAGCGCGGTATTTTTATTCTCATTTTCTTATCGCTCGTCGTCGGTTCATCCTTAACCTTGTATGCCATTCGAGCTCCTAAACGCGCTATGGGCGCACAATTTTCCTTGACTGCACGCGAGACTATGATCTTGCTCGGCAATGTTTTCTTGGTTACTTCAGCAGCCTCTGTTTTGCTAGGGACACTCTATCCACTTTTGATTGATGCCCTCAATCTCGGCAAGATTTCTGTAGGCCCTCCTTACTTTAATGCGGTGTTTGTCCCCATCATGATCCCATTGCTAGTCTTAATGGGTATTGGTCCGTGGACAAGCTGGAAAAATACCAATTTGCTTTCAGTGCTAAAGCGTCTTTGGATTGCCGCCTTGTTAGCAGTACTTGCAGCAGTATTGATTCCAGTTGTGATGGGCGAGTTTACTTGGCTTGCTAGTTTGGGCTTTCTCTTGGCTTTCTGGATTATTGGCTCTGGTATTCAGCAAGTGTTTCGCCAGTTCAAAACTGGAAAGCCCACCCGTTCCTTTATTGGTATGCAGTTTGCCCACCTTGGCATTGCAATCTTTGTGATTGGTATCACCATGGTTGGGGCTTACCAAGAAGAGCGAGACGTCAAGATGTCCTCAGGTGATACGGTCTCTGTAGGTGGGTATCAAATTCAGATGCAGGGCATTAGCGCTGCGGCTGGACCAAATTACCAGGCTACTCGCGGGACTTTCGAAGTCAGTCGTAAAGGAAAGCTGGAGACAATCCTTTATCCCGAGAAACGCAATTACGTTGCTTCCACGATGCCGATGACCGAAGCCGCTATCAATGCAGGATTGACGCGCGATATTTATGTTTCTCTGGGTGAAGCGCTGCCCGATCAATCTTGGGCCGTTAGGGTCTATTACAAGCCCTTTGTTGACTGGATTTGGGGTGGATGTTTGTTGATGGCGATTGGCGGAATGATTGCGATGTCAGATAAGCGCTATCGTACAAAGTTGAGGGCTAAATATGAAGCCTAGACTATTAATCCCCCTCATTCTGTTTCTGTTGCTCGTGATTTTCTTGGCAGTTGGACTCAGTCGTGATCCCCATGAAGTTCCATCCCCCTTAATTGGCAAGCCAGCGCCTACTTTTGAGATTGGCCAGTTAGCTGATCCCCATAAAATATTTTCTCCGGAGAGCATGAAGGGGCAGGTATGGATGCTCAATGTCTGGGCTTCTTGGTGTGTTGCTTGTCGCGAAGAGCATCCCCTGTTAATGGAATTTAGTAAGACGAAAACCTTGCCGATCATTGGCCTGGATTACAAAGACCAAAGAGCGGATGCGATTACCATGTTATCGCGCGAGGGTAATCCTTATACTCTGAGCGCTTTTGATGGCGATGGCCATGTTGGCATTGACTATGGCGTCTATGGTGTACCCGAAACCTACATCATCGATAAGGCAGGAGTCATTCGTTATAAAAATATTGGACCGATTACCCCGGAAATTCTGAGGGAGAAGATTACTCCTTTGATTGCAGAGTTAAATCAATCATGAAGTCTCTCATCTCTATTTTGCTGCTGATGTTTGCTTGTCATGGGCTGATGGCCAACGAAGCTGTTCCCCTAGCGGAAGACCCAGTAGTCGAGCAAAGACTGATTGGTATTTCAGAAGAAATGCGTTGTTTAGTTTGTCAGAACGAATCCTTGGCAGGATCACGCTCCGATTTAGCCAATGACTTGCGCGCACAGATTCGTACCATGATTAAAGCTGGTAAGAGTGATGCAGAAATTCGGCAGTATATGGTTGATCGGTATGGTGACTTTGTGCTTTATCGCCCACCAGTCAAGCCAACTACTTGGTTACTCTGGCTCGGACCTTTTACAATTCTCTTGATCGGGATCCTTGGCTTATTCGCATATTTGCGGAAGAGAAATACCAGCATAGACAGTAAGACGCTCTCAGATGATGAAAATCGTCGTCTAGATGCACTCTTAAATAATGTTGAGGCAGAATTCAAAAAGGATCCACGTCCATGATGTCTTTTTTGGTTCCAGCGCTCTGTATCTTGTTGCTTGCACTGGGTTTACTTTTGCGCCCACTATTTTTTGGAAAGCAGACGGCAAGCATTTCTCGCCGTCAAATGAATGCGGCGATCTATCGCGAAGAACTTGAGAAGCTTGAGCAAGAGCGCCAATCAGGTCAAATTGAGACTGCAAGCTATGAGATAGCTCATGCTGAGTTACGCCAGCGCTTATTTCAAGATACGCAAGAAGTTGACGACCAAGCTAGCTTTGGCTCCACCAAAAAAACGATTATTTTTGTTTGTCTCGCGATTGTTGTACTGTCATCTGGGATCTACTTTTATCAAGGGGACGCGCTCAAGGTAGCAGAGGAGAATGCCAAGCATCCAGTCTCTCAGGCTGACGTTGAGAAGATGGTTAGCGAGTTTGCGGCCAAGATGGAAAAAGATCCTACCAACCTCAAAGGTTGGGCAATGTTGGCGCGTTCTTATAGGGTGATGGGTCGAAATGCGGATGCGATTCAGGCTTACCAGCGGGCAGGTAATTTCATTAATGATCAACCCGAATTACTGGCTGACTATGCTGATCTCTTAGCTACCAATGCGAATGGGAATTTTGCTGGTAAACCCCATCAACTCATTGCGCAAGCCCTTAAGTTAGACCCTAATAATTTCTTGGCGCTCTGGTTGGCAGGTAGTGATGCATTTAGCACTCAGCAGTTTGCTTTGGCAGTTCAGAATTGGGAGAAGTTAGCAAAGCAATTGCCCCCTCAGTCTGAAGAGGCACGTGCAGTGATGAGTTCGATTGCGGAGGCGAGGGCTAAGGGGCGCTTACCAGCGCCCGCTGTAGTTGCAGGTAAAGGTGTTAGCGGAGTCATTACGGTGACGGCTGACTTAGCTTCACGGATAAAACCAGATCAGCTTGTCATGGTGATCGCACGCAAGCCCGGCGAAAGAATGCCAGTGGCCGTTCTGAAGATGCCTGTGAGCGCTTTCCCGATGCGATTTGCCCTGGATGACTCTTTGGCAATGAATCCCGCTGCGCTGATCTCTCAGCAGTCAGAAGTTACCATTGAGGTGCGCATCTCTAAGACGGGTATGGCTAAAGCAGAGGTGGGTGATTTGCTCTCTAGTCAGCAAGCTGTAAAGGTCGGCTCAAGCAATATTCGGCTCAATATCGATCAGGTCCAGCAGTAAATTCTTTGACTAGCCTCTGCCTACAAAAGGCATGTTGGTAGCCATAATCGTCATCGACAGAATATTGCTCTCCAGCGGTAGCTGCGCCATATGCAGCACTGCTTGCCCTACATGATCGACATCCATTCTGGGTTCTATCTTGATGGATTGGTCGGCTTGCAAAATTCCAGCAGCCATTGGCTCAGTCATTTCAGTAGCAGCATTACCAATATCAATTTGCCCACAAGCGATATTAAAAGGGCGACCATCTAAGGCAATCGTTTTAGTAAGGCCAGTAATAGCATGTTTGGTTGCGGTATAGGGGGCTGATAGTGGACGCGGCGCATGAGCAGAGATCGAACCGTTATTGATAATTCTGCCGCCCTGAGGCGACTGAGCCTTCATCATCCGAATGGCCTCTTGAGAACATAGAAAAGCCCCGCAGAGATTTGCATGAACTACATTCATCCATTGTTCGTAACTGAGATCTTCTATGGGAATCGCTGGAGCCCCCATACCCGCATTGTTGAAGAGCACATCAAGACGACCAAAGCGCTCTTTTAAAACAGCAAACAAATGCTTCACTTGCTCAGGCTTGCCAACATCACATGTCACAGCTAAGCAGTTGTCTACACTCCCGCCGATATCAGCAATGGCTTTCTGCAGCTTGTCGAGATGACGACCTGTTAGTACGATTTGATAACCGCCTTGCAAAAGCGCTTTGGCTGCGGCCTTGCCGATACCTGCGCCAGCCCCAGTGACGAGTGCGACTTTAGTGTGAGTTGTGCTCATAACCATCTTTCTAGTCAGAATGTATCTAGATCATCCTACCTTGGGTGATCAATATGTAAGTCAAATTTGCGTTCCAGCCTACCTAAAACTTGATGGAAAAATAATTCTGCGGAGAGAATCACAAAAGCCATGCGCAGAACGTGAAAGACGGCAACAGCAGGAACGTTCAAGTGGAAATTTTTGGCAGTGATACCCATTTCTGACATCCCACCAGGGACAGTACTCAGAATGAGGGACTCGATATCCAGCCCCGATGGCTTGGCAATCGCTAGTGAAAACAGAACACTGATAATGCAAGCCAGTAGGGTGTAGATAGTGACGCCGATAGCTAATTTTTTGGCATGAACTACGAAGTCTCGAGTGAAGCGAATACCTAAGCCAACCCCAATTAAAAGCTGACCCGCATTGGAAAGTTCTTTTGGCCAACTGGTCCATTCAACTCCCAGAGCTGTAAGGACTGCGCTGACTGCAAGGGGGCCTAATAAAAATGCATTAGGAAGTTTGAGTACATAAAAAGTAGCGATACCAATCGAGGAGCAAAGTAAGAGTAAAACAATCCCAGAGTAGGAAATTGGTAAATGCAAAGATTGAAAGTCAAGATTACCTGGGACACCATAAGCTTGAAAAATTCCTGGAATGATTGCCAGAATCAACAGTAATCTCAGAGAATGTGCTGCAGCGACTAAATCTGCTCGTTGCTCATGGCGCTCTGCTAGGACAGTCATTTCAGATGCACCGCCAAGTGCTGATGCAAAGAAAGCAGTTCGAAGCGGAATATGAAAAAAGCGCCAAAGCATCCAAGTGCCAAAGCCCAGCAAGATGGTTGAGACTACACAAGCAATCGCAATAAAGGGGAGATCATGCCCAATGTTTGCCACTGCAACCGGCGTGAAGTACAGTCCGATCGCAATGCCTAGCGAGCATTGTCCAGCACTTCTGCCTAGGGCCGGTGCTTGAAAGGGAATGCCGAGCGATCCCAATAGAGCTAACACAAAGAGGGGGCCTAACATCCAGGGAAGCGGGGTATGGAGAAGTTCAGCGATCCATGCGCTGGTGATTGCAATCAGGTAAGTCAATGTCCACAAGAGCCAGATAGATCGATGGCCTTGATGGAGAAAATGGAGCGGATGAGCGGCTGGCTTCATAGTGTTAGCCCCCATTTTAGCGGTCAGAAGCGACTTTTGTTGGCGCATTAGCCTAAAATAAGGCGATGACACTAGCTCCTTTATTCACCCCGCGCCAGGAAATTGTTCAGTCACTCAAAACGAATGGCTATGCGCTGATCTCGGCTGAGTCTGTCTCTGAGTTATGTCATGTTGCAGTGAGTGAACTAGAAGCGCTTAATCATTTTTGGGATGAGATGCCCAGAGACCCCTATTTAAAAGATGGCGGTCGCTATCGTTATCGGCGTCATGCTAGCTATCAAATTACCGATAAGCAGCTTGAAATGGTGCCCCATCGTGCTCATTGGCAGTCTGTCGCTTACAACGCACTTCATGGTGGTATTGAGCGATGGTTCGATCCTATTCAGGTCGATCTAGCTCAGTCTGCGGCATGGCAGTCAGTTCTACTTGGCATTGCCAATACGTTGAATAGTTTGAAGCCAGTCAAAACTTGGTTTGTGGAGGCGCATCAATTTCGGATTGATACCACCGATGGAATTGGTCGTCCCACACCTGAAGGCGCGCATCGAGATGGGGTTGATTTTGTTGCCGTATTCTTGTTAGGTCGCGTGGGGATCAAAGGTGGCGAAACCCGTATCTTTGATGCAAACGGTTCTGCTGGTCTGCGTTTTACTTTATCTCAGCCTTGGTCTTTACTGCTGATGAATGATGAAAAAATGATTCATGAGTCAACCCCGATTCAACCGCTGGGGGCACATGGTCATCGCGATACCTTAGTGCTGACCTATCGCTCTAATGGATTTCAGGATTCTCCTCAGCAAGCTCAGCAGTAAAAAATCCTCATTCCAGTGCGTATCCGTTCGGCAGCCTATACCCCATTCATGCTTTTAGCGCAGATCTGCGCCTTACTCGGTTTTGCGTGCTATGCGGTTGTCTTGACTCCACTTCAAGAGGAGTGGCACCTCAATAATCTTCAATCTGGTTTAATTGCCAGCGCTTTCTTCTTTGGTTATATGCTGGCTGTACCTCTGGCTACTGCGTTGACTGATCGCATCGACGCTCGCAAGGTGTATTTCTGCGGTGGAGCACTCGCCAGTTCCGGCTTATTTGGGATGGCATTTCTTGCCGATGGATTTTCTACTGCACTCTTTTGGATGGCCATGAATGGTGCAGGTTTGGCAGCAACCTATATGCCAGGTTTAAAAATTCTATCTGATCGTATTCAAGGTGGAGAGCTGACACGTCACATCGCTTTCTATACGGCTTTTTTTGGAATTGGCACTGGCCTTTCGTATTTATGCTCTGGCTGGATTTATGCTGCCTATGGCTGGCATGCCGTTTTTGCTTGGACTGCCTTAGCGCCGCTAGCCGCAGTAGCGATTGTGTTCTTTTGTATTCCGCCATTAGCATCTGCTCAATGGCATGGACCCATTAATTTACGCTTGCAGGATATTTTTCCAATTGCAAAATGGAAGGTGGTACTGCAAGACCGAAATGCTGCCGGCTTTATTTTGGGCTATACCGCACATACCCTAGAACTCTTTGCTTCACGCAGTTGGTTAGTCGCTTTCTTTGGTTTTTGTGCTGCATATGCTGGACAGAGTTTTTTATTAGCAGCAACCACGCTAGCAGGCATTGTGAATTTTTTTGCAGTGCCTGCATCTATCTTAGGTAATGAAGTTGCGCTACGAATTGGTCGTCAAAAATGGGTCTGCATTGTTATGCTCATAAGCGCTGTATGCGGAATTGCTTTGGCGGCCTCAACGGGTCAAAGCTGGTGGTTGATTGTTTTCCTAGCGGTTGCGCATGCAATTCTCATCATGGCAGACTCTGCCACCTTAACGGCTGGGTTAGTTATCAGCGCGCGCTCTGATATCAAAGGGGCGGCAATGGGACTACATTCATTAATGGGCTTTGGTGGTGGTTTAGTTGGCCCAGCAATTTTTGGTTTTGTCCTAGATCTGAGCGGATCACGAAGTTCCCCCAATGCATGGATCTGGGCTTATGGCTCCATTGTGATGTGGGGCGTTTTATTTGTGATTTATGAGCGACGAAGAGGCTGGGCAGGCTAGTTAAAAGCAACAACCAATTTAGTTAGCCCACTCACCGAGCTTGAATATCAACCCAGATACACCTGCGGTAACCAAGCTACCCCACGCGATATCAATCAATGCTAGACGGGTTGGAAAATCCCTAATTACTGCCAAATTGGTCAAGTCATAAGTCATGTAGCAAAAAAAGCCAAAGAGGGCTCCGTAAATCAGCGCATGGGACAGAGATTGTTTAGATAGTGCAGGAATAACGACAAAAATGCAGGCTCCCAGAGCGTATAAAACATAGAAGGCAAGCCCAGCCAAGAGCTTAGGCTCGCTCGCCATGAGGCTGCCCATTTCATCGCGGTAGACGTTTTTAGCGATCCCTAATAGCCAAACCAGATCGATTGAGACCAGTGCCACAAGAAATGCGAGATAGAGTAAAAAATACTTGAGCATTTAGCTTACCTTTGTCAGGGTTTGAGTGAGTAAATAGCATTATGATGGAATTAGGAAAAATGCCAACATCACGAAAGTGAATACATCAGGGGGTAATATGTTTAAGCAATTATTGGTTCCAGTGGACGGTTCAGACCTCAGTAAAAAGTCGCTCAAGAAAGTGGCTCAGTTAGCTAAGTCAGATGGTGCTGCAGTGACCTTGGTGTACGTTTCTGACCCAACCCCACCTTTAGCTTACTCAGATAGCACTATGGGGTACTCGATCACCACTAAAGAGCACAAACAGGCATGCGAAGCATTTGCTAAAAGTGTATTCAAACAAGCGCAAACCCAATTAGGCTCCGGCATCAAAGTAAATACTATTCATGCCCTGGATATCTCATTAGCCCAAGGAATTTTGGATGCGGCTAAAAAAGCCAAGGCGGATGTGATTGTGATGGCCTCACATAAACGTACTGGAATCTCAGGTGTGTTGCTTGGTAGTGAGACTCACGACGTCATAGTGCACGCCAAGTTGCCAGTATTAGTGCTGGGCTAGTTTTTCAGTACGCTTCCAAGTAGCAGAATTTCTCGGGTAAGTTGACCGCTATCGACGTCACGCATCAGCCAGAGATTTAGCTGGGTCCTTGCGCTATAGGGGTCAACATAAATGCCATCTTTGCGTAATTCAAAGTGAAGGTGAGGCCCTGTTGATCTCCCCGTAGTACCAACAGTGCCAATCTCAAAGCCTCGTCGGACTTCATTGCCCAGCTCGAGTTCAGGATTGAAGCTGCTGAGATGAGCGTAGTAGGTGCGGTAGCTGCCAGGGTGCTCAAGAATGATGAGATTGCCGAAGGCGCCGCTAAATCCGAGTTGAATCACTTTGCCGGTAGCTACGCTAAATACAGGTGTCCCAATTGGTGCTGCATAGTCAATCCCCATATGGGCGCGATAACGCTGCTTGCTCGATCCAGACTTAGGCTCTGAGTTAGCGGCAGCTGCAACAGCCGCTTTCGTATTCGCAGCAGTGGGCTTGGTACTTTTTCTTCGTCCGGCTGGCACCATCCCGACGCCACGCGAGATACGCCGATAGCTCAGGGGGTTAGTCCAGAAGGCGTGTTCCAAGGGTTCACCGTTGGCAGTAAAGAATCCCCCTGGAATATCTCCACGCTCTAACCAATAGGCGCTTGCATAGACTTCACCATTTGCGGGGTTGATGATTTCAGCGGCCCAAATTTGTGCCCAGCGATCTCGATCTCCAAAGTCAATAATGAGTCTAACCACACTATTGGTATTCTCGAGCGCGTTATTCGTCTCAGGGTAAATTTGTTTAATTAGAGCATTGAGATCCCAAACCAATTCAACTGGAAGTTTGTCGCTGACCTTATTGGGGTCATACAAAACATTACTCAAAGGAATCTGAATTTCAGAGAAGCGCTTTGATTCATCTTTAAGATAATCTTGTTGAATCAAAAATCCACCAACAGCAGATGGAGTAAAAGTCCAAATTTCAGTCTTGTTGTCTTGTACAGGACCGTTCATGATGCTGAGTGATTCAAAGCGATTGCGCTTACCAAGAGCTACAGCATAGGGAATACAGTTACCGCGCATGCGATCAAAGAAACTGTGGGTTTGATTTCTGAAGAACTCATAAAAGGCGCGATCTTCTATACCAATAGTCGCAGGCAAATTGTCATCATTGAGGCTACGCCGTAAGCAGCCTCTTGTAACGCGATAGTCTAGATTGTCAGCAGCATCACTGACAAAAGTTTGCGTTGAGTTATTGTCGATCAGGCTGGGGCTTAGGCTATTCGATTTCGAGGTAGCACTGTCCTTCAGTCCGACAGAACGTGTATTTTGAGAGCCTGCTCGCTGACGAATTTGTACAGTCTTATTATTTTGGTTACTTTGTGCGCTAGCGTAGGAGATGAACTCAAGGCCGGGGATCTGAACTGCAATCAGCAGCGCAATACAAAGAATTGTCAGCCTCTGAAAACGGGGCCTTGGGAGCACAATTTTTTTCACAACGTCATTATCTACTAAAGCTAGTAGATACCAGTGTTTAGAAGGCTAAATTACAGCCCTGGCATATCAAAGTGAATGGCTTTCAATTCACCCATTAATTGACCTTGCTGGTCTGCACTCAATTGCATGAGTGGTGGACGAACCCGAAGCCAGTCTGGATCTTTGCTAAAAAAGGCAAGTGCCGTTTTCATACCAGCAATCATTTGATGTTTGTCAAATACCGAGCGCACCCGATCTAAGCCGACTTGCTGTTCAGCAGCATCGGTATCTTGCCAATGAGCAGCAAGTTTAGCAATTGCTTTTGGATTCATATTTACTGTTGCTGAGATACAGCCAGCACCACCAGTTTTCATGGTGCGTAATAAGAATGCCTCGTTGCCAGCATAGACTCGAAAGCCGTGGGGCGCTAAGAGCTTAATCACCGACTCTGTGCAAGACCAATCTCCAGAGCTATCCTTCATGCCTACGATTGTTTTTGGATAGGCTCTGACTAAGCGATCTAATAGGGAGAGACTCAAAGTAATTTTGGTAACAGGGGGAATATTGTAAATATAAAGTTGTAGGGCAGAGTTACCAACCTTCTGAATCACTTCAGAAAAATAGGCAAACAATCCATCGTCTGAAACATCTTTGTAATAGAAAGGCGGAATCATGAGGACCGCAGCGCAATGATGAGCAAGCGCATGGTTCGTCATGCTCACTGCCGCATCGATAGAGGTGGCACCAGTACCAGACATGATGTGAGCTGGATCTAAGCCACCTTCAATTAACTTGGTCAATGCATCCATCTTTTGACGGGCTGACATCGAGTTTGCCTCTGAGTTTGTGCCAAAGAGTGCGTGGCCAACTCCATTGGCGGCTAGCCACTGACAATGCTTTAGTAGGCGCTGATGATCGACGCTGCCATCGGCTGTAAAGGGAGTGAGCACGGGAGACAGGACTGCTGGCAAGCTCGATGGGTGGAGGGCGAAGGTCATGGGTGCTCCAAATCAGTTTAAGGTATCAGATGGGGTTGAATGGGGTAAATCATACTTCGAAATTCCTTGCCTTAGGAAAGATCGCGTATGTGCAATTTACGCAAATGGGGGGCCAGCTGGGATGTAATTAGGACTACGGCAATAGTAGCAATCCCTCCAAAGATGATTGAGGGGACTAAACCCATCAAGCTAGCCGCAATACCGGACTCTAGAGCCCCTAACTCATTAGAGGAGCCAATAAAGATTCCATTGATCGCACCAATTCTGCCGCGCATATGATCAGGGGTAGTGAGCTGAATGATGCTCCCACGAATAACGACTGAGACCGAATCGCAACATCCCGAGATAAATAGAAAAAAGGCGCAAATCCATAAACTGCTTGAGAGGCCAAAAGCAATAATCGCCAAGCCAAATCCTGCGACAGCCAGAAGCAAATATTTTCCTGAATCGATCACAGGCGGTCTGCTAGCTAAATAAATACCGGTGATGACGGCGCCTGCTGCAGGTGCTGCTCGCAGAATTCCTAAGATCTCTGGTCCTGCATGCAACACTTCTTTGACGAAAGCGGGCAATATTGAAACCGCTCCACCAAATAAAACAGCAAACATATCCAGAGCCATAGTCCCAAGAATCAGTTCATGGCGCTTCACATAATGAAAGCCCTCGAGAAAACTTTTCAGAAAGTTTCCGGATAGATTGCCAGTATTTTCTTGTTTGACTTTAATTAAGCTCACACCGTATAGGCCAATAGCGCCAGCGATTGCCGCTGTAAGGTAGGTCCATTCAAGACCGGCAAATCCAATCAAGAGACCACCCAAGCCAGGGCCTGCAACCACGCAAATCTGAAAGGCTGATGAAGCGTAAGCGGTGTAGCGCGCAAGATGCTCACGAGGGATTACTTGACCAAATAGGGCTTGGTAAGCAGGTCGCATCACTGCGCGACCAACTCCAATCAAAGCCACTGCGGTGTAGATTAGTGGCACTGGGGGCCTTAACCAATCGAGTGCAATAGCCGTCAAAAATAAAGCGACACTCATATGAATGCAGCAAGCTAAGGCTGCAATTTTTTTGCGGGAGTAGTGATCAACCGCGTGCCCGGAGTACAAGGCAAAAAGAAAATAGGGCACGAGCTCGGCAAGACCTACTAGACCTAAAGAGACCACGCTATGAGTAATTTCATAGAGATGCCAACCTACGGCAACCATCATGATTTGGTAGCTCAATGTGTTGCCGACTCGGTAAAGCAGAATTGTTTTAAAGCCTTTGCTTGGCGACATTACATTCAATTCAAAATCATCCGCAAAGGGGTCATGAGAAGATCAATCAGACGCAAAAATAGATTGCTTAATGGCTGCATCCACAACTCTCCAATAATACCGGTGAAGACCAGGGCTAAAACGATGAAGAATCCCCAACGCTCTAATCGATCAAACGCAAGCGATTGGCGCGTTGGCAGTAGGCCAGACAAAATGCGCCCGCCGTCCAAGGGTGGAATGGGGAATAAGTTAAAGACAAGCAAACCGATATTCCACATTACCCCGGCTTGAGCCATGCCCGTTAAGAAGGGTTCTTGGATGCCCAATCCCTGAATCACAATCCAGGCCATGGCCCAGATGATGGCCTGAATCAAGTTGGCTCCAGGCCCTGCTAGAGCCACCCAAATCGAATCTGTTTTGGGGTGTCGCAGACGATCAAAGCGGACCGGGACGGGTTTTGCATATCCCACCAAAAAGGGTGAGCCAGCCAAGATCAGCATGAGCGGAACTAAAACAGTACCTATCGGATCAATATGTTTTGCTGGGTTAAGGCTGACCCGTCCAAGGACGTAGGCGGTGTTATCGCCAAAATAACGGGCTGCGTAGCCATGGGCAGCCTCATGGATCGTAATGGCGAAAATCAAGGGAATCGCATTAATTGCGATAGCTTGGATAGAATAGTCAGTAATCATGGCAATATGATATCGATAGGAGACCATTGTGACCGATGACAAAAAGCCCGCAGTAAAAGTTCCCGCTAAACCCTTAACCGCAAAGCCAGCACTCCGCCCTCAAGTTTCTAAGGGGCCTGGGGCTGGAAGTGGGCGCCCACAGGCTGGTTTTGGGGGTGGTAAAGGTATGATGCGTAAGGCTGGCCGCGGCCGATAGTGGATAATTGAGGAATTAATACTGTATTTACTGAGGATTTGGTATGAATGAATGGCAGAACGAACCCAAAGAAGTCATCAATAAAAAAATCATCACCCTCGTGGTGATGTTGGCAGTTGCTACCAGCCTGGCGATCTTATTTGCCCTCGTTGCCGCTCATATCGGCTACGTATTCGGTTAAAACAAGCGACTAGATATCTCCGATGACTGCCCGTCAGCCTGCAATCTTTGTAGGCCATGGTAGTCCAATGTACGCTCTTGAGCCCAATCGCTATACAGCGGCTTGGGCCAAATTAGGTAAGTCTCTACACAAGCCAGATGCGATTCTGATGATCTCTGCGCATTGGGTTACTCGAGGCGTATGGGTTACGGCAATGCCTAAGCCTAAAACCATTCATGACTTTGGTGGTTTTCCTCAAGCCCTTTTTGAAATTGAATACCCCGCTCCCGGAAGTCCTGCACTAGCAGACCGCATCCAAGAATTATTAAGTACCCCCGTTGTCCTTGAGGAACATGAATGGGGGATTGATCATGGGGCTTGGTCGGTACTGAAATACCTTTTCCCTAAAGCCGATGTGCCAGTAGTGCAGCTGAGTCTGAATGGGGCGATGAGTGCTCAAGCGCATTACGATTTGGCGAAGCAGCTACAAGTCTTGCGCGATGAAAATATTCTGATTGTTTCGAGTGGCAATGTGGTTCATAACTTACGTACCATCCACTGGCAAGATGATGCACAACCTTATCCTTGGGCGCAATCATTTAATCAATTCTTTATTTCACAAATCCAAGCTCGACAACACCAGTCTTTGATTGATTGGGAGCAATTTGGTGAGGCTGCCCATTTATCAATTCCAACCCCCGAGCACTACTGGCCCGCGCTCTATACCTTAGCACTGCAGACGGAGCAAGAGCGGGTTGAGCTACTGGTGGATGGTATTGAAATGAGTTCGATTAGTATGCTCAGCTTTTATTTACAATAGAGACCATTATGTGGCTATCGATATTTGCAATCTTTGTTGGTGCCGGCTTTGGTGCTTTACTAAGGGCTGGCTTTAACTTTTGGACCATCAATTCACCTTCAGTGATTCCGATGGGTACTCTGTTATCGAATATGGTTGGTGGTTATTTGATCGGCTTAGCAGTTGCTTTTTTTGGTAACAACCCCGGTCTTTCTCCCGAGTGGCGCTTGCTAGTGGTGACGGGTTTTCTGGGCGGCCTCACCACATTCTCGAGTTTTTCTGCTGAGGTAGTTGGCTTTATGCAGCGCGGTGAGTTCACCTGGGCGCTTGGTACAGCAGTCATTCATCTGGTAGGTTCTTTAACACTGACCTTCCTCGGCATTATGACTTTCCAGGCCTTGTTCTCTAGGTAAGCTTTTTACTCTGGCTTGATATTTGCCAGCTTCACTACAGCGCCCCACTTAGTGGACTCTGATTTAATCAAGGCAGCAAAATCACTGGGACTACCCCCGCCAATTTCATTGCCCTGAGATAGCATCAGCTCTCTGAGCTGAGGATCTTTCAAAGCTTCATTAGCTGCTGCATTGAGTTTGTCAATAATTGCCTTTGGTGTTCCTTTAGGCGCTATCAGGCCTTGCCAATTCAGAACGACAACCTTGGGATAACCCACTTCTGTAAAGCTCGGTACATCAGGTAGCAAAGGAGAGCGTTTTTTACTGGTAATGGCGATTGGGCGAAGTTTGTCTGCCCTAATGCTCGGCATCGCGGAATACATTTGATCGAACATCATCGTGACATTACCTGCCATAAGATCAGTCAAGCCAGCAGATCCACTCTTATAAGGAACATGAATCATTTCAATGCCAGCGTTTTGTTGAAACAATTCAGCCGATAGTTGATGGCTGCCACCAATGCCGCCAGAGGAAAAAGTCAGGGTGCCGGGTTTAGCTTTGGCAGCTGCCACAATATCTTGGACTGTTTTATAAGGCGAGTTGGGATTAACAACCAATACTAGTGGGCCCTTTTCGACCAAGATAATAGGTGTCAGATCAGTCTCTGGGTCATAACGCAAATTACCAAAGAGGGTTTTATTAACCGCCATTGGCGCAAAGTTTCCCATGCCGATCGTATATCCATCGGGGGTGGCTCTGGCTATGTATTCGGTACCGATGTTGCCGCCAGCACCAGGCTTGTTATCGACAATGATGGGCTGTTTCAGAATGACACTCATCTTCTGAGCAATTTGACGACTGCGCGCGTCTGCACCACCGCCAGCACCATAAGGCACTATGAAATTAATCGGTTTACTAGGGTAGCTTTGTGCCCAAGCAGTATGAAGACCCAAAATGACATAGGCCAGTACGCTCAGTTTCCAGATATTGAATTGCTTCATATGATTCACCTCTAAATTAAGCCGCATGCACCAAGTAGGGCACCTAAACCGATTAGATATAAAGGATGCAGGCGTGTCAATAAAATCATCGCAATGGTCAGTCCGCTCAATAGATAGGCCATAAAACTATGATTAATCTGTAGCGATATTTCGATGGCAGAAGAAAGCACCAAGCCAATCGCTAAAGTAGCAGCAGCATATTGCACTGCTTTTTTTCTCATGGGGTGTTGCATCTTTAAGATGAAGCGCTGCAAGAAGAACACCAAAATCCCGGCAGGCCAGATAATGGCAAAGGTAGCCATAAATGCGCCGAGCACTCCACTCATATGCCAGCCAATTAAAGTGACCGTCATAAAGTTGGGTCCGGGCGCGGCCTGAGCGATAGCAAAGTAATCTGAGAAGGTTTGTAAATCTAACCAATGTTCTTGGTATACGGTCAGCTCTAGTAATACGGGAAGTAGGGCGTTCACGCCCCCAAAGGCAATTACCGAGAAAGCTGAGAACTTTAGGAAAAGCGTAATGAGCGTTGGCATTATCTTTTTGCCTTATGCCAGGCTAAGAACAGTGCCGCCGGTGATGCAATGAGTACCACCCAACCCAGCCCCAGATGAAAGTAGCTAGCCGCGATTATCACTAACAGGACAACGAGTAGGCTTGGCGGATAGCGGAATTCATCCTTGAGCATCTTAAAACCAGTAGATGCAATCAAACCCACACCGACCGCTGAGATGCCTCTTAATACACCGCGCACAGATTCCAGATAACTGAAGTGATCATATAGCAAGGCTAGAAGTATCACGATGCAAATTGGGCCAAGAGATAAGCCTAAAACCGAAGCGATTGCTCCAGTTATGCCGCAAAATCGAGAGCCAACACACACTGCTAAGTTAGTCACATTCGGGCCCGGCACAATTTGGCAGATGCCGAGCATGGCGCTAAATTCTTCTGAACTCAGCCACTGTTCTTCTTCAACAATCGTGCGCCTTGCCCAAGGCAAAACGCCCCCAAACCCTGACAAGCCAATCCGAGAGAAGCCAATAAAGAGTTGTAAGGGAGTGAGGGTTTTCAAGAGGGTAAAAAATTATTGTGGCTTGAAGGGCATAGGGACTGGTTTGTGGTCTAACCATGCTTCCAAAGTTTGCGTGATGCCCTTGGAGAAGGTGGCAAAAATCGGTTCTGCAATAAAACCCAGGTGAGGCGTGACCAGTAGGTTTGGCGTATTACGTAGGGAGTCGTTTTGCGGAAGTGGCTCTAGATCGAAGACATCAACGGCAGCTTGTCCTGGCCTACCAGCTGCTAACGCTTTTTGTAGGTCGGTCATATTGATCAGTGCTGCACGCGATGTATTGACTAGGATCGAATCGGGGCGCATGAGCGCTAGCTGATCTGCGCTAATAAGACCTTTGGTGCCAGGGCCAGCAACCAGATGCATTGTCACCACTTTAGAGGTACTCAATAGCTCTTCTAAACTGACCGACTTTGCATTTTCTGCTGCAGCTCTTTCGGTAGTCATGCGAGGACTCCAGGCAACGACTTCCATCCCCAATGCCGCTCCGACTCTGGCTACTCTGCTACCAATAGCACCCAAGCCCATAATGCCTAGGCGCTCTCCAGAGAGCATTGGGAGTAAAGATAAAGCATCTCGCCAACCGCCTGAAGCAATCAGATGATTTTGCTCTATCAAGCGCTTGGAGGCGCCCAGAATGAGGGCCCAAGTGAGTTCAGCAGTGGTCTCTTTTGAGGGGCCTCCATGAGTGCAGGCCATGGGGATATTTCTCTTTACAAGCGCTGCGGCATCGAGCGTGCCATTACGCTCCCCAGTAAACATCAGAAACTTTAATTTCGGTAAGCGCGCAATCATTGCCTCATTAAAGGGAGAGCGGTCACGCACAATCGCAATCGCATCTGCATCTTTAACAGCCTCATAAAGCGCTTCATCTCGCAAAGGTTCGTGATGGATAGTGAGATTGGTGCGTTGATCGAGTTGATTCCAAGATGAGAAACGACGTAAGGCTTTTTCGTAGTCACCGAGAATAACAACGGTTGGCTTTGTATTTTGGGTCATTGCATTAATCAGGCGTTGAGAGTTGAATGATGTGTTTCAGATCAGCCGCTTTACTTAAATTCCACAACGCAGAAATCAATTGAGCCGTTTTTTGTTTGCCAATAACCGGTTCAGCTAGGCTCGTGAATTTTTGTTCTAAATTAGCGTCACTCATTGGGTTCTCAACAGAACCAATCGCATGCTTCACAAAAACATGAACTTCTTTGCCGTTTTTCAAAATGGCCGTGACATCTACCGATGCTTCGCTAATACTTGTATCAGTAGTGGTGTTGACTTTTGCTCTTAGTGCAACAACATCAGGTCTATTGACGATGTCATCGGCATATTCGCCTTCACCAGCTTGTCCAAACATGAGGCCCATGGCACAGCCGTGATAAACACTGAACTTACCTTCCAGACCTGTCTTAGGGGTCTTTTTACCAGTGAGCTCGAGTACGAGGGGATGAACACGCAGTTCAATACGCTCGACCTCATCTGCTTTCACTCCTTGTGCACGTAATTGTGCGCAAGCATCAATCGCGGGATGAATCACAATGCCACAAGCAAAAGGCTTGTAGGTGTTTAGTGAGATCTCGAAAGACTTTCCAAGATCACGATCAATCTCTGACCAATCATTTTTAGTCGAGACAGTTTGCATAAAGCCACGTCCTGCTTCGAGTGCACGTAAGCTGGCAGTAAAGCCATGTTTTGCCAAGAGGGCCGCCATTTGTCCTGCACGAGCAGCGGCGCCTGGATGAAAAGGTTTGGTCATTGTGCCGAATTGCTCACGCATACCAATCGGTTGTGAGGCAGCAATACCTAAAGCCATGATTGTTTTGTGAGTATCTAAACCCAGAATGCGTGCGCAGGCTGCAGCAGAGCCTAACATGCCAGTAGAGCCAGTAATATGCCAACCGCGATGGTAATGATCAGGGTACATTGCATTACCCACTCGACATTCCACATCGATACCGAGAACCATCGCATCGATGATTTGACGACCACTGGTATTGATGTGTTCGCCAAGTGCCAGAATCGCCGAGGCTACTGGGCCTGCAGGATGAATAACCGTCTTGAGATGGGTATCATCAAAGTCAAAAGTATGTGAGCTGATACCGTTGATGAGAGCGGCACCACCCATATCAACGCGCTCTTTACGTCCCAAAATAGAAGCTTGCTGTGCAGGCTGAAATTCTTGAACAGCGGCAAGTGAAGATGTGACACTCTCATGGTGTGCTGCGCCGATTGCGCAACCTAACCAATTTAAGAAAGTGCGATGTGCTTCGTGCTCAACCTCTGCAGACCATCCCTGAGATGGGTGAGTGCTGACAAATTCAGCTAAGGTCTTGGTGACTGGTGGTGCATTCAAATCGGCTGCTGCGGCGATAACTTGTGACATAAGAATTCCTGATTAAAAGTAAAGAGTGGGCGGGTTATTCAATTTCGATATGACGATCTTTGGCGACTTTGCTCCAGCGTGCAATATCGTCCTTGATATAAGAAGCAAATTGCTGTGGATTCATTGGCATCACAGTTAGTGCCTCAGCTGACATCTTTTCTGCGAACTCGGGGCTTGAAAGTACTTTATTGAGCTCAGTATTTAATTTGGCGACTATCGCTGGCGGCAGATTGGCAGGACCCGCAATGCCATACCATTGCTGACCTTCAAAGCCGGGATAGCCTAATTCTTTAAAGGTTGGAATTGAGGGATCAGCAGGACTCCGCTTAAGGCCAGTCACTGCGAGAGGGCGAGCTCGATCCGTTTTGATGTAAGGCAGTGCTGCAAACAATCCTGGGAACATGGCGTCGGTTTGGCCGCCAATCAAATCTGTAAAGGCGGGCGCAATGCCGCGATAAGGAATGTGAACCATGAAGATCCCAGTCGCCATTTTGAACTCTTCCATCGACAAGTGCGTTAGAGTCCCTGGACCAGAGCTACCGTAACTGAGTTTAGATGGATTCTTTTTTGCATAGGCAATAAATTCACTCAGTGTTTTTGCGGGCACCTGAGGATTAATGATGAGGACATTCGGCGTTGCGCCGATCATGCCGATAGGGGTGAAGTCTTTGATTGCATCGTAATTGAGTTTACGAACGGCCGGGTTTGTGCCATGGGTTCCGACATAAGCAATCATCAGGGTATAGCCATCCGGATTGGCTTTGGCCGTGGTAATGGATGCGATTGCACCACCACCACCGGATAAGTTATCTACAATCACGCTTTGACCTAAATTCTTGGATAAGCGTTCTGCAACTGCCCTGGCAATATTATCTAATCCACCGCCAGCAGATACTGGTGCAATCAGTCGAATCGGTTTGGTGGGGTAAGCACTTTGGCTATGCGCGACAGGGCTGAAAAATAGTGAACTACTTGTCAGTGCTAATAAGGATAAAAAAATCGGCAGCAGCCGATTGCAATATTTAGACATGTCTCGCATCCTTAGGTTTGGATTAATATGTTGTTGTGTAGGAATTCTACTATTTAGTCTTACAGAAATAAGGGAAACGCCATGATTTTGGAAGTTGCTGATATTGAAATTGATCCAAGCGAGCAAAAAGAGTTTGAAGAGGCTATTTTGCGGGGCATCCAGACCGTGATTTCGAAGGCTAAGGGATTTCAAGGCTTTAAAGTGAATCACAGCCAGGAAAGCCCTGGCCGCTATTTACTCATGAACTATTGGGACACTCTCGAGAATCACACTGTGGACTTTCGGGAATCTCCAGCCTTCACGGAGTGGCGCTCGATTGTGGGGCCATTTTTTCTGAAACCACCAGTGGTAGAGCACTTTGATTTGGTGGGTAAGTCGGCGTAGTGAGTCTATCAATTAGCCAGTTTGAATTTTTTTACGAATCGAGTGCTCGGGTGGAATGATGTCCAAACTCGGCTCGAGTGCCTCACGTTCATCAAACACAAAGCAGGACCCCTCGTAATGGGCTGCACCAACTTCTTCAAAGTATTTCAGAATTCCACCTTCCAACTGGTAGGTGTGCTCCATACCGATCTCACGCATATATAAGCCAGATTTCTCGCAGCGAATGCCACCAGTACAGAAGCTGACGATCGTTTTATCTAGTAACTCTTCTTTGTGCTTAGTAATCGCCTCAGGAAATTCAGTGAACTTTTCAATATTGAAGTGCAGGGCATTTTCAAAAGTGCCGTAGTCAATTTCGAATGCATTCCGCGTATCGAGCATCACGACTGGCCGTCCCAAATCATCAGTACCACGATCTAGCCACTCTTTTAATTTCTGGGGGGTAATAAAATTAGCTCGACCCTTTTCTGGCTGAATGCTCGGGTGATTCATGCGAATAATTTCACTTTTGAGTTTGATTAGCATTTTTTTAAAGGGCTGCTCATCTGACCAACTCTCTTTTGCCTCAATAGCAGCAAAGCGGGAGTCGCTACGTAGCCATTTTAAGAAGCCACGCATCTCTAGCTCTGCGCCAGCAAGGAAGAGATTAATACCCTCGCCAGTCAGCAAAATGGTGCCTTTTAAATGACTTTCATTGCACTCCTGAAGCATGCGCGAGCGCAGTTCTTCGAGCTTATCTAGGCTGACGAATAAATAGGCAGCAATGTTCAGAATGGGTTTCATGGATTTTGTCTCTGTTGCACCCTCTATTATCAAACAAGGAGCTCTGGGAGTGGTAATCTTATGTCCTTAAGTGGAGGAGACCCGTTAATGAGACACCTATTTAATCAAATGACGAGAGCCCTGTGCATGGGCTTAATGTTGTGCGGTATGAGCACTGCGGTGCTGGCAACCGATTCTGGAGTTGGCACTTGGCCTACCCAAAAACCCATTCGTTTAATTGCGGTTTTCCCAGCTGGCGGATCAGTTGATCAGGTGGCCCGAATTTTGGCTCCTGCACTGCAGGCAGAACTCAAGCAAAGTGTGATTGTGGAGAACGTGGGTGGTGCCTCCGGGGTTATCGGTACGGCCGCTATGACTCGAGCTGAGCCAGATGGTTATACCTTTGCAGTGGTATTTGATACGCACGGCGTGAATCCCAGTCTCAAGGACAAACTCCCCTATGACACGATTAAAGATATTGCACCAGTCGGTTTGATTGGTACCTCGCCGATGGTATTGGTTGCCAGCAAAGCCTCCGGTATCAAAACATTTAAGCAGCTCGTAGAAGAGTCAAAGGCGGGTAAGAAATTTAGTTATGGCTCGATCGGTATTGGCAGTCTTGGGCATTTGGCTATCGCCCGTTTAGCCAAGACGGCTGGCTTTGATTGGATCCACGTGCCATATCGTGGCGGCGGCCCTCTAATGCAAGATGTTTTAGGTGGTCAGGTGCCTTTAGGCGTTGGCTCCCAATTCTTGGTAATGCCCCATATTGAAAACGGTGGCGTTGTACCCTTGGTTATTACTACGGCCAAGCGTTCTCCTGAATTACCAAATGTTCCTACTGTCGCTGAAAGTGGTTTCCCAGGCTTTAATGCACCGGCTTGGTGGGGCTTGTTAGCGCCAGGCAAGACACCTCCTGCCATAGTGAATGCGATGAATGTCGCTCTCAACAAAGCGCTCAAGAATCCCGCGGTATCGGCGAAATTTAAAGCGCAGGGCATTCAAATTGTGGGCGGTAGTCCAGAGGTTTTAGGCGATTTCGTGGGCAAACAAATTGCAATCTGGGGCAAGTTTGTGATTGAGAACAATATCAAAGATTCTCAGTAACGCATGCCATGAATCAGCGTTTAATTGATTACCAGCCGATGGATTTGGCTGAGCCTGCGGAATTGGTTGCTGCAATTCGCAAACGCCGCGGCGGCCAGTTTATTAATTTGGATCGCATGCTTTTACATAGCGTGCCGATTGCAGAGGGCTGGAATCATTACATTGGCGCTATCCGCAATCATCTTTCACTAGATCCGAAATTGCGTGAATTGGGAATGTGTGGGGTGGCTGTTTTGAATGGTGCTGAATATGAATTTATTCATCATGCACCTCCCTTCAAAGAGGCTGGAGGAACACAAGAGCAGGTTGAGGCTCTCCGATTATTAGGGCAATCAACTTTCCCCAAGCACTTATTCAGTCCTATTGAGCAAGATGCTGCAGAGCTCACTCTCCAAATGACTCGTAATATCCGCGTGGATCCAGACCTCATGAAGCGCCTGCATACCGAACTTGGAAATACTGCAGTAGTTGAGTTGGTGAGCGTTATTGCGGCGTACAACATGGTGTCACGTTTCTTGATTGCCTTAGACGTCACTCCCGAAGATCACTAAGCTAAGTTGAGCGCTGATCAATCCATCAGTTGGGAAGAGGGTGGTGTAACCCGTTCTGCGCTGTGGCGTTCCGAAAACGGGATTCGACCCCATCAAAAACTGGTCATAGGTGATGACACTCTCACTGCGGATGCCGCCTATCGAATGGCATGCGAGGGAACTGCCATTCTGTGGCGTGGCGATTTTCAGAATGCACGTCAGTTACTGCAGGCCTTAGCAAGACGAATCGATAAACCCTCTAAGAAATCTTCACGAAGTAAAAAAGATCTCAATCAGAGCCAGCTCGATATTTTTAATTTGCATCGCCTGGCGCAATCACAACGCGCTCGTACTTTAGGCATGCTCCTGATTGAATGTAATGCTGATCATCATATTGAATTAAGGCGAGCACCCGACATTACAAAGGCTTGCGAAGAGGCATATGGGCCCACTCAATCATCCTATCTTGTCTCACTACGAGAGTTACTAGGCGTGGTTGGAGCTCATGAATGGCGTAAGAAGGGAGTGCTTATTCCTGCGCTAAGCGAGACTGAAGCATTTCACATTCATCCTCACTACGGAGTGTTCTCGCCAATACGAGGCGAGTACATTGATCTCGTTCATCGAGCACCTTTGCCACAAGTTCTAGATTCACATTCCATTGCATTTGATATTGGAGTGGGGACAGGGATTCTATCCATCATCCTAGCAAGCAGAGGTATCGCTAAGATTGTTGCGACCGATTTGGATCGAAGGGCATTGGCTTGCGCTAAAGATAATATTGAGCGTTCAGGCTTTACCAAGCAAATTGAATTGGTACAGACTGATCTGTTCCCAGAGGGCAAGGCTGCTCTGATAGTTTGCAATCCCCCGTGGCTTCCTGCGAGACCGAGTTCAGCTCTGGAGGGTGCAGTCTACGATCCCAATAGTCAAATGCTTATCGGATTTTTATCAGGATTGAAAGAGCATTTACTGCCAACGGGTGAAGCTTGGTTAATTCTGTCTGATCTGGCTGAGCATTTGGGTTTACGTAGTCGTGAGCAGTTGCAAGCTTGGTTTGACGAGGCTGGAGTTAAAGTTCTCGAGCGTTTGGATATCAAGCCACAGCATAAAAAAGCCGTTGATCAAACAGATGCTTTGTATTCTGCCAGAAGTAAGGAAGTGACCTCTTTGTGGCGACTCTCTCTTCAGTAAATCGGCGTGAGATAAACGGGAAAGAAGAAAAGACAAACCCCTCTAGGGTCAGAGGGGTTTGCTTTAAATGGTGGAGTCGGCGGGAATCGAACCCGCGTCCGCAAATCCTCCACAACAAGTTCTACATACTTAGTCTTATCATTTGATTTAACCAGTTAGTCACGGATAGACACGTTGCTCACTGGCGATTCACTTGATTTTCGAACTATCACTCGTGACACGAGATAGTCTTATCTCTTGTAAATGACCCTGATGTAGCTTGCGCTACCTGACCCAAGAGAGAATCAGTTCAGGGGCAACCGCATTTAAGCGGCTAGTGCGTAACGTTCGTCGTTAGCAGTTATTACATTCCCATTGATTTACGAGATAACGGGTCCTCGGTATGCCCTTGATGCTTTGTAATCCACGTCGAAACCATGTCGACCCCGAAAACTGTGCACTGGGAGATCTATTTTAAATCGGACTGCTTAAAAAAGCTCGTTATCTTTTCTGAGGCACTTATGGCTGACCGGGAAAGATGATTTCCATGAGTTCTTGTGGGGTTTCCACCAAAAAATCGGCTCCCCATGCTTCCGGTGGTTCAGCGCAGCCGCAATAACCGTAGGCCGCAGCAACGGTTTTCATACCTGCTGCTTTACCAGCAACAATATCGCGAATGTCGTCCCCAACATACAGTCCTTTTGTAGGATCTACTTGAGCCAGTTTGGCGGCGTGCAAGATTGGCTCTGGGTGAGGCTTCGCATGCGGCGTGGTATCTCCGGACACAGTGGAGGCTGCACGCTGGCGAAGGCCCATCAGCTCAGTCAGAGGATGTGTAAAGCGCTCATGCTTATTGGTTACTATTCCCCAAGGAAGTTTAGCTTGGTCCAGTTGATTCAGTAATTCATCAATGCCATCGAATAAAACGCTATCTACTAGCAGGGCATTTTCATAGTTGGTAAAAAATTCATCGCGTAAGTGATTGAAGTCAGGATGCCCTGGCTCGATACCAAAAGCGCCGGCGATAAGGCCACGGGCTCCCGCAGAAGCTCGAGGGCGCAATACTTCATAAGGGAGCGCAGCTCGCTTGCGGGCAATGAGCAGTTGATTTGCGGCGGCAACTAAATCAGGAGCGGTATCGGCTAGGGTGCCATCTAAGTCAAAGAAGACCCCGTGATAAGGGCTTTGCATTAAGTGCATTTACGAACGGCAATCATGTAATTCACATCCATATCGCTGCCCAGTGAATAGACTTGGGTGAGTGGGTTGTAGCTCATCCCTTTCATACCCAATAGTTCTAAGCCCGCCTCACGAGTAAAGGCAACCAGCTCAGATGGCTTGATAAATTTAGCGTATTCGTGAGTCCCTTTGGGGAGTAGTCGCAGGAGATATTCGGCACCGAGGATGGCGAATAAGTAGGATTTAGGATTGCGATTGAGCGTGCTAAAGAAAAGCGTGCCACCGGGCTTTGCAAGCGCCGCACAAGCCTTTACAACCGATGCGGGATCTGGAACGTGCTCAAGCATCTCCATGCAGGTAACAACATCGTATTGACCAGGATTCTCATCGGCGAGTGCCTCAGCTGAAATAGCGCGATAGGTGAGTTTGGCACCCACCTCAAGGGCGTGTAATTCAGCGACCTTGAGCGCTTTCTCAGATAGGTCAATACCGGTTGTATTCGCACCAGACTGTGCCATGGACTCTGCCAGGATGCCGCCACCACAGCCGACGTCCAGAACATGTTTGCTCTCGAGGCTGACAAAGGATTTAATCCAGTTCAAGCGCAGCGGGTTAATGGCGTGTAGCGGCTTAAATTCGCTATTGGGATCCCACCAGCGATGGGCCAGGGCGCTAAATTTAGCAATTTCAGATTGATCGACGTTCATGTAAACGAATATAGCGGAAATAAAAAAGCCCGGCAGAACCGGGCTTTTTTAGGTTTGAAGCGAATTACTTAGCTGTACCAACAACTTCGATGTCGGTGCGGCGGTTCTTAGCGCGGCCTTCTTCAGTTGCATTGCTTGCAACTGGATTGCTCTTGCCTTTAGATTCTGTGTAGATGCGGCTTGCATCAATACCTTTAGCTACGAGGTATGTCTTAACAGATTGTGCGCGACGCTGACCGAGGGCCATGTTGTATGCATCAGTACCAATGCTGTCGGTGTTACCAACAGCGATGATGACTTCCAACTTGATTTTGGAGAGATCAGCAGCGATCTTGTCCAAAGTAGCTTTACCTTCTGGTTTCAAGTCAGACTTGTTGAAATCATAGAGGGTGTCAGCTTGTAAAGTGATCTTGCTTTGGCTAACGCCAGCACCAGCACCTTTGAGGGCGCCATCACAGCCAGGAGCTGCAGTAGCAGGAGTCCAAGCGTTATCACGCCAGCACAATGTGCCGTCGCCGTTTTTCCAGTTCAGGGAGCCGTCGCCGTTTTGCCAGTTATCAGAAGCCATTGCTGCGGATGCAGAAACGGTAATAACAGAAGCGAGCAACAGTTTTAGGGTTTTGTTCATTTTTAGTCCTCAAAAATCTCTTTTTAATTAAAGTCAAACTTAAATGTAATTCGCCCTACTTTGAAGCAAAAACACCGCAAAGCGACACATCTCAATTTCGTACAAACTGACAGAATCTTAGCATAGGGGCCTTCCGTCATCAAAATGATATTATTTCTAAATGGAACAAGCCGCTAAAGAAACACTACCAATATCCCTAGAAGACGAAATGCGGCGGTCCTATTTGGACTACGCTATGAGCGTCATTGTCGGCAGAGCCTTGCCTGACGTGCGTGACGGCCTCAAACCGGTACACCGCCGGGTCTTATTTGCGATGTATGAATTAAACAACGATTGGAACCGGGCTTACAAAAAATCTGCCCGTATAGTTGGCGATGTAATCGGTAAATACCATCCCCACGGCGATTCTGCGGTCTATGACACCATTGTCCGGATGGCTCAGGATTTCTCTCTGCGCTATATGCTGGTTGACGGCCAGGGCAATTTCGGCTCAGTAGACGGGGATAACGCTGCTGCAATGCGGTATACCGAGATCCGTTTGCGCAAAATCGCCCATGACTTATTGGCCGATTTAGATAAAGAAACGGTTGATTTTGGGCCTAACTACGACGGTAGCGAACAGGAACCCCTGATTCTGCCGGCCAAAGTGCCTAATTTGCTCATTAACGGCAGCTCAGGCATTGCGGTCGGTATGGCGACCAATATTCCGCCTCACAACCTTGACGAGGTGGTTCAAGCCTGTTTGCATGTTTTACACAACCCAGACTGCACGATTGATGAGTTGATTGAAATCATCCCAGCGCCAGATTTTCCAACTGCCGGAATCATCTATGGTGTTCAGGGTGTACGCGAGGGCTACCGCACTGGTCGTGGTCGTGTCGTCATGCGTGCGAAGACACACTTTGAAGACATTGATAAAGGCTCACGTCAGGCCATTATCGTTGATGAGTTGCCTTATCAAGTGAATAAGAAAAACTTACTCGAGCGTATTGCTGAGTTAGTGAATGAGAAAAAGATTGAAGGCATTTCAGATTTACGAGATGAGTCCGATAAATCCGGTATGCGTGTTGTGATTGAACTCAAGCGTGGCGAAGTGCCTGAGGTTGTTCTCAACAATTTATATAAGAGTACCCAGTTACAAGATAACTTCGGCATGAATATGGTGGCCTTGGTTGATAACCAGCCTCGCTTGTTGAACTTGAAACAAATGCTGGAGTATTTCTTACAGCATCGTCGTGAGGTCGTAACACGTCGCACGATTTTCGAACTCCGTAAAGCACGTGAGCGTGGTCACGTGCTCGAAGGTTTAGCTGTTGCATTAGCCAACATTGATGAGTTCATCGCAATCATTAAAGCCGCTGCTAATCCAGTAGAAGCAAAAACTGAGTTGATGGGTAAGAATTGGGATTCATCGATGGTGCGTGAGATGTTGGCGCGCGCTGAGACGGATACGCCAGGCGGTAGAAATGCGTATCGTCCAGATGGACTCTTGCCAGAGTACGGTATGCAAAGCAGTGGTCTCTATCGTCTATCAGATAGTCAGGCGCAAGAAATTCTGCAAATGCGTTTGCAGCGCTTGACTGGACTTGAGCAAGACAAAATTGTTTCTGAATACAAAGAGGTGATGTCAGAGATTGCTGACCTGCTAGATTTGCTGGCTAAGCCAGAGCGTGTGACTCAGGTTATCGAAAGTGAATTAAAAGAAGTCCAATCCGAATACGGTGCAGCTGGCAGCGACACTGGTCGCCGTTCCTTCATCGAGATGAATGCAACGGAACTCTTCACCGAAGATCTCATCACACCGCAAGATATGGTGGTAACGCTTTCGCACACCGGTTATATGAAGAGTCAGCCGCTCAGCGAATACCGTGCTCAAAAGCGTGGTGGTCGCGGTAAGCAAGCGGCAGCAACCAAAGATGAAGATTGGATTGACACTCTATTCGTAGCTAATACACACGATACGATTCTGTGCTTCTCTGATCGTGGTCGCATGTACTGGCTCAAGGTCTGGGAAGTGCCACAAGGCAGTCGCACTTCCAGAGGTAAACCGATCGTCAATATGTTCCCGCTGATTGAAGGCGAGAAGATCACTGTGATTCTGCCAATCAAAGGTTATCAAGACGATCAGTATGTCTTCATGGCAACCAGCTTAGGTACTGTGAAGAAGACTCGCTTGTCCGACTTCTCTAATCCCCGGAAGGCCGGCATTATTGCGGTTGATTTGAATGAAAACGATTTCTTGGTAGGTGCGGCAATTACCGATGGTCAGCACGATGTCATGCTGTTCTCCGATGCAGGCAAAGCAGTGCGCTTTGATGAGAATGATGTTCGTCCAATGGGACGTACGGCCCGCGGTGTCCGAGGCATGAACCTGGGCGAAGGTCAGCAAGTGATTGCAATGTTGGTGGCTCCTGCTGAGGTGGCTGAAGGAGCGCAAATGGGCGCGACAGACGCTGAAGCAGGTGCAATTCCTGGTAGCGTTTTAACTGCTACAGAAAATGGATTCGGTAAGCGCACACCGATCGCGGAATACACCCGCCATGGTCGCGGTACTAAAGGCATGATTGCCATTCAGACATCCGAGCGTAATGGCAAAGTCGTTGCCGCAGCACTCGTTTCTCCTGAAGATCAAATCATGTTGATTACTACAGGTGGTGTTTTGGTTCGCACACGTGTTTCTGAAATCCGAGAGATGGGTCGTTCAACGCAAGGCGTGACTTTGATTAACGTTGATGAAGGCACTCGTTTGTCTGGCTTACAGAGAATTGCTGAGAGCGATTCAGATGATGAGGATGATCTTGGGGAAGATGATTCAATCGATGCTGGCGATGTGAGTGATGCCGCTAGCGACACTGCCAGTGATGCCTAAGCTGGCATCGATTAAAGACTAGTCGATACCAACATGACGTTTGACCGCCGCATTTTCAATTTCGCTGCGGGTCCAGCCACTCTGCCTGAAGAGATTCTGAAGCAGGCTGCCGATGACATGCTCAATTGGCAGGGCCTTGGTAGCAGCGTCATGGAAATTAGTCACCGCAGTAAAGAGTTCATGGCGGTCTATGAAGAGATATTGCATGATCTGCGCATTCTGATGAGCATTCCTAATGACTATGAAATCCTGCTCTTGCAAGGCGGTGGCATTGGGCAAAATGCAGCAATCCCAATGAATCTGATGGGCTTGGGCAAGAATGGCCCTAAAGCGGATTTCATTGTCACGGGTATTTGGTCTGAGAAATCTTTCAAGGAAGCTCAGAAGTACGGAGCGGCTCATCTGGCCGCTTCTTCAGAGGCAGAAAAATTTACCACCATTCCGTCACGCTCCACTTGGAACTTATCTAGCGATGCTGCTTATGTTCACATCTGTTCGAATGAAACGATTGGTGGCGTGGAATTTGATCAAGTGCCTGATGTCGGTAGCGTACCTTTAGTTGCTGACGTATCGAGCAATATTCTTTCTAAAGAAATGGATGTCAGTCAATACGGCGTCTTATTTGCAGGCGCACAAAAAAATATTGGACCCTCTGGCGTCACGATTGTGATTGTCCGTAAAGATCTGTTGGGCCATAGCATGCCAATTACCCCATCAGTTTGGGATTGGGCTAAAGAAGCTGCTAATCAATCGATGTTGAATACTCCGCCTACTTTTGCTATCTATATGGCAGGTCTGAGCTTTAAGTGGTTGCTAAAGCAAGGTGGCGTGAAAGCCATTGCCAAGCAGAATCAAGCCAAAGCAGATTTGCTGTATGAATGCATCGACCAAAGCAGCTTGTATGAAAACCGCATTGCTAAACCCTATCGCTCGAGAATGAACGTCACTTTCTTCTTGAAGAATGAGGCTTTGAACGCTGAGTTTCTGGCGCAATCCCATGCGGCAGGTTTGGTAGCATTGAGAGGTCACAAAGCAGTTGGTGGAATGCGAGCAAGTATCTACAATGCAATGCCTATAGAGGGTGTAAAAGCCTTGGTTGAGTTTATGCGTGATTTTGAAAGGCGGGCTTAATGAGTACTGAAGAACAGCGACTTGCGCCCTTGCGTGACAAGATTGATGCTCTGGATGCCAAGATCTTGGATCTGCTCTCGCAGCGCGCCCAGGCGGCACAAGAAGTAGGGCATATCAAAGGTGGATTTGCTTCACCAGTATTTCGTCCTGAGCGCGAGCGGCAAGTCGTAGCCAAGCTACAAGAAATGAATCAAGGCCCATTACTCCCGGATGGTATTGCTGCGATCTGGCGTGAGGTGATGTCCGCTTGTCGTGCCTTAGAGGCGCGTCAAACGATTGCATATCTCGGACCAGTAGGAACTTTTTCTGAGCAAGCTGCACAAACCTACTTTGGTCAATCGATTACTGGTTTGCCTTGTGTCAGTATTGATGAGGTCTTTAAGGCGGTAGAAAAAGGCGCTGCGCAATTTGGCGTTGTCCCTGTTGAAAACTCAAGTGAGGGCGCCATCTCTCGCACCTTAGATTTGTTGCTGGATGCGCCGCTTCAGATCAGCGGTGAAGTCGTGCTACCGATTCGTCATCATTTGTTGACAAAGAGCGGTAGCTTAGATGGAGTGACTACTGTCTGTGCCCATGCTCAAGCACTGGCCCAATGCCAACAGTGGTTGAGTGAGCACGCCCCTCATTTGCAACGCCAAGCAGTGAGTAGTAATGCTGAAGCAGCGCGCATGGCCGCAGCAGATCCCTCGTTAGCAGCGATTGCTGGTGAGCCTGCCCAAGTTGCATATGGCTTGCAAGCTGTAGCGTCACAAATTCAAGATGACCCTCATAATCGTACCCGTTTCGTAGTGATTGGCCATTACGTTTGCCAAGCTACTGGCAATGATCAGACTTCATTGGTGTTATCGGTTGATAACCAGCCTGGCGCTGTTCATCGCTTATTAGCTCCTTTAGCAAAGCATGGCGTTTCTATGAATCGATTTGAGTCACGTCCTGCACGTAAGGGAACTTGGGAGTATCACTTCTTTATTGATGTAGCCGGTCATGCGGATGAAGCGCAGGTTACGAAAGCATTGACAGAACTCCAAGAGACAGCAGCTTTTTATAAGAAGCTTGGCTCCTATCCTCGCTCAGCCATTTGATTATGAGCTCTTTCGGTTTAAAACACATTCAGGCTATTGCGCCCTATGTTGGTGGTAGACCCATCAGCGAGGTTGCGCGTGAGTATGGTTTAGACGAGCACAAGATTGTCAAGCTGGCATCGAATGAAAATCCTTTGGGCATGCCTCGGTCGGCTCACGAGGCGATGTTGAAGGCAGCCAGTGACTTAGGTCGTTATCCAGACTCCAATGGTTTTGAACTCAAGAATGTCTTGTCTGAGCGTTTAAGTGTGCCCACAAATTGGATTACGCTGGGCAATGGTAGTAACGATATTTTGGAGCTAACCACGCGAGCAGTTGCCCACACTGACGATGACATTATTTTCTCTAAGCATGCTTTTGCAGTGTATCCACTAGCCACGCAGGCGGTAGGTGCACGCGCAGTGGAGGTAGCTGCAACACCTCAGTATGGTCATGACCTTAATGCAATGCTCAAAGCCATTCAGACCTCGGGTGCAAAAGCGAAGCTGGTTTTTGTAGCTAACCCTAATAATCCGACCGGTAGCTACTTAAGTGCCCAAGAGATTGAGGCATTTCTAGAGCAGGTTCCCGATCATGTCATCGTCGTACTCGATGAAGCTTACAACGAGTATCTATTGCCTGAGCAGCAGTACAACGCAATCGATTGGGTTAAACGCTTCCCGAACTTAATCGTCTCACGCAGTTTTTCTAAGGCCTATGGACTAGCTGGTCTTCGGATTGGTTACGGTATTGCACAGCCTACATTAACTGATTTACTTAACCGTATTCGACAGCCTTTTAATGTGAATAGTTTGGCTCAAGCCGCAGCGATTGCAGCATTGCAAGATACGGCTTTCTTGCAAAAAGGATATGACCTGAATCGTGCAGGCTATCTGCAATTAACTGATGCCTTCGAAGAGTTGGGATTGTCCTATTTACCTTCTGCTGGCAATTTTGTTCTAGTGAAAGTGGGTGACGAGGAAGATGCTGGAGCGAAGGTGAATTTGGCATTACTCAAGCGCGGCATTATTGTGCGTCCGGTTGCAAACTATGGTTTGCCACAATGGCTCAGAATTTCCATTGGGCTACCCGAAGAAAATGCGGCATTTATTGATGCTCTAAGAGCGATTCTGGGCTGAGCGATGACAAAACCCCACTACGGCGTTGTATCGATTGTTGGCGTAGGCCTGATTGGTGCGTCCCTTGGCCTAGCGCTGAAGGAGGCTGGGGTAGTCTCCAAAGTACTTGGCGTTGGTCGAACCCAGTCTAATTTGGATCATGCATTAAAGATGGGTGCAATCGATGGGGTGGTGGATTTAGTCGATGCTGCTCAGCAATCGGATCTCATCGTTTTGTGTGTGCCAGTTGCGCAAATGCGTGCCACCTTTACGGCCATCGAACCCCATCTTGGCCCTCAGACTTTAATTACCGATGCTGGCAGCACAAAGGGTGATGTGATTTTGGCTGCTAAGGAGATCTTGGGTAAAAAGGCTTGTCAATTTGTGCCAGCGCATCCCATTGCTGGCGGTGCTCAACATGGTGCATCTGCTGCAAAAGCCGATTTGTTCTTCGGTAAGCAAGTGATTATTTGCCCCCTGCAAGAAAATTCTCCGCAAGATATCGCATTGATTGAGCAGTTTTGGCAGGCAGTTGGGGCACTAGTGAAGATGCTTTCGAGCGTGCAACATGATGCAATTTATGCCGCTGTCTCCCATTTGCCCCACATCCTGTCTTACGCTTTGATGACGAGTGTGATTCATTCTGAAGACGCTGCAGATAAATTAAGTCACATTGGCGCAGGTTTTAAAGATTTCACGCGGATTGCAGCCTCAAGCCCAGAGATGTGGCGTGATATCTGTCTAGCTAACCGTATTTCAATCCTGAAAGAGCTAGACCAATATTTAGCAATAGTTCAGCATTTGCGTAAATTGATCGCAGAAAATGATGGGGCTGGAATTGAAAAGCTGTTTGTCAAAGCGAGTAAAGCAAGACAAGACTTGGATGCGAGCTGATGACTGCTGTGCCAAGTATCACAATCGGCCCATTGACCCGAGCGCAAGGCGCAGTGGTTCTGCCAGGCTCTAAAAGTATTTCAAATCGCGCGCTATTGTTAGCCGCTCTATCCACTGGTAAAACTACCCTGAAGAATTTGCTTGATGCGGATGACACTCAAGTCATGCGCAATGCTTTGCGAAAGCTGGGCATATCTGTTACCGACGAACCCAACCAAGTTTGCGTGATTGAAGGCTGTGGCGGACGTTTCCCAACAAGGGATGCAGACTTATTCATGGGTAACGCTGGCACTGCCATTCGCCCACTCACTGCGGCACTTGCAATGCAAGGTGGAGACTATCGTTTATCGGGCGTGTCACGCATGCATGAACGGCCGATTCGGGATTTGGTTGATGGCCTGCGTCAAGTTGGCGTAGAGATTGCTTATGAGCAACAAGAAGGCTATCCACCGATTCAGATCAAAGCTGCCCCAATCAAAATTGCTGAAATTGTGAAGGTGCGAGGAGATGTATCGAGCCAGTTCTTAACTGCGCTACTAATGGCATTGCCGCTCGTTGCAACAAAACCGATTCGAATCGAAGTGATTGGTGAGTTGATCTCACGTCCTTATATCGACATCACGCTCAAACTGATGGCACGTTTTGGCGTCAAAGTAATTTGCCCCGACATGCAAACCTTTTTAATTCCTGCGAAAACAAGTGAGCATGTGTATTCCAGTCCAGGTGAATTATTGGTTGAGGGCGATGCCTCATCTGCCTCTTATTTCTTGGCGCTGGGTGCTATTGGCGCTGGTCCGGTTAAGGTCTTAGGTGTAGGTCGTCACAGTATTCAGGGTGATGTAGCTTTCGCTGACGCCTTAGCCAAGATGGGTGCCAAGATTACTGCAACAGATGAATCGATCGAAGTATCTGGGGTGAGCAACGCCAATGGTAGGCTCAATGGAATTACTTTAGATTGCACTGAGATTCCTGATGCAGCAATGACTCTTGCAGTCGCCGCTTTATTTGCTAAAGGACAAACGCGTCTGAATAATATTGCTAGTTGGCGTGTCAAAGAAACCGATCGCATTGCTGCAATGGCAACTGAGTTAAAGAAGCTTGGCGCTATTGTGGAGGAGGGTGCAGATTACATTACGGTAGAAGCACCAGCCAAACCGACTGATTGGAAATCTCCTGCAACAGGAATTGATACCTACGATGATCATCGGATGGCAATGTGTTTCTCGCTGGCTGCCTTTGGTCCGAATGCTTTAAGTATTAATGATCCCGAGTGTGTTGCAAAAACCTTTCCTACTTACTTTGCTGAATTTACCAAGATCGTTTCCTAATTCCTAATGAATTTGCCTCCCGTTATTGCTATCGATGGACCCACCGCCTCTGGTAAAGGAACGGTTGCATTCTTAGTAGCTCAGAAGCTCGGGTTTCATTACTTAGATAGTGGTGCCTTGTATCGTCTGGTTGCTCTAGCTAGTGAAAAGCAGGGTATTGATGTCAACAATGGCCCTGCTTTGGGTGAATTGGCAGAAAATCTGCAGATTAGCTTCAAGGATGGAGAAATCTTCCTGGGTGGCGAGGATGTTACGGAAGCCATTCGGACCGAGGCGAATGGGCTGCGAGCCTCAAATGTTGCTACTCAGCCCGAAGTGCGCGGGGCTTTAGTAGGCCTGCAGCGGAGTTTTAGACAAAAACCGGGCCTGGTGGCGGATGGGCGAGATATGGGCAGCATCATCTTTCCAGACGCTAAATTGAAGGTTTTTCTGACAGCTAGCGCCCCGGCTAGAGCCGAACGACGGTATAAGCAATTGATAGCTAAGGGAATTTCTGCTAGACTAGAGGACTTGCTGCAGGATTTAGTTGAGCGTGATGCCAGAGATAGTAATCGAGGCGCCTCCCCTTTAGTTCTTGCAAAAGGTGCGCAAGTGCTAGAAACATCAGATTTATCGATCGATCAGGCAGTTCAAACGGTGTTGGATTGGTATCACTCCACATCAGCGTAAGTAGTTGAATGTAGTAGTTTTTTGGCGTCTTCGGAAACTCCACAACGCGATTTCTTAATAAGCGTGTTTCTTAAGGCTTTTACAACCTAACCCGTCAGGCCTTCTGGCGGCACAAAGTGAATACACATGTCTGAATCATTTGCAGAACTATTTGAAGAATCATTAACCCGATCGAATATGAAGACCGGCCAAGTTATTTCGGCTGAAGTCCTCCGCATCGACCATAACTTCGTTGTTGTTAACGCTGGTTTGAAGTCTGAAGCGTTTATTCCTGTTGAAGAATTCCATAACGACGCTGGCGAAATTGAAGTAAGCCCTGGCGACTTCGTTTCTGTTGCGATCGATGCCCTTGAAAACGGCTATGGCGACACCATCCTCTCACGCGATAAAGCAAAACGCTTAGCGTCTTGGATGAATCTAGAAAAAGCACTCGAGCAAGCTGAGATTGTTACTGGTACGGTTACCGGTAAAGTCAAAGGCGGCTTAACTGTGATGGTGAACGGTATCCGCGCATTCTTGCCTGGCTCACTTGTTGACACCCGTCCTATTAAAGACACCAGCCCTTACGAGGGCAAAACCATGGAGTTCAAGGTTATCAAGTTGGACCGTAAGCGTAACAACGTTGTGTTGTCACGTCGTGCGGTTGTTGAAGCCAGCCAAGGTAAAGAGCGTGCTGAGTTGATGTCAAATCTGAAAGAAGGCGCAGTTGTTACTGGCCTGGTTAAGAACATCACTGACTACGGTGCATTCGTTGACCTCGGCGGTATCGATGGCCTCTTGCACATTACCGATTTGGCATGGCGTCGTGTGCGTCATCCAAGTGAGATGTTGACTGTTGGTCAAGAAGTGACCGCTAAGATTTTGAAATTCGATCAAGAGAAGAATCGTGTATCTCTTGGTGTCAAACAGCTCGGTGATGATCCCTGGGTTGGTATCGCTCGTCGTTACCCACCAAATACCCGTTTATTCGGCAAAGTAACCAATTTGACTGACTACGGCGCATTCGTTGAAATCGAGAGCGGTATTGAAGGTCTCGTTCACGTTTCAGAAATGGACTGGACCAATAAGAACGTTGCTCCAAGTAAAGCAACTGCCTTAGGTACTGAAGTTGAAGTCATGGTCTTGGATATTGATGAAGACAAGCGTCGTATTAGCTTAGGCATCAAGCAGTGCAAAGCCAATCCATGGGAAGAGTTCTCACGTGCTCACCAAAAGGGTGACAAGTTAAGTGGTGCAATCAAGTCAATCACTGACTTTGGTGTGTTCATTGGCTTGCCTGGCGGTATCGATGGTTTGGTTCATCTCTCCGATATTTCTTGGAATGAGCCTGGTGAAGAGGCCGTTAAGAAGTACAAAAAAGGTGATGAAGTTGAAGCCACTGTATTGGCAATCGATGTTGAGAAAGAGCGTATCTCTCTCGGTATCAAGCAATTGTCTGGTGACCCATTCAATAATTACACATCCGTTAGCGACAAGGGTAGCCTAGTTACTGGCACTGTGAAGGCTGTTGATGCTAAAGGTGCAACCATTCATTTGGCGGATGAAGTTGAAGCTTACTTACGTGCTTCTGAGATCTCAACCGATCGTGTTGAAGATGCACGCAATGTATTGAAAGAGGGCGATAGCGTGACTGCCATGATCATTAATATTGATCGCAAGTCCCGCGTTATCAATCTTTCGATTAAAGCAAAAGATAGCTCTGATCAACAAGATGCAATGAGCAAGCTCCAGGGTGATGCGCAGTCCGGCACTACCAATTTGGGTGCCTTGCTTAAAGCAAAAATGGATAATCAAGGCTAAATCAATATCGCCGTCTCCAAATTGGGGGCGGCGGTTTTTTATTGATAGATCATGTCAGATCAAGAGCAACAAGCAATCACACGTTCTGAACTTGTGGAGAGCCTGGCGGAACAGTTCCCCCAGCTGCTTCCAAGGGATGTAGAGCTGGCCGTCAAAACATTGTTAGACACCATGACTCACGCTTTGGCCGAAGGCAAGCGAATCGAGTTACGCGGTGTGGGCAGTTTCGTTTTGCATAGCCGCCCCGCTAGAACTGGTCGCAATCCTAAGTCTGGTGAGAAAGTGCTTATCCCAGAAAAACGAGTGCCTCACTTTAAACCTGGCAAAGAGTTGCGTGAACGGGTTGATTACAAGCCGCTGAAGCAGTCAGGGCCCAAAGAGGGTTCTGGTGCCTAATCATTCGGCAAACCACCAGTGGTCCATTCGGACCATTTTTTTATTAAAGGGCCGAGCGCTATGATTCAGATCGCTACCGCTTGGCTATTCCTGATTCCGATTTTGTTTGGCTTGGGCTGGGCGGCGGCACGCTGGGACCTCCGACTGGAGAGTCGCATGGATGAGCGTGAACGTTTGCGTCAACAGCGTTCTACTTTTAAAGGCCTCAGCCTATTGCTCAATGAGCAACCTGATCAAGCAATTGAAACTTTGGTCAAAATTGCCCAGCTTGATCCAGAAACGGTTGAGCTGCATTTTTCTTTAGGAAACTTATTCCGTCGCCGCGGTGAAACTGAACGTGCGATTCGGGTGCATCAACACTTAGCCAATCGAGATGACTTGAAGCCCCGCGATCGGGATCATGCTGCTTATGAGCTTGGTAGAGACTTCCTGCGTGCTGGCCTATTGGATCGTGCAGAGGCATCCTTAAATCGGGTTGGAGAGGGCAAATATGCTGCTCCAGCAAAAGAGAGTCTGCTGGAGATGTATCAGGTTGAGCGAGACTGGCAAAAAGCCATCATTGCTGCCCAAGAGCTGGAGTCTCTACAAAACAAGTCCCATCAAACAGAAATTGCTCAGTTTCATTGCGAGTTAGGTCAAGAGGCGCTGCGTCGTCAGGATTTGACTGGGGCAGAGCAATCGATCACTCGCGCACTCCAAGCGGTACCCAATCATGCACGAGCCCTCATTTTGCAGGGTGATTATTTGATGGCGATGGATCGTCCTGCGCAAGCGATTGAAACTTGGGGTGTGATTGCAAAGCTGCATCCTGCTTACATGCACTTGCTGGCTGATCGTTGGATGCTGGCTCACAATAATCTGAATAAAGCTGAAGAGGGCTTGGATCGCTTAGTGGATTTACTAAAAACCCAAGCATCTGGCGAGCTGCTGGACATCGTTCACAAGCATCTCACTCAGTTACGAGGTTCTCATGTTGCTGAGACGATGCTAGTTGAGGTGATGCAAAGCTCACCCAGTCTGAGCGCCTTATCTAAGCTTGCTGAAACCCGCCTTGCGCTAGCGCAAAGTAATGGCTCGGATGATAAGGTTGCTGAGATCAAAGCTATTTTGGGCTTGTTAAAGCAGCGCACGACAAGCCTAGCCCGCTACACCTGTGGTAATTGCGGTTTTAGAGCCCGTCGTTTTTACTGGCAGTGTCCAGGCTGCAATCATTGGGAAGCGTATTCCCCTAGAAGAAGTGAAGGGGTTGCTCCTAGCGGCCCATCAATGTAATGAGTAGATAGAGCAAATTAACTAAATCGTCATTTAGTTACAGTTTAATGACAGTTCAATTATTAAATCAGTTGGAGGCGTTTTGAAAGTTACGATTATTGGAAGTGGTTACGTTGGTTTAGTGACTGGCGCATGCTTGGCAGAACAGGGTAACAACGTTTTTTGCTTAGATCTTGATCCCAAGAAAATTGACATTCTGAATTCTGGTGGCGTACCGATTTACGAGCCTGGCCTCAAAGAAATGATTGAACGTAATCGCGCTGCAGGACGCATTCAGTTTTCAACCGACATCAAGGCGTCGGTAGATCACGGTGAGATTCAGTTCATTGCCGTAGGCACCCCTCCTGATGAAGATGGCTCTGCAGACTTGCAATATGTTGTTGCCGCCGCTCGCAATATTGGTAAGCATATGACCACACCCAAGGTCATTGTGGATAAATCGACGGTACCAGTTGGTACGGCTGATAAGGTGACTGCAGCCATTACCGAAGAATTGGTAAAAAGAAACTTATCTCCAGAACTGTGTTCGGTAGTTTCTAACCCCGAGTTCTTAAAAGAGGGTGCTGCGGTAGAAGACTTTATGCGCCCTGATCGAATTGTGATCGGCACTTCTAGCGATGCAGCGGGCCTGCGTGCTAAAGAGCAAATGCGCAAACTCTATGCCCCGTTTAATCGTCATCATGAGCGAACCTACTATATGGATGTCAAGAGTGCCGAGTTAACAAAGTACGCTGCAAATGCGATGTTGGCTACCCGCATCTCTTTCATGAATGAATTAGCGAATTTGGCTGATCTGGTGGGCGCTGATATTGAAGCGGTTCGCCAAGGTATTGGCTCAGATTCTCGGATTGGTTATGGCTTCTTGTATTCAGGAACGGGTTATGGTGGCTCGTGCTTTCCAAAGGACGTCTCAGCACTGAGTAAAACAGCAATTGAGCATGGCAAAGATCTCAAGATCTTAGTTGCCGTTGAAGCCGTTAACGAAGCTCAAAAAACCATCTTGGTTGAAAAGATTGAAAAACGTTTTGGTAAGGACTTACAAGGCAAAAAATTTGCTCTGTGGGGCTTAGCATTTAAACCCAATACCGACGATATGCGCGAAGCACCTAGTCGCGTGATTATTGGCGAGTTAGTCAAGCGAGGGGCCAAGGTAGTAGCATTTGATCCAGTGGCGATGCCTGAAGCAAAGCACGCGCTTGAACTCGACTTCAAAGACAACCCTGAGGGCTTGAAAAAAGTAGCCATGGTTGATGACCCTACAACCGCTTTAGACGGTTGTGATGCGCTCGTCATTGTGACTGAGTGGAAAGCCTTCCGCAGCCCAGACTTTGATGTTGTGAAGCAAAAACTCAAGCATCCTGTCATTTTCGATGGCCGAAACCTTTATGAGCCTCAAGCTATGCAAGAATTAGGCATTGAGTACCAAGGTATTGGTCGTCATAATTAAAATCATTCAAATAGATAGATTCAGTTGCCCGTGGAAAAAGCTAACCCAGAACAATTCGCTAAAACTCGCTTACTAGTGGTTGGCGATGTAATGCTCGACCGCTATTGGTTTGGCGATACCCACCGCATCTCTCCTGAGGCTCCAGTACCAGTAGTACAGGTTGGTAAGGTAGATGAGCGTTTGGGTGGTGCTGCAAACGTCGCTCGCAACGTTGCCGCCTTAGGTGGTCATGCCACGATTCTGGGTGTGATTGGCGATGATGAGCCCGGTCAACGTGTTACACAACTGCTCAAGGCGAGTCACGTAGATAGTCAGCTCGAGGTCGATAGTCAGGTTCCCACGATTGTGAAGCTGCGAGTGATTGCGCGTCAGCAACAACTGATTCGTTTGGATTTTGAAGAGCCTCCTAGCGATAAGGCGCTCGCCAGAAAGCTAGAGCGTTTTGAAAAGTCCCTTGCTGACGCTGATGTTGTCATTTTGTCTGATTACGGCAAAGGTGCGCTGGATCAAGTCAGCCTGATGATTGACCAGGCTCGGGCTCAAAAAAAAATGATTTTGGTTGACCCCAAAGGCGAAGATTATGAAAAATATCGGGGCGCCACTGTACTAACACCAAATCGCAGCGAGCTACGCCAGGTGGTTGGTCGCTGGAGTAGCGAAGAGGATCTCACTAAAAAAGCGCAAGATCTGCGTCGCTCCCTTAATCTACAGGCACTACTTCTGACTCGCTCAGAAGAGGGTATGAGTTTATTTACCGATGCCGGAGTGAGTCATGTCAAAGCCCAGGCACGCGAAGTGTTCGATGTCTCTGGTGCAGGCGATACGGTGATTGCTACCCTAGCAGTTGCCTTAGCTGCAAAATGGCCGCTTGAGAAGGCGATGGCATTAGCCAATCGTGCTGGTGGTATTGTGGTTGGCAAGTTGGGTACTGCAACCGTTACTTCTGAGGAATTACAGTGACTATTATCGTAACTGGAGCTGCTGGTTTTATTGGTGCCAATATCGTTCAGGGCCTCAATGCTCGTGGCGAGAAAAATATCATTGCTGTTGATGACTTGCGTCCTGCTGATAAATATCGCAATCTAGCCGATCTCGATATTGTTGATTACCTCGATAAAGATGAGTTTCTAGAGGCTTTTAGCAGTGGTCGCTTTGGTAAGGTTAGGGCAGTCTTTCATGAAGGCGCTTGCTCAGACACGATGGAAACAGATGGCATCTATATGATGGCTAATAATTATCGTTACACCATGGATCTGCTCGATATTTGTACCGAGCAAAAAGTGCAATTGTTATACGCCTCTTCTGCAGCAACCTACGGCGGTTCAGATATTTTTGTGGAAAGCCGTGAGTATGAAAAGCCTTTGAACATCTATGGCTACTCAAAGTTTTTATTCGATCAAGTGATGCGTAAGCGTTTTGCTGAAAAAGCCAATACCGCACAGGTAGTGGGATTTAGATATTTCAATGTATATGGTCCGCGTGAATCTCATAAAGGTCGTATGGCATCTGTAGCATTTCATCAATACCACCAATACAAGAAAGACGGGCTAGTTAAGCTCTTTGGTGAATATGGTGGCTATGAAAAAGGACAACAAAGTCGTGACTTTGTCTCCGTAGAAGATGTGGTGAAGGTGAATCTTTTCTTCTTGGATCATCCTGAGATCAGCGGGATCTTTAATTTGGGAAGCGGTCGTGCGCAACCTTTTAATGATGTAGCCCATGCTGTTGTGAATTCGCTCAGAAAACTAGATGGCGCTAATTCAGAATCACTAGAACAGCTCGTCAAAATGAAAGCCATTGAGTACATTCCATTCCCAGAGGCGCTGAAGGGGAAGTACCAATGCTTTACTCAAGCAGATCTCACTAAGCTCAGAGCCGCTGGTTATACCGAGCCCTTTCTCAATGTAGAGCAGGGCGTCAGTCGTTATATCGACTGGTTATCAGCCAATGCGGATTTCTTGGCTAATCCACTTTAAAAAATAATATGCTAGTAAGAAAGTTTTTTCTTACTTTGGTCCTGACTTGTATTGGATCTCCATTATTTGCTCAGGTGATCGATATTCCCCATCAACAAGATGCGGCCACTAGAACCTTATTCGTTCCAGCACCAAATCCAAAAGCCCTCGTTCTACTTTTCCCTGGCGGCGGTGGAGTGATGAGGATGCAGGATGATGGCTCTACCAAAAATCGACATACTTTTATTCGTTCTGTAGATCAATGGAGCCAATATCATATTGATGCAGTTTTAGTTGATACTCCATATGACTTGGGCGACTACCGAAGAGGCGATCTTCGAAGCCGCTCAGATCATTTGGAAAGAGTTGCTGAGGTTGCTGCTTATTACAAAGATAAATACCACCTGCCAATCTGGATTTTTGGCCACAGTATGGGCACCTCAACTGCAACAAACTTTGCCAATAGCTTGGATAAAAATTCCCATTTGATATCAGGAATCATTATTGCTGGCACAGTCAGAACTGCCTCTGTCGATGATAGTGTTTCTATGCCGATTCTTGCCCTGCATCATGTTCAAGATTCATGTTTAGGCACCCCGACAGATGCCTCTGCGAGAATCGTCAATAAAAGACCCCCTCAATTTGTCTCAAAGCTGGAGATGATTGATGGTGGAACCTCTCAAGGCGATGAGTGTCAATCCTTTGCTTATCATGGCTTCAATCAAACTGAGCCAGAGCTTATCAAAAGAGCAGCCAAATTTATTCTCAGTAATTAAGTAGCTATCAGCTATTACTGATTGATTTGTAATGGTCTACATTAGGGTCAACTTAAGATCACTCGTCCCGTTGTAAATGATCCACGTTCTTTTGACGTGGATTTTTTATTTACTTCTGGAGAAAAGATGATTAAACATTTTGCTTTTAATAAATTAGTAGCGCCCGCCGCTGCAGTACTGTTATCAGCTTGGCTTGTATTGTCAGGAGCGGGTCATGCGCAAGCATCGCCTGTTAATGTCAATACTGCTTCACAAACTGAGTTAGAGACCATTAAAGGTATTGGCCCAGCGAAGGCCCGAACAATCATCGCTGAACGTGAAGATGGCGGTCATTTTCAGGATGCCAATGATTTACAAAAGCGGGTACGGGGAATTGGCATGAAGTCTGTTGAAAAAATGGTCGATAACGGTTTGACGATTGAAAGTCCTAGCTCGTTTCGGGAGCCCAATGGCCGCACGAAAAAAGAGGGATCCGCATCGAGCCGTCGTACTTCCCGCAATCAGGGCAATACTCGCAATCATCAGGATCGCCCAAGCAACACTCGGAGAAATTAAGCCTTTCCATGCCTTAGTGGTCTTGTGGCTAAAATGACCCTATGGCTACTCCAAACTACCTAACCATCTCGCAGACTATTGGTAATACACCTTTAGTTCGATTGCAACGTATTCCGGGTGCTGAAAACGCAGCTCGCAATAACGTGATCTTGGGTAAGTTAGAAGGCAATAATCCAGCCGGGTCGGTCAAAGATCGGCCCGCGCTGTCGATGATCCTGCGCGCACAAGAGCGTGGTGAAATCAAACCAGGCGATACCCTGGTAGAGGCTACCAGCGGTAATACTGGCATTGCCTTAGCAATGGCTGCTGCCATGTTGGGTTACAAGATGGTTTTGGTGATGCCAGAAAATCAAAGTATTGAACGTCGCCAAAGTATGGCGGCTTACGGTGCAGAGCTCATTCTGACTGCCGCTTCAGGAGGCATGGAGTTTGCTCGAGACTACGCACTGCAACTGCAAAAAGAAGGTCGGGGCAAGTTGCTTGATCAATTCGCAAATCCTGATAACCCCCGCGCCCATATTGAAACGACGGGTCCAGAAATTTGGCGTGATACCGATGGCCAAGTTACGCATTTCGTCTCCTCCATGGGGACTACGGGCACTATTACCGGCGTATCTACTTACCTGAAGTCAAAGAATCCAAACATTGTCATCATTGGTGCTCAACCTGAGGAAGGTTCACAAATTCCAGGGATTCGTAAGTGGGCTCCTGAGTATCTTCCTAAAATCTATCAGGGTGATCGCGTTGATCGTATCGAGTATGTGAACCAAGCGGATGCAGAAGAAATGGCAAGACGCTTGGCTGCTGAGGAAGGTATCTTCTGTGGCATTTCAGCAGGAGGTGCTTTGGTTGTGGCGCTTCGAGTAGCAAGACAGGTTGAGAATGCCACGATTGTTTTTATTGTTTGTGATCGGGGTGATCGCTATCTCTCTACGGGTGTATTCCCCGCTTAATTGTTTGAAGCTTTGGGTGCTTTCTTGTGAAGTACTTTCTTCTTTTTAGAGTTTGCACTTTGCTTAGCCGATGGCAATGCAGGTAAGTTAGCGGTGATCACACTCTGGTTCTTATAGCCTAGGGCCTCTGCAAATTCGGCAACACTCTGAGCATAAAAATAACTGCGGTTGTATTGCACGATCGTTAAGAAGTTGTTGAGACCCACTACATACCGAACTTTATCCGTGCCATCTTTATCTGTATAAGGTAAATCGACAATCAGAGCTTTACTTTGTGGCGATACACCACCGGCTTGTAAGTCTCCTTGCGCAGGCGTCAAAATTCCCTGATCAATTAAGGTTTGAACAGAGTATTTCAGTTGTGGCTCGCCATCGGCAATGAGACCGGCTTGTGCAAATGCACTTTCTGGGATTGCAAAATAAATTGGCATACCAGGTTGCCAACCTTGTTGCTTCAGAAAGTTAGCCACACTGGCAATGGCATCTTTAGGACTTTGTCTTAAGTCAATTTGGCCATCACCATCACCGTCGACTGCGTAAGCACGAATACTGCTGGGCATAAATTGGGGTAGGCCAATT